>ENA-UALB01000308-UALB01000308.1-human-gut-metagenome-genome-assembly--contig:-NODE-308-length-13046-cov-14.594181_pt1 | contig 13046 bp, 15 predicted proteins | sample MGYA00243695_ERZ654458 | MGnify/ENA primary metagenome ERZ654458 (study PRJEB26926, sample SAMN06164669) | human gut metagenome | biome: ENVO:00009003; feature: ENVO:2100002; material: ENVO:00002003...
ATCTACACTCTCTCCGTCGTCGGCAGCGTCAGATGTGTATAAGAGACAGCTTCCAAGGTGGCAATAAATCATTATTTTTTATATTTAATATAGGTATTTTAAGAACTATACCTTCATCAAATATTATAATCGAGCCAAAATCAGGATTTGCATTAATTATTTCGCTAGAATAGTATTCATCATCATAAAAATCTAAAGATATACTATCAAATGTATCACCTTGAATAGTCTCATATTCATCATATGTTAAATTCTGGTTCATCTATATTAATCCTTTCATTTTCCTCTCTTATACTATCTATAAAGTCTTTAAATTCTTCAAATAATTCTCTCATAGCTTCTTTTATTTCAGCTTTATTACCTCCTGAAGCATTTATGCTTGGTTGGAAATAATAATTGCTTGTACCTGAATTACTAGAGTTATTTATTGATTGGGTTTTATTATTTGAATTATCCCTTGTTTTTAGAATTCCCAAAGGCTTAGGTATAAGAGGTCTATTATCTATTGCATTTAGATTTCTAAAAGGTTGCGGTGCTATTTGTTTATTATTAATACCAAGCATTCTACTTGTTTGATTTAATAGTTGTATACTTCTAGGATTATTTTTTTTCAATGGAATAATAGCTTCAGGTCCAGCTTCTCCTACTAAACCATAATGAGGACTACTAATAATTCCACCACGTGCATATTTTTTTACTTTACCCTTTGATTGTTTATCACTTCCACCACCGACATTAGGAATGTTAGGGATATTTATAAAAGGTATTTTATTTATAAGATCTATCATCTTGTTCAAAGCATTTATAACTGTATTACAAGCATCAACACCCCATTGTTTTAAAGTGCTAAAAAAATTTACAACTGCATTTCTTACATTATCAGATGTATTCCATAAGTATATAAAACCTCCAACTAATAATGCTACAGCTGCAATAACAAGTCCAATAGGGGATGTTAAAAATGCCATTACTGCACCAAATGCACTCATTAGACCAGTTCCTATACCAACTGCAATATTTAATGCACCTTGTGCTCCTGCTAATAAAAATGTTTTAACTGCAGATGCACCCTTAACCATAGCATCCCATGCATATAATCCATGTATTGCTGCTGTTAATGCCATATCTTTAGCTTTAGCAACTAACAATGGTATATATTTAGATTTAGCTAAAGATAACATACTAGCGAGACTTGATATAGTAGTAATTGCAGTATTTACAAAACTAATAGCTTTCCATGTTAAAAAAGCAGTTCCTATAAATTTTATATTATTCATTATTGAAGGAGCATTATTTAAAACATAATCTCCAAAATCAATTAACTTCGGTAATGCTTTATCTATTGCATCACCTGCAGAATTAGCAAACTTTGATAAACTTTTTTGAATTTTCTCAAACTCACCATTAGCTTGAAGTTCTTGTAATTTATCACTTAATTGTAATGCTTTATCTTTTAATACATCAAAAAAACTTCCATCTATAACTAAGCCATCTTCACTTATTCCTGCCATTTGAGCTAACCCCGACTTCCAAACACCAGAAATAGTACTCATTACACCTTTAAAACTTTTTGCCTGAGTTTCCATACCGCCTTCAAATCTATCTTTCATAAGACTCATTAAAGCAGCATTAAATGCTCTTTGATTAGTTATTTGACCTTTGTTATTTACTACTTCAAGTTTTCCTAATTTTTTATTTGCTTGTTTAACTATTTGTTCTTTTGTAATACCAAATTCTTTAAGCCTTTCAAGTTCACCAGTCTGAGCATCTGCTACAGCTTCAACTGCTTGGTCCATACTTTTACCCATAGCTGAAGCCATATCACCTATATACGGTAATACTTTTTGCGCTTCCATTCCATAACTTTGTAATTTAACTGTACCGTCAACTATTTCAGCAGTTTCAAATGGTGTTTTATTAGCATAATCTACAGCCCATTTAAAAGTTTCACCTGCTTTTTTATTATCTTTCATAACAATATTTAAAGTATTTCTATATTGCTCCATTGAAGATGCTTGTGAAACCATATCAGAAGTTCCTTTTATAGCTAAGGCGGCAGTAGCTGCTGCTCCTGTTGCTACAAGTGTCTTACTCACACTACTAGCTTCTTTTGCTGCATTTCTTAAAGACTTTCCTAATTTATTGGCATTATTAGTTGCTGAAGAAAGCCCTTTTGAGCTTGATGATGTTTGACTTAATGAACGATTAAGTTTATTTGAGCTATTATTTGCATTTTTAAAAGCATTAGAGGATTTAGAGGCAAACTTAGTTACTGCATCAAAAGCTTTTTGAAGAGATGGATTAAGCTTACCACCTATTATTATATTAGTATTAAAATTTTTCATTTATCACCTCTATTATTTCGATTTATTTCTAGCTTCTAATTCATCAGCTAAATCAAAATAATACTCTACTAGCTCTTTTATAGGCATTTCTAAACAATCTCTTCTAGAGTTAGATGTTTCTAATGTGATTTGAGCTATAGATTTTCTAATAAATTCAGAAGATGTAAATCCACCTAATCCATAAAAAAATCTCTTATAATGCCTGTAGCCTTTACATAATCTTTCATTGAAAGTCTTTGTATATCTGTGTAATCTAATCCACTTGCAATGGCAAATAACTGTGCATGAAAAGGAGTATCTAACTCTGGTGTGATAACAACCATTTGCCTTTTTTGCAACTCCTGGATTGCTTTTTCTATAGATCCACCTGTTAATTTATCTGTGTTATAATCTATATATTTTTTTTCTTCTCCATTAATCATTATAGATTTGCTTAAATTTAATCTATTTGGATGTTCAATAATTTCTATTATTTCTTTATTTTCACTCATAATATTCTCCTCCTAAATAAAAGTAGTCCTAAACGGACTACTTTTTTATAATTTTATAATAATGAATTTATTGATTTAGCTTGATCTATTCCATTTACTTTGAATACACCATTTAACTTATCTATTTCTAATATATTTTTACCGTTAGTTATTCTTTTATATGAAAGCACTTCATATTCATAACTTCCATCTTGCCCAGAACCTGGCTCAATTTTACCTTCCCCAATTTTTTTAGGTACACATTTTAAAAATGCTTTATGACCTATAACATTTGCTGATACGTTAGATGTGTCTATTGCATCAGTTACCCATCTAATTTCTATATCTCTAGCTGACATAAGTAATGCTAAATCATCAGGATTATTTGATACCCTTGTTGATATTGATAAACTCATACTACCAACTTGATATAATGAAGGTAAATCAATTTCTCCTATTATTCCAGCACCTTTTATTGAATCTGTTAAAAACTCTATTTCAGGTAACTCTACACTTGATGTATCTCCTATTTTTTTACTACTTGCATATATCGAATAATTTATTACTTTGTTCCCTATTTTCATACCTACTCACCACCTATCATATTTTTTATACCTTGAGAACTATATTGCATCTTTTGAGTTAATGACTTCGCAGGTATTGTAGCTGTAGTAACTGTATCAAATATAAAATTACCTTGCATTAAATCAGAGGCTATATTATCAGAGCTTCTAAATGAAATAGTTCCAAATAGTAGCTTACCTTCACTTACAAGAGCATTTAACCTTATTTGTTCAGTATTAATTAATGCATCGATATCATTTCTCGTCATAGGAGAGTCAACTTTATCTGCATTTCTCTTTTTGAAGTCATTATTTAGGTATATATCCATACGTCTATTTACATCAAATGTTTCTTCAGGTTTATTTGTTTCTCCATGAATAAAATTGCTCATATGAGATCCCCATAAAACCCATTTACCACCATAAAATAGACCTGTCGTTATACCTTTTGAATTTAACTTATTTGCAAGTTCTATATTTAATTTAATTGGTTCACCTGAATCAGTTACCAATCCTGAAATATCTATCATTTTATTTGAGGGCGTTTCGCAAGGTACTCCTCCATTTTTGACATCTGTTTGTTGTGTTCTAACTATTGCTAAAATAGACATAAACACATTTTTACCTTGCATTTTACCCATTGGCCAGCATAATTTTTCATCTATAGAAGATAAACCTTCATCATATTTTTTTTCTAGTGCTTGATTATAATTACTAATTGAAGGATCTAAATCTGTGTATATTATACTATCCCATTGGCCACCTATATTTTTAGATAACTCTAATAATTTATTTCTAACTGCTATTTTTTTACCATATCCAGGAACACATAATATATTTGGAGCTATATTTAAATCTTCATATACAGTTTGAATGCAATATAACCCTTTTCTCTCCCCTGTATTAGAATCATAACTACCTATTATATCTTGAGGTGTTGTATTTACAGTAACTGTACTATAATTTAAAGTTACAGTTTCTTCAACCTCAGTTAAAAATGTAATTATTACACTTCCAGTTATAAAATCTATATTTATCTTATAATCAGTACCTAATATCTTATCTTCTATACTAATAGTGCTTACTATTACATCTGCTCCTAATATTACTTTTTTATTAATTACTGGAGTTTCAGTATCTTCAACTTTTATTTTATTAAAATTAGGGTCTAATACATTTATTAATATAATAGGACCCAATGGCTGTACTTTATTTTTAAAGTGTGCAAATATAGATGCAGATAATGTAAATTTATTAAAGTCATCATTATCGCTATATCCTAGCTCAATTTGAGCATCCTCTAAGCTTGATATTAATATAGGTTTATTAACTTTATTATTACTATCTAATACTCTATGTACAGGTGCTACCCCAATATATATAGGTATTGTATTAGAGGTTGTTACTATTTGTTCATTTGAAGGCATATACTCACCATATACACCATGTTTGTATGTACTCATTATTTCCCTCCTATAAAAATTTATTTATTGATTGCGATACTGGTAACATACTCATTTTTACTTTAAACGTAATATATCCAGCGTAATAAGGATATAGCTGTTCATCATAAAAACCCCACTTAATAGGTTTTTCAACTATAATTCCTATTTCAGAGGGGTTTTCATTTAGTATTAATCTTATTTTAGTTATTAAATTTAATATATCCGTGTACCCCTTAGAGTTCGGAATTATAGCATCTTCTGAAGTTAATCCAGGGTCGTATGTTTGAATATTTAGCCTTATACTTAAACTTACATCGTCACCATCATCTTCTCCTTCACCAGAACAAATTACTATTCCTGGTATATCATATCCATATTCTTGAAGGCAATTTTTAGGTGGAACCCAACATGTGTAAATAGCCGGATTTACTAGTTGATATCCACCTTCTTCATCAGGTTTTTCTAATTTAAATTCTTTTAAATTTTTATCTAGTAGCCTCTTTATACTATCTAGTACCTCTATATCTGTTGTCATAGTTTACTTAACCTCCACTCTATTTCATGGTTAATTCTTTCTTTCAGTTTTTCACCTGACATTCTTTGAATTTTATTAATAACTTTGTCATTAGATATCATTTGAGGTATGGATAATGTTCTTAAAAGCCTTACAGGAGTCCTCTCTTTACCTTCTCTCATCCAAATATGAGTTCCACCATTCATAGTTTGAACAAATGCTGAAGGAGACGTTTTTATTACCTTATATCCTTCTTGTTTCTTTATTTTAACCTTAACTTTTTTATTTTTTGCTTTAAATTGTTTTGGATTATGAGGAAATTTAGTTAAAGATATAGTTTTACCTCTTGATTGTATAGATGCATTCAAACTACTTTTACTAGCTCTTTTCTTTTTTAGTGTAGAATTAACTTCTTTTTGCTTAATTGAGTATATATTAGTTACTTCTTTTTTTGTTAAAGTTGCCGTATAGTTTAAAGTTCTATTTAATGCTGATGCAGTAGCTCCTGGAATCTGTTTAGGAAAACCTTGTAATTTTATAGCTATTTGTTTTATCTCTTTATCATTGATAAATGTATTGTTAGCCACTAACTTCCTGCTCCTTTTAATATAATCTCATAAAGTCCTACATCTTTTCTAACATCAAATACTTCATATCTCTTTTTATTAAATATTTGAACAGCTCCAACTATCGGAGGAACTATAAAATCATCAACTTTTGCGAAATATAATAAATCGCCTATATATATTCCATCATATTCCTTTTTACTTCTATCTTTTAATCTATCATGATCTATTATAACGTTAATAGGGACTCCATCTAAGTACACTTTTTCTGAAATTTCATCAAAAAAAATAGCTAAATCTGATTTAACTATATCTAAGAAATTACTCATTATCCTATTTTTACTATAGCCGTTGTAGTACCTGATACTTTAGGTTCAACAGCTATACCTGCAACAACATCTCCTATAGTTGTTGTTATATTATTTGACTCATTAAAATAAACAGTATCTCCTATATTTATAGTTTCAGTTGATTCTGCTTGTATTTCATACACTCCAACTATGCTCAAAGTTCCAACTTCATTTGGATTTATATTTGATGCTGCAACCCCTATTCTTTTGCTTATTTTAACTACATCACCATATGCGATTACTTCCTCTGTATTATTATGCATTTGTACTGTAGTACCTTTTCTTATATATTTAGCCATATATCACTACCTCCTATTTACCTGCATTTTTATATAAGCCTCTGTAATCTATTGCTGTAACGCCATAATCCATGTATATTCTCCACTTCATACCTAGATTATCAAAAGGTATATTACTTTCTAACGTTGGTGTTTCTGAACCATTTAGATATGTTACTTCTATTGTATCGCAATCATACGGGCTAGCTGCTAAATACCAAGCATCTTCACTGTAAACATCAAGTTCAGGGTCTACTATTAATTTTAATTTATTATTAAATGGATTTACTATATTAGAGTTATTGTAAGCAGGATCTGATATAGAATGTAAAAATTGTGCTGCTTGAGTTTCTAAAGCTGCTGGAACTATTAAATATTGAGGTGATATATTTAATATCTCATTTCCTCTTAAATTCTTTTGTGTTCTCATTGCTCTTCTAGCTTCACCTATTGTGTCTACACTTATACCACCAACAGTTTTTGCTAAGTTAGCATGCTTATTATCAAATAACGCTACATTATCATATATCTTAGGATTTCCACCTAACATTCTATATACTAATTTATTTATACCTCTTTCAGCAGCTCTTACATATGCTTGAGGTAATTTAGTTATTATTGATATATCATCGTTTATAAGTGCTTGTCTTGATATACTGAAAGACCTTCCATATGTTAAAAGACTTGTCTTAACCCCTTCATCTTTCATTTCATCATGTTCAAACTCACCATTTTCTGTTATTAATTTTAAGTCTCCAGCTTCACTTATTTGATATTTTGTAGTAGCTTTAAAATCTGGATTACTTCCTTTGCTTACCCATTCTTTATATGTTGATGGTTGAGCATTATAAGCAGTTTTCATACTTTTATTGACAGTATTATCTAATATAGATGCAAAATTACTTCCTGGAGTTAATGCTTCTCTAAATAATTTTTCATTGTCATATCTTGATGCATCCAATATCCCTTGATGTCTTAAACATTCTACAGCTACATCTCTAAGCCTTAAGCCTCTTAAATCTGTTGCTCCTGGTGCGGATTTCTCAACTTGCATTCCTGCTCTAAGTAATATAGAATCAGATACCGCATCTCTAAATTTATCATTTTCATCTCCAGTAACTTGTACATTGGCTGGCACTGGAGCATTTTTACTTCTTAATTGTTCTAATATATGATTTTTAACATCATCTACAGTAGAACCATCCTCTATAAATCTTTGTCCATCTATATCAAATTTTCTACATAATAAATTTATTTCAGATGCTCTTTGCCTCTCTAACTCTAATATTTGTCTTTCATTCGTTGAGTTACTATTAGTATTTGTATCCATACTTCTTTCACCTTCTCCTTCTGTATTTATATTTTCATTTTGTGAATTTTCATCAGAATTAGTATTATTACTTCTATTATTCTCAGAATAATTTTGAGATTCTTCTGATTCATCATCATCTAAACCTCTTCCAACACCAACATTTTCATCAGCTGGAACTGAAACTATAGAAATCTCATTAGGAGTCCATCTAGTTGCTATATCGCAAGGTCCAATAAATCTGCCATTGCTAGATACTTTTCCAATTGCAACTTCTTCCCAAGCATCAACAGAATAACCTACAGAAACCCCTCTAAGAGTTTCATTTTTTACTTTTTGGAATATCCTTTCAGATTCTTCATCTTCATCAAATCTGACTACAGCTCTTCCTTTTTTTTCAGCTTCATCTATCCATGCTCTTTCCACTTTTCCTAATACTGAATTTTTATTATGATTAAATAGTAGTACACCTATCTCATTTAATCTTGTTAAATCAACAGCTGATATATCATGGCTTAATATTTCATTACCAAACCACCTTGTCACTGGTTTTTCTGAACTAAATGAAAGTTCTATACTTCTCTCATCTTCATTTATTTGATTTATCTCTGCTGATATTGACCTGGTATTACTATTCTTGATTTTGAACTTCATCTTCGGCATTTTCTAAATCACTTCCTGTTAATTCTTTTTGATATTCTAACTCTCTAGCTCTTTGTTCTAAAACATCTCGCCAATCTTCTCCTCTTTCGGCACAAACTCTTGCAAGTGTATCTATATTAGAATCTATAGCTGCTTGATTAGCTTTAACTTCCTTAAGAGGATCTATCCAACCCCAACCTGAAGAAATCCAGGTATGCTTTAAATATCTCATCTTATCTCTATAGAAGTCTTTTATTTTTATAGAGTTACTTAAAATTGCTGCATTTAAAAATTCCTCATAAACTTCATTTAAAAAATGGTCTATAAGGAAATCTTGAACTTCTCTATATGATTTTTGATCTTCTAATAATCCTTGTCTAGCACTTGAATAATTAACTTGAGACATATCTCTACTTATAGATTCATAACTTAGTCCTTGACCTGCTCCTATAAGCCTTAATTGAGACATTATAAAATCTTTAGCACTAGAACTTGAACTAGATGGATTAACAGCCTTTACATCTTCACCAGGTTGTAATTCCATTATCATTCCTGGTGTTAAAGTTAGTTGTTCATATCCACTTTTACCATCTTTAGTTCCTGAACCTCTACCTAATCCATTTCCACCACCTAATTTGGTTATAAATGCACTTAGGCATGCAGTTACTCTTTCTTTAACAGATACTGCTTCTACAAATTCATTTACATCTCTAACTCTTCCCATAGTACGAGCCATTTGAGATATTTCTCTAACTTGAGAAGGTCTTATTTTTTTATATAAATACAGTACTCTATCAGCTTCAATTCTAGTTGTTTTACCTGTATAATAACCATCTGGAGTATATGTTTTAAAGTGATATGCAATCGGCTTATTATATTCATCCAACTCTATACCACCGATTATTCGATTATTACTATCTTCACTTCTCCAATTTAAATTTATATCTAAATCATCAATTTCTCTAACTTGCAATTTAAACGGTACTATTCCATCTTCAGTATAATTTTTTATGAATATAATAGCCCCATCAACTCTAATTCTTCTTACTGCCATTGTACAAAGTTCTTTAAAACTTTGTTGGCCTGTTATATCACAATTTTTAGGTTTTTCCCATTCTCTAAATAATTCTTCTATTTCCTTATTTAAAGAATCTAGTTCATTTCCATCTTTATCTAGAATTTTAGCCTGTAATTTAAACCCTCTACCTACTACATTTCTTTCATATGCATTGATTATTGATTCAGCTATATCAGAATTTCTTTCTAAATCTCTTGCTCTAGCCCTTATTATATCTCTTTGCATTGAATCTGTTTGCTCTGCGGTAGAGTTAGCTACATTCCAACCTGAATTTCTTCTACTATTACTTCCTGAATCATAGGATCTTTGAGCTGCTTCTCTGTATGATATTCTTTCATAACCTTTTTTAGGATTGATATATAAAATAGCTTTATCTAAGAAATTCATTATCTAGTATCAAACTTAGCAACTACTGTATTGCTTCTTTCCTTTGCATTTATTTCTGATATCATAGTTCTTCTTTCATCATAAAGAGTTTTTAAATCAGCTCTTTTTATTCTTCGTGTTCCTATTTGATATTCTTGTGCACCATTTTCTATAGCTTCAATAGCTTTATTTATCGAATTTAGTCTATCATACATTAAATCCACCTATCTTTCTTCTCTATCCAATCATTATTAATAGATTTTTTATCTACTTCCTCATATACTTTTGTAGCTTGATAAGACTCAATTTCTTTAAGATATCTAACATTTAATAAATCTGCTGCTGTGCATGCATAAACTTCACAGTCTAAATAATGGTTATCTGCATGAGCTGTCTTAGTCTTCCAAACTTCAATTTCTCGGCCACCTTTTTTTACTTTCACTTTATGCTCACTAGTTATTTGCTTAGCATAATCTTCATCACAACAGTTATATACCATAAAACTTCCATTACCATTAGCTCTTTTAAGTCTGGTTGTTATAGTTTCTTTATATTGACTAGTATTTACTAGTACTAACCTCATTCCATTTGCTTTAGATCCTATTTTATCTATAGTACTTAACTTATACCTACTATACATTTGATTACTCGAACCTTTAACCGGAACTACCCAATCACTATTTAAGTAGCAAAAGTCATATACTTCTTCTGTTCTATCTCCAGAGTCTATACAACATAAATTAACTTGAAATTCTTCTCCAAATTTATTTTTATATGTAGCATTCATAATTTCCTCTATATCTTCAAATGTTGATACACTACCATGAGTTATGTTCCAACTTGTATAGTTAGCACCCCATGCACGTATTGTATAGTATAACTTTGATTTTTGAACGTCTACACCTGCAGTTAATATTTGAGCATCATTTGGTATTACAAATTCCTCGTATTCACTTTCTCTTTCTTTTACAACATCTGAGTTAAGTTTTAATTGAGTTTCCTCCCAAGGCTCTGCTAACCATGAGTTGACAAAGTTTTGCAACATATCAGGATAATCTTTTGACTTTAAAAACTCGTATGCTACATCACCAAACCTTACCCAAGGTGAGTAAATAGTATTTAAGTGAAATGCTAACTTTTTTCTACTTGAGCTTTTATTTTCAGCTTTCCATTTACCATTTCTAAGCATATTCATTTTATGTCCATCATTTATTTTACCTTTGCATTTTTCACACTCATAATATGCTACATTTATAGCTTCAGTTGCATCTATATCTTTAGGCCATTTAATTTGTTTGAATTTAAATTGTTGATATGTTGCGCAGTGAGGACATGGTACATAATAATATCTTTTTTCATCTGCTCCTTCAAATGACTTCCATACATTCCCATCCCTTACGGTTGGAGTTGATGTAAGAAATATCTTTTTATTATATGCAAATGTCTTTGTTCTTTCTCTAGCTAATGAAATTGGGTCTGATTCTTTTCCTGAATTTGGAGGGTATTTATCTACCTCGTCTAGAAATAAATATCTTATTGGTCTAGATGCTAAAGATGCTGGAGAGTTAGCTCCTGATAATACAACATACATTCCATTAAATTGTAATTCTAAATCTTTAGAATCTCTTATTTGATATCTTTCTTTTAACTTAGGTGATATTTCTACCATTGTTTGTATTCTATTTTTACTAGCATATTCTGCAAGGTCCAATGTTGGATAAACAACAAGAGCAGGAGCAGGATCTTGTGCTATTACATATGCAAGCATATTATTCATAGCTTCAGTTCCTCCTACTTGAGTCGGTTTGCAAAATATAATTTCTTCAACTTCATTATCATTGAATGCATTCATAACACCTTCAAGATATGGTGTAGTGCTAGTTCTCCAAGGACCAGGAGCAGCAGAAGTTTTTGAGTCTAATATTCTATGTTTATCTGAAAATTGGCTGACAGTTAAATTTTCAGGTGGCTTTAAAGTTTTAAGACATTTAGAAAGCCATTTTGACCATTCAACCTTTTCGTGATTTTGTTTTTGGTGGCTCATAAACTCCATTTATACACATTTGGCTTAATGCATCCTCTATAACATCTTTTATTTGGCTTTCTGCTTTTCTAGCTGTAGTTTGGTCTACATATAAACCTATATCTGTTGCAAGTTTTCCACTTAGACCCATTAGACTTCTTTTTAGAACAATAAAAAAGCGGTTAAGTTCATTAATAACTTCTTCCCGCTTTAAATATTCACCTTTAGCTATTGAGTTTTTTAAATCCATGTTTTCAGCTTGAGCTTCTTTATATTTCATTTCAAAATATAATTTCTTTTCTTTGAAACTCATATCTTTAGAATCATTAACAGATTTTAGGTTTCCTGAACTAACCATGCCTTTCCATTTTAAAACCTCTGCCAAATCCCACCACCCTCGGCTGTGCTTAGGGCAACCTTCATCTGCCCACTTTTTTATGGCCATTCTTGATACACAAAGTAATGCACAAAGTGCTTCAGTATTTATGATTAACTTTCCGCCTTCATCCTTGTATTTAACAGCCATACAGCCACCTCCTCATAATATTTTTCAACCTAATTTTTGTAAACTTGTAAACCAAATTTTTTTTATTTTAGTAAGCCTTACTTTGGGGTTAGCTATACCCGCACCCCGGTGTGGGGCATAGAAGGACCCAAATTTATTTTTAATACATTTTTTAAATACCTGTTTAGCTGATTCAATGTATATTCATCAAGCCTTAATATACTAGAAGCCCCGTCTTCATGTACTCTTGCTATACACTCTATTGTTACTATTTTATTTGTTAATAGAGATGTATTATCATCTATTTTTATCCATTTATTTTCATTTATATACTGTTGTATATCTTTCATATCAGCTTCTACACATATTAAATTACTCTGACCATCTACCGTATTTATTCTATATATACTTTTCATATCTATTTCTCCTTAGCATAAAAAAGACTTATGTTTAAAGCATAAGTCTTTTTCCCAGAAACTTTGTTTTAAGTCTGCTCTTACCCTAGCGGACTGTATGAAATCTAATTCTCAGTTTCTCTTTTTACCTGTCTCTTATACACATCTGACGCTGCCGACGACGGAGAGAGTGTAGA
>ENA-UALB01000325-UALB01000325.1-human-gut-metagenome-genome-assembly--contig:-NODE-325-length-12715-cov-10.625355_pt1 | contig 12715 bp, 9 predicted proteins | sample MGYA00243695_ERZ654458 | MGnify/ENA primary metagenome ERZ654458 (study PRJEB26926, sample SAMN06164669) | human gut metagenome | biome: ENVO:00009003; feature: ENVO:2100002; material: ENVO:00002003...
TCGGCAGCGTCAGATGTGTATAAGAGACAGGAAGTAATTAATTCCCATAGCAGCTTTAACTTCTGACAGTGTTTGACCAGCAACTTCACGCGCTGCTTCACTTCCTTTTTCAAGCATACGGAATACTTCACCCATGTCTTTTGCATATTCTAGGCGACGTTCACGGATTGGTGCCAATTCACGTTCAAGAATATCAAGCAAATAACGCTTTGTTTTGACATCGCCAAGACCTCCGCGTTGATAGTGTTCTTTCATGGCTGCAATTTCAACTTGGTCTTCTTCACGTCCAAAAATATCAAGATAATGGAAAACCATATTTCCTTCAATTTGTCCTGGATCTTCGACACGAACATGATTAGGGTCTGTGTACATGCTCATTACTTTTTTACGAACAGTATCAGCATCATCAGACAAATAAATACCATTTCCAAGAGATTTAGACATTTTAGCATTACCATCTAACCCTGGTAAACGACCAGCTGCTTCATTTTCAGGAAAAATACCTTCTGGCTCAACCAAAACATCTGTTTTATAAGTATGATTGAAACTGCGAACGATTTCACGTGTTTGTTCAATCATTGGTTTTTGGTCATTTCCAACTGGCACATAATTCGCTTTAAAAGCTGTAATATCCGCAGCTTGAGAGATTGGATACACCAAAAATCCTGTTGGAATTGAACTTCCAAATCCTTTTTGTGCAATCTCTGTTTTTACAGTAGGATTACGTTCCAAACGTGCCAATGATACCAAGTTCATGTAGTACATGGTTAATTCAGCTAATTCAGGAATCTGACTTTGAATGAAAATCGTAGATTTCGCTGGATCAAGCCCTACTGATAAGTAGTCCAATGCTACATTTCCAACTGATTCTCTGATAATTTCAGATTCCTTAGCATGGTCTGTCAAAGCTTGTTGATCTGCCAAGAAAACAAACATATCGTATTTATCTTCATTTTGCAATAACACACGATTTTTTAAACTACCGACATAGTGTCCTAAGTGTAACTTACCAGTTGGACGGTCACCTGTCAAAATAATTGGTTTTACCATTCTATCACCTCAAAATTAATTTCAAATAAAACACCCCCACGTAGCTATAAACTACGTGAGGGCGTTCTCAATACGCGGTACCACCTCAATTGATAGAAAATTTTCTACCATCTCTTACCACTATTAAAAGTTCACAGATAAATGCAAACATTATTTTCCATTATATATATCAGCCCATTCATGCAAGGGTACTACTGATTTTCAGCACCATCAGCTCTCTAAAAGTACGCGTCTACATTACTCTTCTGAATCTTCTTCATTTTATGAAATTCTAGAAACTTTGTCAAGCTAATAGCTATTTTCCTAGGAAATTCTCGCTTTCTTAGAAAGAATAATTATACAGTTTCTTCGGGAATTCCTTTTTAATAAAATTAAAAAATGAGAATTATACATCGTAATCAACTTTCTCTCACATAATTCTTGACGAGTATCTTCTTCTTTGCAATAATAGAATCGTTTGTTATAAAGAAGAGGATTATTATGAAGAAAAAATTAATTGATTTTGGGCTCGTTACAGTAGGAGCATTTATTGCTGCTATCGGTTTTAACAGTTTTTTCCTAGAGAATCACATTGCATCTGGTGGGGTTGTTGGTTTAGCTGTTAGTTTGAAAGCTTTATTTGGTTGGAATACTGGGAATTTTGTTATGATTTCAAATTTTCCACTCCTTATAGCTTGCTGGCTTTTCCTAGGGAAAGAGACATTTGTAAAAACCGTTTATGGGTCATGGATTTATTCTATTTTTGTTAAACTAACTGAAGGTGTGCCAAATTTAACAGACAATCCTTTGTTAGCTGCGCTTTTTGGAGGTATTATTTGTGGTTTTGGTTTAGGGGTTGTCTTTTGGGGAAATTCTTCAACAGGTGGAACAGGTATTATCACCCAAATTCTCCATAAATACACACCACTTCCTCTTGCCGTTGCAATGACAATCGTTGATGGTTGTAGTGTTGCGATGGGATTTGTCGCCTTTGATATTGACACAGTTATGTATTCTATTATTGCATTGATTACGATTGGTTATGTCGTTAATAGCATGCAACTTGGGGTCACTTCATCACGAAATATCATGATTGTTTCACCTAAGAATGATTTAATCAAACATTATATTTCTACGAAAGCAGACCGTGGGGTCACTGAAATTCCCGTTACTGGTGGTTATTCAGGTGAAAATCATACCATGCTAATGACAACTGTTTCTCGTCAAGAAGTTCCTCGTTTAGAAAAAAATATCCAAAAAATTGACGAAACTGCCTTTATCGTCGTTATGCCTGCTACACAAGTTATGGGACGTGGATTTAGCCTCAAAAAATACTATAAACTTGACGAAAAAGACATCATTTTACCAATGTAATGCAAAGCCTCGCTTTCTCTGATTGAAAATTGGGGCTTTTTCATGTACAATGAAGCTTATAGATAAATATTATGAGGTGAAAAATTGCTTACAGTTTCTGATGTATCACTACGTTTCAGCGATAGAAAACTGTTTGATGAAGTTAACATCAACTTTACAGCTGGAAATACCTATGGTTTAATCGGTGCCAACGGTGCAGGAAAATCTACATTTTTAAAAATCTTGGCAGGAGATATTGAACCAACAACAGGTCATGTTTCCCTTGGTCCAAATGAACGCTTATCAGTTCTTCGTCAAAATCACTTTGACTATGAGGAAGAACGTGCTATTGATGTTGTTATTATGGGAAATGAACGTCTTTACAACATTATGAAAGAAAAAGATGCTATCTACATGAAACCTGATTTTTCAGATGAAGATGGTGTCCGCGCTGCCGAGTTAGAAAGCGAATTTGCAGAGCTTGGCGGTTGGGAAGCCGAAAGCGAAGCTTCTCAATTACTTCAAAACTTAAACATTCCAGAAGATCTTCATTACCAAAACATGAGTGAATTAGCCAATGGTGATAAAGTGAAAGTCCTTCTTGCCAAAGCTCTTTTTGGTAAACCTGACGTCCTTCTCCTTGACGAACCAACCAACGGTCTTGATATTCAATCTATTTCTTGGTTAGAAGATTTCTTGATTGACTTTGAAAATACTGTTATTGTCGTTTCCCATGACCGTCACTTCTTAAATAAAGTATGTACGCACATGGCTGACCTTGATTTCGGTAAAATCAAACTTTACGTCGGTAACTACGACTTCTGGAAACAATCTTCTGAGCTTGCTGCTCGCCTACAAGCAGACCGCAATGCTAAAGCAGAAGAAAAAATTAAAGAATTACAAGAATTCGTGGCACGTTTCTCTGCCAATGCTTCTAAATCAAAACAAGCCACATCTCGTAAGAAAATGCTTGATAAAATTGAATTAGAAGAAATTGTTCCTTCTAGTCGTAAATACCCATTTATCAACTTCAAAGCAGAACGCGAACTTGGTAAAGACCTTTTAACGGTTGAGAATTTATCCGTTAAAATTGATGGAGAAACTGTTCTTGATAATATCAGCTTCATCCTACGTCCAGGTGATAAAACAGCTTTCATTGGACAAAACGATATTCAAACAACAGCTCTTATTCGTGCTTTGATGGATGACATAGAATACGAAGGTACTATCAAATGGGGGGTCACAACTAGCCGCTCTTATCTTCCAAAAGATAATTCACGTGACTTTTCCTCTGGTGAATCAATTCTTGAATGGCTTCGTCAATTTGCTTCTAAAGAAGAGGACGATAACACATTCCTTCGTGGATTCCTTGGACGCATGCTTTTCTCTGGTGACGAAGTTAACAAATCAGTTAGCGTATTGTCAGGGGGAGAAAAAGTGCGCGTGATGCTTTCTAAATTGATGCTCCTCAAATCCAACGTTCTTGTCCTTGATGATCCAACAAACCACTTAGACTTGGAATCAATTTCAAGCTTGAATGATGGGCTGAAAGATTTCAAAGAATCTATTATCTTTGCAAGTCATGACCATGAGTTTATTCAAACACTTGCTAATCACATTGTCGTGATCTCAAAAAATGGGGTTATTGACCGTATCGATGAAACTTATGATGAATTTCTTGAAAATGAAGAAGTTCAAGCCAAAGTTAAAGAACTCTGGAAAGATTAATTTATTAATAATTTCCTGACGTTTACACAAACTTTACAATATATAGAAAAGAAACAGGTTGGGATAAGCTATCTCAACCTGTCTTACTAAAGCTATGACATTAAAATCTTTAAAACCAAACATTAATACTCTTTACTACTTAGCAGCATTTGCTCTGCCATTTCTTATCTTATTTTTCGCCTTATTGTCTGAAGATATTTCATTCAATAGTGACACGACTATTTTAGCTAGTGACGGTTTCCACCAGTATGTCATTTTTGCTGAAAATCTACGAAATATTTTACACGGTTCAGATAGTATTTTTTACACCTTTACGAGTGGTTTGGGGCTAAACTTCTATGCTCTTATTAGTTACTATCTAGGAAGCTTCTTCTCACCTTTCGTTTATTTCTTCAGTCTAAAGAGCATGCCTGATGCTATTTATATCTTTACATTACTGAAAGTTGCTTGTATGGGGGTAAGTTGTTTTTATAGTCTCAGACAACTCTACCCTAAAGTGCTGAAACCTTTCAGCATCATCTTATCGACTTCTTATGCATTGATGAGTTTTGCCATCAGCCAAATTGAAATTAATATGTGGCTTGATGTATTCATTCTTTTGCCTTTAATCATTTTAGGAATTAATCGCTTATTAGGTCAGCAAAAATTCATCCTTTATTACCTAAGTTTAACGATTCTCTTTATCCAAAACTATTATTTTGGATACATGGTTGTTATCTTTTTAATTCTTTATTTCCTTGTTCAATTAACTAAAGAATTTAAATGGAAAGTCATTCTACGAAAATTTATTGACTTTACAGTTGTATCAATCTCTGCTGGTCTCTCTAGCTGCATCATGCTGTTACCAACTTACTTAGACCTATCTACACACGGTGAGGAATTTTCTAAGTTTACAGAGTGGTTTACAGATGCGTCATGGTTCTTTGATTTATTTGCTAAGAATTTTGTTGGCTCTTACGACACAACAAAATTTGGTTCTATTCCGATGATTTACGTGGGAATTTTCCCATTAATATTAGCTATTATTTTCTTTACGATTAAATCAATCAGGTGGCAAACTCGTTTAGCTTATGGCATAATGCTTGCTCTCATTGTCGCTAGTTTTTATCTTGAACCATTAGATCTTATCTGGCAAGGTATGCATTCGCCAAATATGTTTCTTCACCGCTATTCTTGGACATTCTCTATTCTTATCATCCTATTAGCAGCTGAAACATTATCTCGTTTAAAAGAATTAACACTCAAGCAATATCTTATTGGGATTATTCCCTTGGCTCTTGGATTTATTGTTACAGCGTTGTTCCAAAGTCATTATGACTTTTTAGAACCTTCGCAAGTCATTATCACCTTTGCTTTCTTAGCTGCTTATGCTATTATACTCATCAGTTATGTAAATAAGTATCTATCATTTAAACTCTTTGTCAGCTTTACACTTATCTTTACAATTTTTGAAATATCATTAAATACTTATTATCAAATTGCAGCCCTTGATAGCGAGTGGGTCTTTCCTTCTCGACAAAGCTATGATCGTAACTTGACAGACATTGACAAACTTGTCAACGAAACACAAGAACTGAATACTACTTTCTATCGTACCGAAGAATTGTTACCTCAAACTGGCAATGACAGTATGAAATATAATTACAATGGTATCTCTCAATTTTCATCTATCCGAAACACGACCTCTAGTAGCACATTAGACCGGCTTGGCTTTAAATCAACAGGGACTAATCTCAACCTTCGCTACCAAAATAATACCTTGCTGATGGATAGTTTATTTGCTGTGAAGTATAATCTTTCTGAAACTAGTGTTGATAAATTTGGTTTCGATTATGTTGACGGTTCTGGCAGTGTGTCACTTTATGAAAATCAATATGCTAGTCAGCTAGCTATTTTAACGAATGGTATTTACAAGGATATTGACTTTAGTGTCAACACACTTGACAACCAAACTAATTTTATCAATAACTTGACAGGATTATCTGAGAAATACTTCACACGTTTAGCTTCTCAACTAACCGGTGGTGCTAATTTGCTTAATAACCGAGTCACCACTACAAATGATGGTCAGTTGACAACAAGTGCTACTTATCAAGTCACTGTCACTGCTAATACTCAACTTTATGTAAGTGTCCCTAACATTACTTTCTCTAATGATAATAGTGAATCTGTGCAAATTACAGTTAATGGAAAAACGAGAGAATACACAACCGATAATGCTTACAGCTTCTTTGACCTTGGTTACTTTGAAGAAGGACAAACGCTTGACATCACATTTACTTTCCCTGAAAATAGTCAAGTTTCCTTCAATCAACCTAATTTTTATGCTTTAGATTTAACAAGTTATCAAAAAGCTATGGCGATTATTGACAATCCAGACGTTACCGTTACAACTGATAAAAATACCGTTACTGCTACTTATAAAGCAGACGAAGATAGTTCACTATTCTTCACCATTCCATATGATAAAGGATGGACAGCTACACAAAACGGGGAAAAACTTAAGGTTTCAAAAGCGCAAGATGGTTTTATGAAAGTTGATGTAAAAGCTGGTGAAGGTAAAGTAACGTTAACTTACATCCCAAATGGTTTTAAAGAAGGAGCTTATCTATCCATGTTAGGCATCATCCTTTTCCTTGCTTACATGATTGCACGAAGAAAGTATCATTTAAGGATAAAAGCAGGCTAAAACTTAGCCTGCTTTATTTTTAGGTATTAAAAAATTCCTAAGTAACTTAGGAAGGTGTCTTATCACTCCGGCAGTAGGACTCGAACCTACGACATCATGATTAACAGTCATGCGCTACTACCAACTGAGCTATGCCGGATAAACAAAAAAACTGCTAAGCAGTAGTTTTATAGTCCGTACGGGATTCGAACCCGTGTTACCGCCGTGAAAAGGCGGTGTCTTAACCCCTTGACCAACGGACCAGAAGCTTTAAGGATTTCTCCTTAACACTCATACTATTATATCAGATATTTTTTCTTTGTCTATAGTTTTTTTAAATTTTTTACGTTTTTTACAAAAATTATCGGTCCCGCATTGTAAAATGAGGTACAACAAAAAAGACATACATATTCGTCTTATATACTAAAGTCGGTAAACAAAGTATAAAGGAAAAATGAAAATGTCCACTAACTACTCTACTAAAAAACAGCCCTATCACCACCTTTCTGAAGTAGAACGTGGGAAAATGAAAAGCTATCTCTCTCAGAAGGTTAAAACCAGCTGAAATTGCGAGAATTTTGGATAGACATCTCTCCACCATCTCTCGTGAACTCAAACGTGGGACTGTCAAACCGGTCAATGGAAAGAAAATTTACTATGAAGAGTATTTCGCAGAAACCGCTCAAATTCGGTACTCTGAAGGCAGGAAAGGGAGTTATTAGTCTGAAGCTTGAGAAAGTATCAGAAACTTTCTTATTGTCATTTACTAAAACGATGAAGGCTAAATTTAGAATCCATTACTCAATCCATTAATAACAGATTAAGAAGAATACACAACTATCAATCTGCTAAAAAACGATTTGAACTAGCTCAAACAGCATAAGAACTATTAACTTACTCAGATGAATGCTTTGTTGCACTTAACTTGACAAGTGGGAGAAAAATGATTAGTCAAAATTCACAATATTTCTCACTTACTTTCTAATCATGATTTATTTTTATGAATTGATTTTTAGTTGACAGCATAGTCAATATTTTGATAAAATGATTAAGTTGGTATGGTCTCATAGCTCAGCTGGATAGAGCATTCGCCTTCTAAGCGAACGGTCGCAGGTTCGAATCCTGCTGGGATCAAATCTCAAGTCGGCTCAAAGCCGACTTTTTTATTTTTGACAAATGTTTCACATGAAACAAAGTAGCCAAAAAAGAATAGTAGGAAGAAATGACAAATTAACTTCCTTACTATTCTTTTATTACTTCACTACAAGAATTACTTGTGATAAGGGCTTCCTTGTTGAATCATAAAAGCACGATAAATTTGTTCTGATAGAACTAAACGCATTAATTGATGAGGTAAGGTTAATAAACCAAAACTCAATCGCAAATTGGCACGTTTTTTGACTTTATCCGCTAAACCAAGACTTCCTCCAATCACAAAAACAATATCAGAATAGCCTCTTAATGTCGCATCAGCAATGACTTTACTAAAAGCTGCAGAAGATAGTTGTTTTCCCTCGATGGCTAGGACAATAACATAATCACGCTCTGAAATCTTTGCTAAGATGCGTTCTCCCTCTTTTTCCATAATTTGCTGATTTTGTGCAGCGCTAGCATTATCTGGTGTTTTTTCGTCTGCTAACTCGACAATTTCAAATTTTGCAAAACGACTCATGCGTTTACCATATTCGGCAATACCATCTTTTAAATATTTTTCTTTTAATTTTCCAATAGCGATAATTTTTACTTTCATAGCTCCATTTTACCACATATTCACAAGCTTTTCACACATTATCCACATGTTCATAAATCATCAATATGGCTTTTAGTAGCTTTGAATCAAGATTTTTTCACATTTTCAAAAAGTTTTCCACAGGTTGTGGATTACTTTTCTTTTTTTTACTTTTAAGGTATAATTAAGTCAATTTTTATATGCTATCCAAGAAAAATGGGAGGTAGAGACGTGAAAAAAATAAAATTACCAAAATTACCAAAGTTACCAAAATTTAATTACAAAAATTGGTTAAAACCATTGGGTGTCATTTTAGTCGGCTTTATAGCTGGTATCGCAGGTACAATACTCGTCCTAAACATGGCAGGTATTTCAATCACTAACGTCAGTGGTTCAAGTACAAAAACAACAACAAGTAGCGTAAGCTATTCTAACTCTAACGATACAACAAAAGCTGTGGAAAAAGTTCAAGACGCGGTTGTATCTGTTATTAACTACAAATCAGACTCGTCATCTTCTGCAAGTGACCTCTACAATCAAATGTTTGGCAATGACTCAGACAGTAGTAGCAATTCAAGCTCTACAGATGATTTGACTGTTTACAGTGAGGGGTCTGGGGTTATTTACAAAAAAGATGGTGATTCTGCCTATGTCGTCACTAACAATCACGTTATTGATGGTGCCGAACAAATTGAAATCATGCTTGCTAATGGAACAAAAGTTGTTGGTGAGCTAGTCGGAGCAGATACTTATTCAGATATTGCTGTTGTTAAAATTTCTTCTGACAATGTATCTACAGTTGCTGAATTTGCCGATTCTGATAAATTGACTGTCGGTGAAACTGCTATCGCTATTGGTAGCCCACTTGGTACTGAATATGCTAACTCTGTAACACAAGGTATTGTCTCAAGTCTTAGCCGTACAGTAACCATGACAAATGATGATGGTGAAACTATCTCAACAAATGCTATCCAAACAGATGCAGCAATTAACCCAGGTAACTCTGGTGGTGCTTTAATTAACATTGAAGGACAAGTTATCGGTATCAATTCAAGTAAGATTTCATCTACATCAAGTTCTGGTGAATCTGTCGAAGGTATGGGATTTGCCATTCCATCTAACGATGTTGTATCCATTATTAACCAATTGGAAGAAAATGGGCAAGTTATCCGCCCAGCACTTGGTATTTCAATGATAAACTTGAGCGACCTTTCAACTAATGCAATTGCTCAACTTAACATTCCAACAAGTGTAACAAGCGGTGTCGTTGTTGCCGCTGTTCAATCTGGTATGCCTGCTGAAGGTAATCTCGAACAGTACGATGTCATCACAGCTATTGACGACAAAGAAGTAACATCTACTTCAGATCTTCAAAGTATTCTTTATACTCATTCTGTTGGTGACTCTGTCAAAGTAACCTTCTACCGTGGAACTGATAAGAAAACAGCTACAATTGAATTAACTAAGACAACGCAAGATTTATCTTCCTCAAACTAATAACTAATAAAAATGAAGCTGAGCATTCCTCAGCCTCATTTTTTAAGGATAAAAGACCTATGCCTGAAACACTCACATTAATCAAAATTGAAAATATCTCACCTAATCCCTACCAACCCCGTTTAGAATTTAAACAAGAAGAGCTGGAAGAATTAGCACGTTCTATTAAAGCTAATGGGCTTATTCAGCCGATTATCGTCCGAGAATCAACTGTCTTTGGTTATGAGCTTATTGCTGGTGAAAGACGTCTAAGAGCCTCAAAAATAGCAGGTTTAACCGAAATTCCTGCCATCATAAAAAATATCTCCAATCAGGAGAGCATGCAGCTGGCTATCGTCGAAAATCTGCAACGTTCTGATTTAAATCCAATCGAAGAAGCAAAAGCTTACCAGCAACTTCTGGAAAAAAATCAAATGACTCATGAAGAATTAGCACAGTTTATGGGAAAATCTCGCCCTTACATTACCAATTGCCTCAGATTACTTAATCTTCCTAGAAGTCTCTCTGATGCCGTTGAAAAAGGTGACCTGTCTCAAGGGCACGCGCGTGTCCTTTTAACCCTTAAAAACGCGGGAGAACAAGAAAAGTGGTATCAAAAAATTCTAACAGAAGACCTTAGTGTTAGAAAACTTGAACGTTTACTAAAACCTGCTAAACAGAAAAAAAATCGTTCTAAAAAGAAAGATATTTTTATTAGAAATCAAGAAGAAGAATTGACTAAACAGTTAGGACTTCCTGTTAAAATTACTATCTCTAAAACCGGCACAAAAGGAGATGTGAGTTTATATTTTCAGTCTGAAGAAGACTTAAACAGAATTATCAACAAGCTAAAATAACTTGTTGATTTCTTTTTTTATTTTTCACAGTTTTCCACAGCAACTACAGTTGAGTATCCCCAGTTTTATCACTCTTTCTTTGTTTTCCACAACCTGTGGAAAACTTTCGTGAACAGTGTGGATTTTTTATTTCCACCATTGTGGAAAACTTTTATTTTTTATGTTAGAATGAGTATTGAATTATCCACAAAAAGGAAACTACTATGACTGAAAATGAACAAATCTTTTGGAGTAGGGTTCTGGAATTAGCAAAAAGCCAACTAAAACAAGCAACGTATGAATTTTTTGTTTTAGATGCTCGTTTGATTCAAATTGAGCAAAATACGGCTACCATTTATTTAGACCCTATGAAAGAGTTGTTTTGGGATAAAAATCTTAAACCAATTATTTTGACGGCTGGTTTTGAGGTTTATAATGCTGAAATTGTTGTCAACTATGTCTTTGAAGAAGATTTAGCCAATCAAACAGAAATAATGACCACTTCACAAGCTGTTCCAACAACTCAAAAAAACACTTTGCCCCTAGTTGATTCTGATTTAAATACCAAATATACCTTTGATAACTTCGTACAAGGTGATGAAAACCGTTGGGCATTTTCTGCGTCTTACGCCGTTGCAGACGCTCCAGGAACAACTTACAATCCTCTTTTTATTTGGGGAGGACCTGGGTTGGGAAAAACTCACTTGCTCAATGCCATTGGTAATGCGGTTTTGCAAAATAATCCCAATGCACGTGTAAAGTATATTACTGCTGAAAATTTCATCAATGAATTTGTTATTCATATCCGTTTGGACACAATGGAAGAGTTAAAGGAAAAATTCCGCAATCTTGATGTTTTACTAATTGATGATATTCAATCCCTAGCTAAGAAAACATTGTCTGGGACACAGGAAGAATTTTTCAATACTTTCAATGCTCTTTATGATAATAACAAGCAAATTGTACTGACAAGTGACCGTACACCTGACCATCTGGACAACCTGGAACAACGTCTGGTCACGCGCTTCAAATGGGGCTTGACAATTAATATCACTCCCCCTGATTTTGAAACACGTGTTGCCATTTTAACGAATAAAACGCAAGAATATAATTATATTTTTCCGCAAGATACCATTGAGTATTTAGCAGGACAATTTGATTCCAACGTTCGTGACCTTGAGGGAGCTTTAAAAGATATTAGCCTAGTTGCTAGCATTAAAAAGATTGAAACCATTACAGTTGATGTCGCAGCAGAAGCGATTCGCGCTCGTAAGCAAGACGATCCAAAAATGACAGTCATCCCAATTGATGAAATCCAAAGCCAAGTTGGAAAATTCTATGGCGTTACTGTTAAAGAAATCAAGGCAACCAAACGGACACAAGATATTGTTTTAGCGCGCCAAGTAGCTATGTATCTCGCACGTGAAATGACTGATAACTCACTTCCAAAAATCGGGAAAGAATTTGGCGGTCGCGACCATTCAACAGTCTTACATGCCTATAATAAAATCAAAAATATGTTAGCTCAAGATGACAGTTTACGTATTGAAATTGAAACCATAAAAAATAAGATAAAATAGGTTTTGTGGATAACCAATAAAATCCACAGCAACTTATCCACAGGTTGTTAACAACTCTTTTCGCGCGATGCCCGTGCGATTTCAGGACTTATCAACAGTATAAACAAGACCTACTACTACTACTAATTTAATACTTAATAACTAAAGGAGTTTTCCTATGATTAAATTCTCAATTAATAAATCTTTCTTTCTTCAAGCATTGAATGCAACCAAGAGAGCTATTTCGACTAAAAATGCGATTCCTGTTTTATCAACAATTAAAATTGAAGTTCAAAATAGTAACCTGTCTCTTATACACATCTGACGCTGCCGACGA
>ENA-UALB01000337-UALB01000337.1-human-gut-metagenome-genome-assembly--contig:-NODE-337-length-12494-cov-3.423667_pt1 | contig 12494 bp, 9 predicted proteins | sample MGYA00243695_ERZ654458 | MGnify/ENA primary metagenome ERZ654458 (study PRJEB26926, sample SAMN06164669) | human gut metagenome | biome: ENVO:00009003; feature: ENVO:2100002; material: ENVO:00002003...
GTGCCATCCCCTAAACTTTTGCTGTTTTGAGCCTCTTCAAAGCGGCGCTTTTGAACTTCTGCCCTTGCATTTGCCGCAAGCTTCTCTGCTTCCAGGCTGTGATACGTCCCCATCAGGTTCTGGGCCGTCCAGGTCATGGTATCCTCCATCTGACGCAGAGCCATGCGGCTTGAGGCATTGCCCGCCTGTCGGATCTGGCGGTCCAGGCTGTCAGCGGCATCTAAAAGCGCCTCTGCCTGCTGCCGGTAGTGATCGGCCCCGGATATGTCTCCCTCCTTCTCACGGTCAGATGCCTCTTCACGAAGGGCCCGCCGTGTCTTTAAAAGTTCTTCTCTGGCGTCCTTCAGGCGATCCATCCGCTCCTCGTACTGCCGGCGCTCCATCTCTACCTGAGGACAGTGCTCCTTTATAAGCGTTCCCAGCTCCTCATAGTTAAAAACAGCTGCTGCAGGCGGTTCTGCGCCATAGACCAAATGATTTCCTGCGCCGAAGATCCCTCCAAGCAGAGCAGCGCACATGGCCGCTGCCGCCTTTTGGCATACCAAGCGGCAGAAACCGTTTTTCCTTTTGCCGGATCCTTCTTTTCTTCTCATCCTTATATCCCCCCATCTCCTGTGTGCCCCATAAACAGCCGCTTTCTCTCTTTTTTGTCGTTACACTCCATATGCCCCCAACCCGTTCACCGCCCACTGATAATCCTCGCAGGCCTGTTTCCAATTCAGTCCCGCCGTTTCATAGGCCGTCTTTTTTGCTGCCAGCTCCTCCTGTGCCTCTCCCAGAGCATTCGCTGCCAGAAGTCCCAGCTCATATCTGCGCCGATCGGATCCTGCTTTCTCCTCTGACAGCCTGTATTCCTCTTCTGCCTGACGGTAATCCGCCCTGGCCTGGAGCAGGCTCTTATATTTTGCCTCCACATCTGCCCGGATCTGCTCTCTGCCCGCTTCCACCTTTTGCTCCAGGACATCTCTGGCTGTGCCAGGATCTGTATTTTCCAGTCTGCGGCTGTCAGCGGCCAGACTGTAGTTCCTTTCTATGGCTTTTTCCCTATCGGCCGTTAGATCAATCTCCTCCCCCGCATTTTCCTCCGGCAGGTTTATCTCCTGAATTTTCGGCAGTGCATCATAATCCCAGCCTGTCATGACCACCAGCTGACGGCGCAGGTCCTCTTTCTCCTTCCTGGCAGAAACAATGGCTGCCCTGGCAGTTCCTGACGCTGCCTGCGCCTCTAAAAGCTCCGGCTGTGAAAGCATCCCCAGAGACGCCCGTTCCCTGGCTGCCTGTTCTCTAATCTCAGCCTGCCTTAACGCTTCTTCCAGCGCGGGAAGGGCCTTTTCCTTCTTCCAGTAATCAATCATATGAGTCTGTGCTTCCTTTACAAGAAGCGCTTCCTGACGGTCATATTCATATTTCTTCACACGGCCGTCCTCATTTTCCATATCAGCCTGATCTCTGGCCTGCTCTGCCTGGAGCCTTGCGCTCATGGCCGCGGCCTCTGCCGCCCCGTAGCCCGGCTGATCCTCATCGATCCCATCTAACATCCGGTCGCTGGAATCCTCCAGGCGATCCGCCATATCGGAATATGTATTTCGCATATCGTCATTTGTCTTATCGCGGTAATCATCATATTCCAGACGGTTATTAATTACCTGGGAATTATACTCATGGATCAGATCTGCCAGTTCTGTATATTCCAGAATATCATCCCTAAGAGAGGCCCATTTTTCTGATGAATAGGCGAACTCCGGGCTGGCAAGGGCAGTTTCTCCCGGAAACAGCCCGGCTGTAACCAGCGCGCAGCAGGCCAGAGCCGCCGCCCTTTTTGCACGGACGCTCCAAAAAGCCCGGCCGTTTCGGGATCCCGTTTCCCAGGCCCTTATATTTCTCCTGTTTTTTCCATTTCCCCATACCTTATTCATCCCAGGTTCCACCTTTCCTTATCTTTTTGACTTCTCCCTCCGCTGCTCTTCAACAGCATTCGCTCTGGCCTGCGCATACCGTTTCTTTGCTCCTTACTCATACCGCAGAGCGTCGATGGGATCCGCCTTAGCCGCCTTAGAGGCAGGATACAGCCCGAAAAAGATTCCCACCACAGCCGAAAACGTCACTGCCACCAGGATCACCGCAGGCTTAATCACCACCTGCAGACCCAAAACCGCGCCTCCAAGAGCCACGATCCCGGTTCCTAAAATAACGCCCACGATTCCGCCGCAGGCGGATAAAATCGCTGATTCCGTGAGAAACTGGATCAGTACATCTCTGGTTCTGGCACCCAGCGCCTTTCGTATCCCGATCTCTCTTGTGCGCTCTGTCACAGACACCAGCATGATATTCATAATTCCGATTCCGCCTACCAGCAGGGAAATTGCCGCGATTCCCCCAACCGCCGCAGACAGTCCGCCCATAACGGAGTCCACACTTTTCATCTCATCCATAGCCGTCTGGATATACATATCCTCCGGCTCTCTTCCATGAAGCCCCGCCGTATAGGCCTTAAACTCCTGAAAAAACAGATCCAGATCCACATTCTCCTTTGCGAATACATGAAGCATATAAAATCGGTCATTTGGCCAGGTAAGAAGGGTGTACGGGATAAATGCCGCTCCCTTATCCCCTGAGCCGCCCATCATCAGCGCCTGAAAGGCATTCATTTCCTTATGGTACACTCCAACCACCGTATAGTCGTCGGTATTTCCATAAATCGTTGTACGGAAGGTCTTTCCCACTGCGTTTTCCGTGCCGAACAGCAGCTTTGCGCTGTTCGTGTCCATAACCACGTTCTTCTTCCTTCCCAGCACATCTCCCTCATTGAGATAGCGGCCGTAAACCATGTTCACCGGCTGCACATCCTTATAATTATAGTCAATGCCCTGAAACTCAAACTTGATGGCGGTGCGCTTATACTCGGCATCCGCAGTGGTGTACGCGTTGCTGTCAATATAGGCGATCTCATCGGAAAATGCCTCCTTCGCCCGTTCTATTTCATCCAGGTTAAAATAATCGCCATCTCTTGTATCTTCCACCCAATATCCAATGCCCACATACGCCTGTGTGATTCCCACGTCCTTATACAGATCGGCAAACATCCCCCGCATGGTGTCGCCGATGGACACAATGGCAATTACCGATCCGATCCCTATGATAATCCCCAGCATGGTAAGCAAAGACCGCAGTTTATTGGCCCGGATAGCATTAAACGCCATGATCATATTTTCCCCTAACACGGCCTGATCCCTCCTTTTTCTGCCTGGAAACCCGTTTCCATATCCCACACGGGATGATGGATCCTGTCGCTTTGGATCTGGCCATCTCCAAACCGGATGATCCGCTTTGCAAACGCCGCAATGTCCTCCTCGTGGGTCACCAGCACCACCGTAGTTCCTTCCCTGTGAAGCTGCGTAAACAGCTCCATGATCTCAATGGAGGAAGCTGTATCCAGGTTTCCTGTGGGCTCATCGGCCAAAAGAAGGGGAGGTTCATTGGCAAGCGCCCTTGCGATGGCCACTCGCTGGCGCTGGCCGCCCGAAAGCTCATTGGGCAGATGGTTCATGCGTCCCCCAAGTCCCACACGGGTAAGAAGCTCCTTTGCACGCTCTGTCCGCCTGGATCTTGAGATTCTGGCATAGGTCATGGGAAGCTCCACATTTTTAAGGGCCGATGTGCGGGAAATCAGGTTAAAGGACTGAAATACAAAACCGATCTTCCGGTTGCGGATATCTGACAGCTGATCCGGCGTCATGCCCGCTGTATCCACTCCATCCAGGTAGTAATGGCCCAGTGTAGGCCGGTCCAGACAGCCAAGAATATTCATCAGCGTAGATTTTCCCGATCCGGAATGGCCCATGATCGCTACAAACTCCCCCCGCTCTATGGTCAGATTGATCTTCTTCAGTCCCAGAACCTTAAGAGCGCCTGTGTCATAGATCTTCACCAGATTTTCCAGGCGGATCAGAGGCCCTGTGGAAGGTGGAAGCTGTTTTTCCTTCTTTTTCCATCTCATGCTCCCACCCCCTACTGGCCTGCGGGCAATGCTTCCATGCCCTCGGTAAGAGCAGGATCCGGAACAGTCACCACGGCCATTCCCTCCTGAAGCTCCGTATCATCCGCAGGAACCACCTCTACCACTGTCTCTCCGTCTACTCCAATGGTTACAGGAATCCAGCGGATCTTCCCATCCTGCAAAACTTCTATGTAAGAATGGTCTGCACTGTCAAATACAGCGGATACCGGCACGGTAAACGCACCCTTTGCCTCCTGCACCATCAGCTCCGCCCGCACAGTGATCCCGGCCATCAGCTTCGTATCCGGGGTAACCACCCGGATAATGGTAGGGATGACTCGCTCTGTGGAACCGCCTCCCTTTTCTTCACCGGTAGGTGAGATCTTCACCACCTCTCCCTCTTCCTCTGCTCCATTTAAGATATCGGCCCGGATTCTGGCCTTCTGCCCCACCTGAACCTTTCCAATGGAAAATTCGCTTACCTGTATCTCAAGTTCCAGCTGTTCCAGATTTTCAATGCTGAACATGGGCTTGTCGTCTTCTACCTTGTCGGCAAACTGGCCCACCTTGGAATTGACCCGCACCACCGTACCGTCGATCTCGCTTCTGATCTGGGTGTTTTCCAGCTCTTCCTGCTTTTTCTCGAGCTCAAAAGCTGCATTTTGCACCTGAAGGGCATAGGACGGATCCGCCACACCCCGGCCATTTTCAACGGTATACTTTTCCATTGCCCGTCTGGCGTCATTTAAGGCATTGGAACTCTGCTCCAGATCTGCCTGTGAAATGTCTCCGGCCTCAAACAGCTGGCTGTTGCGGCTGTGATCCAGGCTGGCTTTCTGAAAATCCTGGACCGCTTTTTCATACCCCAGAGCCGCTTCTTTATCCTGGGTTTCTTTATTTGCCACTGCCTGTTCATAGGCATTGCGGGCAATATTTACCTCTCTCTCCAAATCCGTGCTGTCAAGCACTGCCAGCACCTGTCCCTTTGTTACCTGGTCGCCCTCTTTTACATTCATCTGAAGGATCTCGGCATGGATATTAGACACCACATCCACACTGTCTGTGCCGGAAACCGGCCCGCTTAAGGAAAGCTTTTCCTGGATATCCTGCTTTGTTAAGGGGATCGTCGCTACCGTAGGTACTGCCGTTTTTCCCCCTGAGGTAATTTTAAATACAACAGCCCCACAGACAATAAGCCCGGCCGCTATCAGCCATTTTCTGCGGACGAACCCCTTCTTTTTGGGTTTCCCCTTTTTTAATCCGTCCGTCTGTGTCATCAGCAGCTCCATCCGGCGGTCGATCTCTGCGCTTTCCCAGTCTTCCGGCTCCGCCCCCTGTTCATTCTTAGGCTCCGATCCGTCAGTGCCCGTATTTTCACCTGTATATTCCATCCCGTCTTCCCTCATATGTTCTTCCCCTTTCTCTTCGTTCCTGTTTGCCATAGCTCCTCCTTGCGTCTTTCCTGAACAATTCCCCTTTCTTTGTCTATCATTATAGCAAAGCCACTCTCATATTTCCATTGCATATCATCCAATTCTTTCTAAATGAAAATGAAAGATTTTCTAAAGACTCTCCTGCGGCAGACACCACGAAAAAAGGATGAACCGCCCGGATCATTCCCGGACGTTTCATCCTTTTGTTTTAAAACTTTGCGAGCACCAGTACATCTCCCTCACACACTGCCGTGCTGCCTGCCGGGATGATGGTCTCAGCGCCGCGGCGAATCATAACCATCAGCGTGCCTTTTGGTACAGTAATTTCGTGTAAATGTTTCCCTCTCCATTTGTAGTTTTTATCCACCGTGATCTCGTGAAGGGTCATGTTCCTGCGGTCTTCAAATTCCTCTGCCGCAGCAATAAGCAGATCTCCGCTTTCTAACTCTGTATCGCCGTTTGGCACCATCAGGTCTTTTCCGCGGATGATCAGAACCACTAAAAGCTGAGGCGGAAGAATGACCTCCTTCAGATTCTTTCCCACAAAGGGATGGCCGCTGTTTAAGTGGAATTTTACAAAGCTGATGCTGCTTTCCTCCTGATAATCCGTAAACGTCCTGCGCACATCCGCTTTCTCATCGATCATCTTTAACCGCCTGGAAATCCACGGCAGAAGGGTTCCCTGAATGGAAATGGACAGCAGCACAATACAGAATACCAGGTTAAAGAGGTTGTATTTCATCGGCACCTGCCGCAGTACCGCATAAATAGCAAATACAATAGAGGCAACACCCCTGAGCCCAGCCCAGGACACGGTGCCGATCTGCCCCCAGGACGCCTTAAAACCGCTAAGGAGCGCCGTCACCGCTAAGGGGCGGCCGATTATGGTGAGAAATACCATGATCACTGCCGAGGGGAACAGCACCTCCCCCAGCTGGGAAGGCGTAACAAGGAGGCCCAGGAGGAAGAAGATCATCATCTGAGCCACTTCCGTAAGCACATCAAAAAAGAGCACCATTTCCCGTTTGTGGGGTATGAACGAATTTCCCAGAATAATTCCGCACAGATAGACGCTTAGGTATCCGTTTCCTCCCAGAAGTACAGGTACCACATAGGCTAAAATAGCTACGGCAAAGACAAAAATCGTCTTTCCCTGGGCAATATCAAAACGGCTGCGGTTTAATGCCAGAACTGCTCCCTTTCCAAAAAGCACGCCAAACAGCAGACCGAAAAACAGCTGCTGAAACAGCATCAGGGGAACACTGATGCTGGCCCCTGTAAGAAGGGCCGTTAAAATCACAGTGAGCATATAGGAAATCGGGTCATTGGAACCGGATTCCATCTCCAGAAGGGAGGCCGTATTTTCCTTCAGATTCAGGTTTTTGGAGCGCAGGATACTGAACACGGAGGCCGCGTCTGTGGAACCCACCACAGAGGCCACCAGAAGACTTTCTAACAGAGGAAGCCCCAAAACGGCATGAACGAAAATGCCAACGATCGCAGCCGTGAGCACCACTCCGGCGGTGGAGAGCACTACCGCACGGGCGATCACTGGCCTGGCCTCCTTAATATTCGTTCCAAAACCGCCGTAAAACATAATAAAAATCAGGCTGGTGGAGCAGATGATCTCCGAAGTCTGGTAATCATCAAAGGGGATCTTAAAAATACCGTCCACTCCAAAGCACATACCAAGGGCAATAAATGCCAGAAGGGACGGTACACCCAATTTGTCGGTAAACCGGCCTGTGAGAATACAGATTATAATCACAGTTCCAGTAAGAAGTAAAAATTCATTCATAAGCAGCTGATCCTTTCCGTCCCGCCGGGAAGGCTTCACTGACCACAGGATACCATCCTTGGACGAGGCCGGCTGCCCCTCTCCCTGTCAGCGCCGCTCCCGGCAAACAATATGATGGATTTTATTATAACAGCTGTGAAAATCACCGTCAAATGCTCCGAAAGGACGCCGGCAGCTTTTGTGGCAATTTTAACGTTTTTTTAACCCACGTTTTCCTGCTGCGATATTCCGTCAAAAAGTGAAAAGTCTCGCTGCCCTCCCTGGTTCACGCAGGCTTTTGCACAGATGCCAAAGACCTGCCGGGTCCGTTCGGCATCCAGCACCTTAATGGGATCCCCGGATGCCAGAACCTCTCCCTCCCTCATCAGATAAACCCGGTGACAGTAATGGGCTGCCAGACGCAGGTCGTGGAGCACAATCAGCACCGTCCGGCCGCACGTTCTCAGATAGTCCATCAAAAACAGCTGACGGGATATATCCAGATGGTTGGTTGGCTCGTCCAGGATCAGCGTATCTGCACCCTGAGCAATGGCTCTGGCAATAAAAACCAGTTTCCGTTCCCCTCCGGACAGCGACAGGATACTGCGGTCCTTCAGATGGTAAATCCCAAGCTCCTCTAACGCCTGACGAACGATTTCTTTCTCAGAATACTGCAAAGACCGGGGTCTGCATTTCTTTGCGCCAAAGGCCGTATATCTTTCAAAGGATCTGGCATACATGGCCATGGATATCACATCCCATACAGAAAAGTCAAAGACGCAGCCTGTATCCTGACCCACATAGCCGATGAGGGAAGCCATTTCCCTGGGGCGGATGGCATAGGCTTCCCGCTCTCCCACCAGGATCCTTCCCTGAACCGGCTTTACCAGCCCGAAGGTAGTCTTTATCAGGGTAGACTTTCCGCAGCCGTTGGGACCGATGATTCCCGTCACCTTTCCCTCCTCGGTGCAAAGATCCACTCCTTTCAGGATTTCCTTTCCCCCAAGGCGCACATGGATATTTTCATAGAAAAGCCTCATTTTTTTCCTCCTCCATATCCATTTCGTATCATCAGGAACAAAAAGAAGGGGGCTCCCGCAAAGGCAGTGACAATGCCCAGGGGCAGTTCCGCCGCTCCAAAGGCGCTCCTTGCCAGGGCGTCAGCCCATACAAGGTATATTCCGCCTCCCAGGGCGCTTAATGGCATTACCAGCCGATTGCTGCTGGTTCCTGCAAGGAAACGTACCATATGAGGCACTACCAGCCCCACAAAACCGATAATCCCGGTAACAGACACCAAAGACGCTACCACCAGGGAACACAGAGCAAACATGAGAAAACGGAAACGCCTTACAGCAAGTCCCATGGCCGCCGCATCCTCATCTCCCATCATCATCATGTTAAAATATCCCCCGCAGGCGGTAAATACTGCCGTCCCTCCCAGAACCCCCGCCGCAGGCAGAGCCAGATTCTTCCACTGAGCCGCCGCGATGCTCCCCATCTGCCAGTTGTATACCGCCGCAATGCTTTCCGGGCTTTTTGCCAGGAAAATAAGAAAGCTGGTTACCGCGCTCATCACCGCGTTCACCGCGGTTCCCGATAAAAGCAGCGTCACCGGCCGAAGCTGTCCTCCTCCTGCCATTTTAGCCATAAAATATACCACCCAGGCAGATAACAGCGCTCCTAAAAAGGCAGCCGCCGTGGTCTGATAAGGGCCAGAAAACAGGGGGAGCGGCATCAGCAGCGCCCAGGCAGCCCCCGCGGATGCTCCTGATGAAATCCCCAGAATATAGGGATCTGCGATGGGATTGAGCACCAGCGCCTGCATGGCAGCTCCGCAGACTGCCAGCCCCGCTCCGCACAAAAGACCAAACAGTGCCCTGGGGAGACGGATGTTCCATATGATCTGAAAATGAGGCATGGGCCATTTTCCCGCCTTAAGTCCCGCTCCGCCGTTAAAAAGCTGATCCGTTAAGATGCCAAAGACCTCTCCTGCCGGGATCTGGGCAGAACCGATGCGGACGGTCCAGATGACGGAACATAAAAGCCCTGCTGAAAGCAGAAGAAAGAGGAGGCTGCTTCTCCCCCTCTTTCCCTGCCCGCCTACCGGAAACACTCCGGGTGGAAGGTCTCTGCAAATGTACGGCAGGCGCTGGCTGCCCTTACATCCTGCATAACCTCCACCAGCGGGATTACAAGATAGTTCTTGTTTTTTACGGCCGTTACTTCCGATAAGGCCGGATTGGAATCCAGAAATTCCTTCTTTTCTTCCACAGTCTGAGCACCGTAGTCATTGATAATGATCCAGTCAGGATCCGCCTCCACCAATGTCTCCACACTGGTATTAAACCATCTGGCCTCATCCATGTTGCGGGTACAGTTTATGCCTCCGGCCAGTTCAATTAAATTGCTCTCAAGGCCCTTTGAGGTGGTGTAAATCTCATTCCCCTTAAATGTATCAAGTACAAATACCCTGGGCCGTTCCTCTTTCTGCACAGAACTTACCGCTTCCGTTACTTCACCGATCTGAGAACGGATATCGTCGATCAGCGCCTGTGCCCTGTCCTCTGCCTTAAAAATCTTTCCCAGATTTTCAATATCCGTATAAACGTCCTCTATGGTTTCATCTGGAACAATGGTTCCTGTGATTGTAAGGCAGTTGATGCCCTTGCTCTCCAGCTGTTCATAGCTTCCCCAGGCCGTTTCCTTAAAGGCGCTTACCTGACCAATCACAAGGTCAGCCCCCAAAGCCACTGCATTTTCATGAGATTTTTCAATCTGTGGGATTTTGTCAAATTCTGCCTGCAGCTCAGGAAGAGGCTTTTCCGCGGGGTTGGCGGGAGCGATCCGGCCCGCTACCCGGTCTCCCAGGCCCAGCATGACCATGTTTTCCGCTGCATAAAGGTTGGCGCAGAGAACCTTTTCGGGCATTTTCGTAAATGTGACGGTACGGTCTCCATTCTGGATCGTAACAGGGGTATAAGCGGTGTCTGAGACGTCTGCTGTTTCTGTCTGCGCATTCGTGTCACTGGATGCAGCTGTTTCTGTGCCTGCCGCTTTGCAGCCGCCGATCACTGCCGCGCTCATCATAAGGAGCGCAGCTCTTACCAGATGTTTGTGTTTCATTTCTCTTTCCCTCCGAAAGTATAGTTTACACTTCTGCGGCAGCAGGTCTCCTGGCTTGGATTCATTCTCTGTCTTTGCCTTCCCGGATGATTGATCCAGTGGCGCCTAAAAGACATCGTCCTCCAGTACAGTAGCGGGGGCTGCGCTGTTTTGCTGAAGATGCGGAGTCTGCGTGGTCATCCCATCCGCCGTTTTTCAGGTTCAGCTTCCCTGTCAGGCCCTTTATGGGCACTGCCGCAGATCACATACGGCCCCGTTTGCTGCCGCGCCGGATGGCGCAAAAGCAAATGGGGCCGTACACGGTTCAGGGTCATTATATGAATATTTGACCCGGATGTCAAATTGTTTTTATTTCTTTACGGCAGCCTTCTCCACCTGCTCATTCAGGCAGGCAGCGCCGATGATCCCCGCGCCGTTTCCCAGACGTGCCAGGAGAATCCTTGTATTCTTCTTTGACGCACGGGAGTAGACCTTTGGTGCGGTTTTCCTCTTTAAAGGCGCAAGCAGCGCTTCCCCGGCCCCGCTTAAACCTCCTCCGATGCAGAGCACCTCCGGCTGAAGGATATTGATAATATTGGCTGCCCCGTCTGATAAATCCTCTGTGAAGCGCTCCAGTACCCTGCAGGCTGTCTCATCTTTTTGGGCCGCCGCCTCAAAAATCAGACGGCCGTTTACCTCACTCATCTTCCCTCCGCAAAGGGACCAAAGAAGGGATTCCTGCGAAGTTTCCATGGCCTCCTTAGCCTGGCTTACAAGGGCGGTAGCGGAAGCATAGGCCTCCAGGCATCCCTTCCGGCCGCAGGTACAGGAACGGCCGTTCTGGCGGATTACCATATGGCCCAGCTCGCCGGCCGCCCCGTTTTCCCCCTCCAGAATCGTTCCGTTTAAAATGATCCCGCCGCCGACTCCGGTTCCCAGGGTCACAGCCGTCATAGAGCGGCTGCCCTGTCCCGCTCCTGCCAGATACTCGCCCCAGGCTGCCGCCTTGGCATCATTCTCAGCGTAGAGAGGGCAGGGAAACCAGTCCTTTACCATCTTTACAAAGGGTACGTTTTCAAATCCAAAATTATTGGCATATTCTACGCAGTCCGTCTCCCGATTCACCGTACCCGGTATGCCGATCCCCACGCACTCCACCTGCTCCCAGGCAATACCCTGCTCCTTAAGCAGACGCTCTGCCAGATGAAACACCGCTTCCGCCAGCTCTTTGGCCGGTCTTGGCAGCCTTGTAGGCTCCTGAACCGATGCCCCCAGATTCCTGCCCTCATCCACCAGCCCAGCGGCTATCTTTGTTCCCCCAAGATCAATTCCAATACGAAGCATTTTGTTTCCCCTTTCTTATCCGGTCTTTTAAACAAAACGAAATACAGGCCGTGCACCCGGAACATTTTCCGAGAAACACGGCCAGATCCGTTTCATGGCGTATTATACATGGTCATTTTACCATAAGGTTGAACTTCTTTTCAAGAGGAGTATATCCGTTTGCATAAACGGTATAGCCGTTCTGGTTGATTTCCTCCCCTGAATAGTGTCCCTTAAAAGAATGTTCTCCAAAACCAGGACCAATCTCCACTTCCGTCAGTCCGTCCCGAATCGTCAGATATCCCTCTTTTAAGATCATTCCCTCTCCGGGAGCTGCCTCCAAGGCAAATGCCGGATGTTCCAGGGTTACTCCTGCCGGAATGCAGATCTCCAGTCTGAGCGGAAGACGATCCAGCCCCTCTGCCTTTAAAGACAGCTCCAGACCATTTTCTGTCTCATGAATATTAAGGGTAGTCTTTAAACGGCTGCTGATGAGTTTTTTCCTCTTAGACTGATCCATTTTCCACCAGTCAGAAGTATCCTGTTTTTCCTCAAAAGGCAGATAGTACCAGCTCTCAGCCTCCGCCTCAAGCCGGCAGCCGTCCGGCAGTTCTTCAATTTTATCAGGAATAAAGTTGCGGATATCGCAGCAGCTTTCCCCAATCTTCACACAGAGCACAGTTCCTTTGCTTTTAAAGTACAAGAAAGCGCTCTTTCCGTTTAACACCGTATAAGCGTACTCCTTCTTTTTAACCCGCAGCACTCCTGCGTGGCGGAAAAACTTCCGGTACTGCTGCGGGAAACCATATTCCTTAAAATGATATCCCATCATCTCATCATGGTTCATAATGATATGAAG
>ENA-UALB01000372-UALB01000372.1-human-gut-metagenome-genome-assembly--contig:-NODE-372-length-11852-cov-5.849368_pt1 | contig 11852 bp, 4 predicted proteins | sample MGYA00243695_ERZ654458 | MGnify/ENA primary metagenome ERZ654458 (study PRJEB26926, sample SAMN06164669) | human gut metagenome | biome: ENVO:00009003; feature: ENVO:2100002; material: ENVO:00002003...
CTGTTACCTCCACATTCTTTTTTATTTTGAATGTCCGCAAAATCCGTCCTACATCGCTTGGCCTCCAAGGGCAATCCAGATCGTGCAAGGCAATGAGCCTGTCCTGAACATTGGTGCCAGCCCCCATTTTCTGTGTGCTGCCCATAAGAACGCGCACCTGGCCGGCGCGCACCTTCGCAAACAGCTCTTTCTTCTTTGCCTCGGAATCTGCATCATGGATAAAAGCAATCTCGTCCTCCGGGATGCCCGCGTCCAACAGCTTCTTTTTTAGGTCGTCGTAAACGCTGAACGAGCCGTCCGTGGTAGGTGTGGACAGGTCGCAGAACACAAGCTGCGCAGAGCGATTCTCTTTCGTCTGTTCCCAGATGCGGTAAATATTGCGGGCGCAGACTGCCACCTTGCCGTCCGGGTCATCCGGGGCAAGGGGTTGGATGAGCCGCATATCCAGAGCCAGCTTTCTGCCATCATTGGTGATGCGGAGCATATTGTCCACATGGGGATCGACGCCGCCGCCACGGATTTTTTCCGCCCGTTCCGCCAGCCCTTTTATCATCTCCTGTTGGATTTCCGAAGGCTTGATAACCTCGGTGTGGAAGTTAGCTTTTGGTACGGGAAGGCGCAGCATATCTGCCGTCTGAATATCGGCTACCTGTTTGAATACGCTCATAAGTTCCGGTAAGTTGTAAAATTTTGCGAACCGGGTCTTGGCGCGGTAGCCGCTGCCTTCCGGCGACAGCTCGATGGCGGTGACGGTTTCTCCAAAGTTGGACGCCCAATCGTCGAAATGGATCAGGCCCATTTCCTGCAAGGTGCGGTACTGCAAGTACCGCTGGATGGTGTAAAGCTCCACCATAGAGTTTGAGATAGGGGTGCCGGTGGCAAAGATCACACCGCGCCCGCCGGTCAGCTCGTCCAGATACTGACACTTCATAAAGAGGTCAGAACTTTTCTGCGCCTCGGTCTGGGCGATACCGCCCACATTCCGCATTTTCGTCATCAAAAAGAGATTCTTAAAATAATGGCTCTCATCAATGAAGATGCGGTCAACGCCCAGTTCCTCGAATGTTACTACATCGTCTTTGCGGCTCTGGTCGTTGAGTTTCGCCAGTTTCGTCTCCAGAGATTTGCGGGTACGCTCCATCTGTTTGATGGTGTAGCGTTCCGCTTTTTGTGACTTGGCCTGTTCAATGCCGAACAGAATCTCGTCGATCTGCTGTTGAAGAATGGCCTGCTGGCGCTCGGCGCTCATGGGGATTTTCTCAAACTGGCTGTGACCGATGATGATGGCGTCATAATCTCCGGTGGAAATACGGCTGCAAAACTTCTTCCTGTTCTGCTTTTCAAAGTCCTTCTTTGTGGCGACTAAGATATTGGCGCTGGGATAGAGCTGTAAAAATTCAGCCGCCCATTGCTCTGTGATGTGGTTGGGAACCACGATCAGCGACTTGGTACAAAGCCCCAGCCGCTTCATTTCCATTGCCGCCGCCACCATCTCATACGTTTTCCCGGCCCCCACTTCGTGGGCAAGCAAGGTGTTTCCACCATACAAAATGTGCGCGATGGCATTGATCTGATGGGGCCGCAGGGAGATTTCCGGGTTCATTCCCTCAAAGTGAATATGCCGTCCGTCATACTCACGGGGGCGGATGCTGTTGAAGGTTTCGTTGTAGATGCGGCACAGGCGCTCTCTGCGGTCAATGTCCCGCCATATCCATTCCGAAAATTTCTGCTTGATAAGTTCCTGCCTGTCCTGGGCAATGGCGGTTTCCTTCTTGTTGAGGACGGCTTTTTTATTGCCGTGTTCATCCTCGATATAGTCGAATACCCGCACATCCTTCTGATTCAAGGTCTGCTCCAGAATGTGATAGGCGGTCATGCGCTTGGTGCCGTAAGTGGTGAGTACCTTTACATTGCCCCTGTCAGAGTTTTTGTCCGTGATGGCCCACTGACCGGTAACTTCGGAACGCAGGATTTTGATGTGGTTCCGGGCGTAATATCCGGGGGTAAGGAGTTCCACCATGAACTGCTGGTAGATGTCGATAGGCACCCAGTTTGCACCGATGCGGACGCCGATTTCCCCAGCGCCCAGATCTGCGGGCTGTACCGCTTCCAGCGCCTCCACCTGTCTGCGGGCCGCTTCCTTCTGGCTTTCCGGGGCAGTTTCCCAAAAGGCTTTTGCCATCCGCAATTTCCGGCGCACATTCCCTGAAAGGTACTCGTCCGCCGTCACAAGGGAAAAGGCTTGCAGGCTGAGGGAATTTCCCCGCAGTTCATCCGGGCTTTCCGGGCCTTCAATATTGCGGAAGATCACGCCGACAAGCTCGCTCTCCAGTTCCTCCGGGGATTTGCCGGACAGCTCGGCCATATAGTCCATGTCCACACAGGCTTTTTCAGAGATAGACACCGCCAATGCTTCGCTGGCAGTATCCACGCTGGTGACGGCCACATGAGGACGAATGGTGCGCTTGGAGAACATATCGGCTTTTCTTTTTAGGTTGCCTTGCTCGTCCAGCACCTCCAGCGAACACAAGAGGCAGTAGCTGGAGTCCTCGGAAAAGGCCAGTTTATTGCCCCGGCTGCTGATAAGCCCATATTTGGCCGTAAAGCTGTCATAGAGGGAGTTCAGCTTTTTCTGCTCCGCCTGGATGTCCTCGTCCGGGTATCCTTCGGTTTGATACTCAATCAGTCTGCGGACACATTCCCGCAGCTCGATCATACCCCGGATACGGTTTTCCGCTGTAACAGAAACCTCCATCGGGTACATGAGGCTGTTTTCACGGTAGTACACCTGACCGTCCACAATCGTGTAGCTGAAATTCCGAACAGTAGGGTCGGCGGGGATGGAACGATCTTCCTCCTCGTCCGGTTCTTCCAGTTCATAGGGCTTGATCTCGGCCTGAAGGAACTGAATGGCCTCGGCAAGCTGCTCCGACAGGTCGGCTCCTTCGCGGGCTTTGCAGGCGCTGTCCATCCCGAACCGGGTGGATTCCATCACCATATCGCCCAGAATCATTTCCGGGTGCTGCACAAAGTAGCGGTTCATGCGGATGCCGTTTTCATCGGTGTCCAGTTGCACCCAATCCTGCTCCAGATCGGTGATGTGATCTCTTTTTTGCAGGAACAGAATATCGCTGGTGACTTCCGTTCCGGCATTCTGCTTGAATGTGTTGTCGGGCAGGCGAATAGCTCCGATCAGCTCGGCGCGCTGGGCGAGATAACGGCGGACAGCGGAATTTTCCTTGTCCATCGTACCTTTCGAGGTGATGAACGCAACAATGCCGCCGGGTCTTACTTTGTCCAGGGCCTTCCCAAAGAAATAATCATGGATCAGCCAATGGTGCTTGTCGTACCGCCTGTCTACCACCTTGAAATCCCCAAAGGGGACGTTGCCGATGGCTACATCAAAAAAGCTGTCCGGCATCTGCACCGTTTCAAATCCATTGACTGAAATGCTGGCATTTTGATAGAGCTGCTGGGCGATCCTGCCGCTGATGCTGTCAATCTCCACGCCATAGGCTTTGCTGCCCGCCATATCAGCCGGAAGCAGACCGATAAAATTGCCGGTGCCGCAGGCCGGTTCCAAGATGTTGCCTTGCTGGAAACCCATCTGCGCCAGCGCCTTGTAAATCCCCCGAATGACGATGGGTGGCGTGTAGAATGCGGTGAGGGAACTGGCTCTGGCTGCTGCATACTCGTCCTCATCCAAAAGGGATTTGAGTTCCGCATACTTGCTGTGTGTTTCCTCAAAGCATTGCGGCAGCCCACCCCATCCCACATAGCGGGAAAGGATTTCCTGTTCCTCCGGTGTGGCAAGGCGTTCTTCCGCTTCGATCCGTTTCAAGCAGCGGATGGCTCTGACATTGGCGGCAAACTTTTCGCCCGGTGTGCCGTGGCCCAGGGCATCATCCGTGATGTGGAAGTCGTGGCGCTGTTCTCTTGGGATTTCCGGGTGCAGGGGCGCAAAGGTGACGCGCTCACGACGAACCCGTTTCGGAGCCAGCGGAACCGTTTCTTCTTTTTGGGGGTGTGACAGCTCCGGGCCACCTGTCATCTGGCTTTCATAGTTGTCAATGTCCTGCTCGGTGAGCCACTCCAGTTTTTCTGACAAAACATCGTATAGTTCCCGCATGTTGGCAATCTGCGCTTTTACACTGCCAGCCCACAGGTGTTTTTCCGCACGTCCGCCAGCACCCAGATAATAGTCGCAATCCGCTTTTAGACGGCTCAACAGGCGGTAATCGTCTTGGGATACGCCGATGGATTCCAGTTCTTCTTCTGACACGGAAACGAGGTCATCAAAATCCAGGTCTGTCAACTCGTTTTGGATGAGCGCCTCCAAGCTGTCATACTGCCTGCGCTCTAAAAACTGTCCGTCCAGATACCGCTCTACACGGTAATTCACCAGATCCACGTTCACCTGGATGGGGATTTCTTCGTCTGTGATTGTGGTGTAGGCGATTTCTACCTTTTCCAAATCGCTGAAATCGGCATAGCTGTCATATTCTTCTTGGCAGAACTGGTCGATCAGTTCTTTTGCCTGCTCCAAAAGGGCTTGGTCTTGGGTGAGGGGCTGGGGCAGCTCGTCGATTCGCTCCATACAGAGCGCAACATCTGCCGCGATTTCTTCTTCCGGGTCTGCATGGTCGAGGAAGGATTGCAGTAGCGCACGGATTTCCTGCCGCTGGACTGTGTTGCGAAGCTGCTGGGCGATGTTCGCCACCGCCTGGGCATCGTCCTCTCCGTAGCCCATACGGGAGCCGTCAAATTCCCCCATGAGGCGCAGCACCTGGGCGGCCAATGCAGGGTAGAGGTCGGCTGTTTCTTCTTTTTGCGGTGGTTCCTCTCTGGGCGGCACCGAAAATACGGGCGTATTCTGCGTGGCAGAAACCGTCATTTCCGAGGAGTCAGCCACCTGTTGAATCCTTTCCCGAATCTCCTGGGGCATTTCCTCATCGTAGATCTGCACCGTGCGATCCGGCGCAATGTGGGCAACCGTGCAATAGTCCCCGTCAACTTCTTCCAGCCGATTCCAAACGGTCAGCCCATTTCCCAGATGCCCGAATCCTAAATCGTAGGCTTTCTTCGGTTCCTGCACAGCCTGCGGCAGCACCGGCTCCTTTTTCTCTGCAAATAGAGTAAAAGTACCTTGCCGGTATGCGGTCAAATTATCAAATGCCCGTTTCCGAAGCGCATACATCCGGTCATCCTGCGGCGTAGCCTCCCAGACAGGAAGCATCATCTGATAGATTTCTTCCACGCGGGCCGGGTCGTCGAGCTGCGGCTCGATGAGCTTTACCGCATCCCAATAATCGAAGCCATAAGGGTAAGGGTGGGCCTGCTCTTGTGGAACATTCTCAAAGAAGGTGCGGATGTCCCGTGCGAGCTGGTGCTTCTCATATTGGGGCATGGCGGCTCGATCTTCATCACTCAGAAACCGCCCCTGGGCGATCATGGCGCTGACGCGCTTCTCCACCGCATTCCATTTCAGTTCCACTTTGGCATAGGGTTCTGAAAGACTGCCGTGGCTGAAATGAACGCCCTTGCTGAGCTGATAGGTCACATCATCGTTTCCACCGCTGTGTCCGCTGTATTCCCCATGATAGTGCTTTAAGAAATCTTCTCGTTCCTTGCGGTCAGAGTGGTTGCGATAAAAGGAGTACACCGCCAGCCGGTAGTCCGTGCTGCGCTTTCCACCACGCAGGAGATTGTCGATCTCGTCGCCGGAGATAAAGAAACGCCGCTGGGGATCATATCCCTCGGCGGCGGTAAAGTGCAGCGGTTCCCGTTGCAGGTCGGAAATCTGTTCCAGCAACTTTTGAGGACGATGGAAACGGAAGCGTAAAAGTTCCTTATCGTACTCATACGCCTTTATAAATCCCTCCAGTTCATCTCTCACGGTTTGGAGCGTATCCGGGCTATTTAACAGTTCCTCAATGGCGGCGCTTTCATCAGGAAAACCCTTGTGACGGCTGTAAATCGCGTTAACAGTAGGAAGGAACCCCGCATCGGCGGTTCCTTCTGCAAAATCCTGTCGCAGATACCATAGCTGGGCGGCTCGTTGCTGGCGCTCGTACCCGTCTACCCGGTCAAGTTCACTCTGAGGCATATACCGGCCCAAATCCAGCAATTCCCGGATGCGCTTGGCTGCCTGTTCCCAGAGAATCAGCGTGGCTGTTGTGCGCTGTGCAGTTTCGCCCTCTGCCACATGGATACCTTCGGTGTTGTACCAAATAGAATACTTCCGGCTATCCAGATAAAAGCCAGCACCATTTTCACCATAGTGTTCCATCAGGAACCGGGTGTTGTCCTCCAGCGGCTTATCCTTTTTGAAATAAGCGCAAATGATAAGGCGGCTGTTCTGATCGTTGGCTCCAATGCACAGCGCCTCATCAATGACCTGCTGAGAAAGCGCCGGACGCGAAAAGAGAGAACGCTGCGGCTCGTCCTCGGATGGAGTAGAGCTTCCAAAGGACGGGAAATCAAAAAGGGACATCTGCTGGCTCTCCTGGGTCGGGAGCTGGCGGATGTCCGTCTGAATGAAATATTCCTTTTTCTCAATGAGCTGCGCTGTCCATCCGGCCACCAAGTCCCAGGAGAACACCGATTCTTTTGTGTGGGAAAGGTAGGACCCCTCCCACATGAGAAGCCCGTCCTCCAGCGGCTTATAGCCCAGGCGCTGACCGTCTGCGATGATCTCGGTGTATCTGTCCTGATAGGCGGATTTGAGATAATCCGCCCGTTCCCGCTGATCGGTGTGAACGGAGAAGAACAGTTCAATCTGCTGCTTTTTATATTTGAGGTCGTCGTCCTTGTTGACGATGACAGCCGTGATTTGCTTTTCATCAAGGAAAGCGGGCAGCTCCTGGCTGTCCGCTTTCTCCGTGTGCGCCTGGCGGCGCACGTTTCTAACTGGTGCAAGTCCCGAATCCGCCCGGTAGCGGGAAGGATATAGCCGAAGGCAAGGGTATTGCAGGTAACTGTAAATCTGAAGGAAGCCGAATGTGGGGAACCTACTAACCCACGGGCAAACCTCTGGTCTGACGGACAGAAATCGTATAGAAGGCTGTGCGTGAGGGTAAGTCTGCACGACAAGATGAAGCCCGATAGCTACACGGAATCATGTGCAGTAAATACGGCAGATGGATGGAGGGAAAGAAACGTGCGGTACCCAGGGAGGTCTGTACGGAACGCTCTGAAAAGAGTAACCGATATCGAAAGGTAACGCTGAACGTACAGAAGTCAGCAGAGGCCATAGTAGCTGTGTTTTTTTTAGTGAAGGGCCGAATCAATAGGAGTCTTTAGTACGACTGGGAAAGGGGGAATGAGCAGAATGGGTACAGAAAACAGAGAAAGCTGCTCACAAAGAGAAAGCGCGGAACGTAAAGGGTATGTGAGAGCGCACCGCTCATTCAACCGGATATGGAAGGAAAGGGACAGTGCAGAGCCGGACATCTTAGGTAAGATACTGGACAAGGATAACCTGAACAGGGCTTACAAAAGAGTGAAGGCGAACAAGGGAGCGCCGGGAGTGGATGGGATGACCATTGAAGCGGCGCTACCATGGCTGAGGGAACATAACCACGAACTGACAGAGAGGATACGAAAGGGAAAATATACCCCGTCCCCAGTCAGACGGGTGGAAATCCCGAAGCCGGATGGAGGGACAAGAAAGCTTGGAATCCCCACTATCATAGACCGCATCATCCAACAGGCAATGCTCCAACAGCTCATGCCAATCTATGAGCCGTTGTTCTCAAGGGACAGCTTTGGTTATCGCCCGGGGCGAGGTGCCAAAGACGCCATTGGGAGGATAAAAGAGTATATCGAACAGGGATATACAAGGGCAGTCGTCCTCGACCTGTGGAAATACTTTGATACGCTGAACCATACGATACTGCTGAACCAGTTGAGAAACCAGGTAAAAGATGAAAGGGTGGTACAGATGGTGAAGAGGTATCTGAAAAGGGGAGTGATGGAAAACGGTGTTGTAACAAAGACGGAGGAAGGCTCGCCGCAGGGAGGAAATCTGTCCCCGCTCTTAGCAAACGTGTATCTGAATGAATTCGACTGGGAGTTCCACAAGCGGGGCGTACCGTGTATCCGTTATGCAGATGATATTGTACTGCTGGCGAAAAGTGAACGGGCCGCAGAACGTCTGCTGGAATCCAGCACGAAATATCTGGAGGAAACGCTGAAGCTGAAAGTGAACCGGAAAAAAAGCCGGACGGTCAGTGTATTCGCAATCCGAAATTTTAAGTTCCTTGGCTTCTGTTTTGGGAAGAACAGAAAAGGAATCTATATCCGAGTCCATGGGAAGTCATGGAAGAAAGCCAAGGATGAACTGCGCAGGCTTACTTCCCGGAGCAAGTGCGGAAGTGTCGTCCGAACCATGGAAAAGGTAAAAGTCTACATGGGAGGATGGCTAAACTATTATGGGATAGCGGATATGAAGAACAACATCGAAAGCCTGAATGGATGGCTGTACCGTCGGATACGGATGTGTATCTGGAAACAGTGGAAACTGCCAAGGACACGCAAACGGAAGCTGATAGGTTTGGGATTGCCGGAATGGGTTGCCAGAGAGGGAGCATACAGCCGGAAAGCCTACTGGCGAATGGCGGGAAGCGGAGTTGTACAAAGAGCACTAACAAAAGAAAGACTGATAAACTGGGGCTTTTATGACTTAGCCACAGCCTATCAGTCACTGCACGTCAACTATTGAAACCGCCGTGTACCGAACGGTACGCACGGTGGTGTGAGAGGACGGCGGCTAATCACCGCCTCCTACTCGATATCGCTTAGCTGTAAATCAGCTCCGCGAGAATCGTTTCCTCCGCTGCGTTCCGAAGGTTGTTCATGAGCTGCACCCACTTCATCGGATCGCGGGCTTTCAGTTTCTCCGTCACGCCCTTGGTTTTGGCCATCTGCGCCACCATCTGATCCATCCGGGAGAGTGCCGTCTGCTCGATCTCCGCCAGATGGCCGTTCAGCTTGCCGCTGGTCAGCAGATTGGTGTAGGTGATCCTGCGGTTCTCCTTCAGGAACTTCCGGCGAAGTAATGCGTATTTCCCAAGAGCCACTTCCGGCTCCTGCGGGGGCAGAAGATTCGGCAGGTTGTAGCTGCCCTGTCTGCTGTATGTGATCTCGGTCATATTCCATGCTCCTTTCCGGCTGCTTGATTTTCTGTTCAGTTACAGGATACTGGTTTTCCTGTGCGGTTTCAAACGTGCGATTTTCTTTTTGAGGCTGTCTTTGCAGGGCAAGGGTCGTGCGGGCAATTTCAGAAAGACACATCTGAGAGATGTCCCCGGTAGCCACGCCCAGAGCATTCAATGTTTCGGGTGTATTGAAGTTCAGCACATCCCGAAAATCATCGTCCTCATAGTAATCAGACGGGTCGAGGCCGCAACGCACCACCAGCATATATCCAATACTGGCCTGCAACGTCCTCCGGTACATCACTTCCACATTGTACTCGTCCAATTCCTCCAGAAAACTGCCTGCGGTCAGATGGGACAGCTCGGAAAGATAATCGTGGATATTGTCCTCTACCGCATTTTTCGCCGCAGAGAGGAGTGCCGCGCCCAGATCGTCCTTCTTCTCCAGTTCTCCGAAGCTGTTTTCCATCGCCTCAATGATGTCCGGCGCATACTCCGGGCGTACCGTCCACAGGGGAACAGACCGGGAGAACCGGCCTTCATGGGTATCGGAAACATCAAAATAGTATTTCAGTCGCTGTTTGCCACTATGCTCACCGTCAAATACGGCAATGCCGTTTGCACCCCGGTTCACCCAGCGCCCGAACCGCTTGTTCCATCGCTCAATCTCCAGGACGGCGGTAGCGTCCGGGCGCTGGGTGTAGACAAGCAGTTGTTCATCAAATGAGAGCCGGTAGTTGCGGCAGGCGGACGTAAGAAATTGCCGCCATTCTGCCGGAGCTGTGACCTTGCGCTGCGTTTCCTGATACAGCTCCGTCAGGGCTTTATATCGAATTGCCATCCGGCGCACCTCCTTTTTTATTTTTCGATTGTAGCGGCCTGCCGCTGCCGGGGAATAGAAAACCCGTAGACTTTGGCGATGTCGTCGCCCAGCCTGCGGGTCACTCTCGTTATATCGGCGCGGGTCGCTGTGCCGCGATACAATTTTTCTTTCAGAAGTTCAATCTGGGAATCTCGTACACCATCCTTATAAACTCGATAGAGATAATGGTTGGTGCCGTCATGGTGGATGGCGTCGCACCGCAGATCTCCCAGTCGATCCACATACCAAGTGGAGTAATCCGTGTCGGAATACAGGCAGTCCCGGATGTTGCCGCTGGGGATTTCCTTATACCCCATGCGCCGCCCATTCCACAGGCCCAGGTCGCCTACAACCAAAATGGGCTGGGAAAGCTGCACATTGAGGTTCATGCGCTCATCGTCCAGATAATCCCCATTGATTTCATACATCAGAGAGATACGTTCATCCTCGGACAACTCCGGGTATTCTGCTTCCAGATCGCCGCGCCAGTCCTCATAATCCAGAGCATAGTTACTCCAGATAATGTGTTTGTCCTCACTCATCGGGCATCACCCCGATCTTTTTGTTTGGGACGGATAGGCTGGCCCTGCTCATCGTAGTTTTTGGGGTCGGCGGCGGGCGTCTGCCAGCCAAACATGGAGCCTGCCAGCATTGCGGCCTCCTGTGCCTTGCTGACACCGTTTTTTACGTTGCGGTCGTCTGCAAACTCCCGATTTTGCTGGGCATCCGGGGATGAAAAGTCATAGCATGGGTTATAGCCTTTTTCACCCCTCGTCAAAAGAATCAATTCCCCAGATGAAGGAAGTGTACTAAAGCACTGCACTGGCAAAGATGAACGCAGCGGAATGACACTCCCGTGGGTTTTCTCCAGACGTTCCGCAAACTCGCAGATGTGATAGAGGGCGCTGGAATATCCGCCGCTGGTTTCAAAGTGGGTTTCGTCGATAAACCGGCAGGTGCGGTCACGGGTTTCTCCGCCGCCGGTAAAAATGCGGATGCTATCGCCGTCCGGGATGCGGAATATCTCCTTGTAGCCGGGAGTGATAAAACGGATACCCTGCTTAGCCTTTTCCATGTGGTGTTCCAGGAACCGGCCAACATAGGCATAGAGGTAGAAATTGTAGTCCCCATAATTGGGATTGCACCGGAGCATATAGGTGTGCTGATCGGTTTTCAGCTTGAAGCCGTACTCGGTGCAGTAATTGCCCACCATCTCGGCTTCCGGGCGCTGCCGGCAATAGCGGATCATGCTGTCCCGGCTGAAAAGCAGCCCGTCCTTCTCCCGCAGGCTGTTGACCACTTCATCAAACTCCGCTTTGAACTCGTCGGTCTTATACTCCCCGCGATGCTCAAACCATGAGGTGAAAAACTCTTGGCCAGCGCCAAAATCACCGCGCAGGTGACCAATACAGCCGGTCTGGGCCTCGATCTGGCTGCTCTGGCTATAAGAGTACATTCGTTCCTTCGGGGCCATACTGATGATTTCCAGTTCCATTATCGTTCACGCTCCTTCTTTTTTCGCTGGATAGAAGGCTGGTCTTTTTCCTTCAAATCCTTTGCCCGTGCCTGCCAGTATTCGGGATGATAGGTCTGTAAGCTGCGGTTTATGACTGCTTCATATTCACCAGAGCGGAAATACTGGTTGACGGGAGCCTGATACAGCTTTTTGTCCATCAGTTCCCGCAGGGCTACCGGCCCGTCACAATCCTCCTCGTAACAGAGCCACGCTCCCTCCACAAAGCCGCAATCCCGCGCTTCTTTTCGGAACTCCTTTCCCGCCAGCTCCCGGCGCACCATCTGTCTCTTATACACATCTGACGCTGCCGACGACG
>ENA-UALB01000380-UALB01000380.1-human-gut-metagenome-genome-assembly--contig:-NODE-380-length-11690-cov-3.423979_pt1 | contig 11690 bp, 14 predicted proteins | sample MGYA00243695_ERZ654458 | MGnify/ENA primary metagenome ERZ654458 (study PRJEB26926, sample SAMN06164669) | human gut metagenome | biome: ENVO:00009003; feature: ENVO:2100002; material: ENVO:00002003...
AAATTGATCAATAATAAAACATTATTGTTTTAGCATTAAACTTTCTCAATTTAATAAGGAAAGTATTTAAAAAGGTCATCTCAATCGAAAGGAGAAAAATCATGGTCAAATCTAATTTTGCACGTCCTGTTTCTGTTATTGGTACGAGTACACTTGGTCAAAAATATTTTGACGATCCAGCCTATGAAGGATTATCTATCTACGAACTTTGGGCTTGTGCTTGTCATCAGGCAATGGAGGACGCAGGTGTCAAACCAAAAGATATCGATAAGGTTATCTACTCTCAATTCTCTAACTTTGTAACTGCCGGAGGAGTTTCTGGAATGGTAGGTCCATTGGAAGAGTGGGCAGGGCTTGCGGGTAAACCAATTATGCACATTGAACAAGCTTGTGCTAGTGGATACATGGCCTTTACTGAAGCGGTCAATGCAGTTGCTTCTGGTAAATATGACATTGTATTATGTGCTGGAATTGAAACACCAAAGCATTTCAATCCTCGGAATAAACCTGCGTATATGATTGAACCAATCGAGAATTATGATGGATGGTGGTCACCAGGTCGTGTGTTGTTTGATACAACGTATTATCGTTTTGATGGAGTCAGTGATAACCTACTGACAGAAGAACAAGGGAAGTATTACATTAAGAATTATGGAATCTCTGAAGATACACTGGATGATACTTATAACGCAATGGCTGTTAATTTACGACGCAATGCTTCTAAGTGTGAGCGAGCTGTTGAAAGAGTGCCTTATACTGAGGTTGCTAAACAAAAAGGATATGATGATGTTTTAGAATATATGCGGTCACAAAATAATCCTAAAATCACTCAGTATATTCGTAAGAGTGGAACGGTTCTTCATAACGTAGCGGCTGGTGCGATTGTTGTTTGCTCATCCGATATTGCGAAGAAATTCTCGGAAAAACCGATTGAAGTTGTGGATTATGCAAGCTCTTCAAATACACAACGTTATCCATTCTGTTTCCATCAAATGAATGTTGATGTTCGTAAAGCTTTGGATAAAAACGGTTATGATCCTAGTGAATTGGATCTTTTGGTTACAACAGTTATGACTTCAGGTGAACAATTAGACAGTGCAGAAGTATTTGGTTATTTACCAGAAGGAGAAGGCTATAAGTATGAATTAGAAGGCCGAACTTGTTTTGATGGAGATACACCGATAAATCCTCATGGTGGTGATCTTAGTTTTGGTCATGCATTTGGTGTAGCGGGGATCAATATGTTGAGTGAAGCAATTCTGCAAATGCGTGGAGAAGCTGGCGATTGTCAGGTAAACAAACCAGTCAATAAGTGTCTGGTACGCGGCATGGGTGGCGGTCATACAACAGTTGGTATTGTTTTGGAAAATCAAAAATAGAAGGAGGGACTACACATGTATCAACTACGACCAATTTTAAAGACCTATTATGATGCATTGGAAGATAACAAGGTTTTAGGAATGAAATGCGAAGAGTGCGGAGATGTTGTATGGCCTCCATTACCAACTTGTCAAAATTGCGGAAGTTATCATTTGGATTGGATTGATTTAGGCAAAAAAGCCATCATTGAAGAAATTCGTTTTGAAGATATCAATGCGGCGACTGACTATACATTTGTAAAAGCGAATGCTGGGTTTGTCGATAAATCTCCATATTGCATCTGTGTTGGACATTTTCCGGATGGCACACATCAGTTTCATGGAGCGCTTTATGGCGTTAACAGAGAGAATGTAGCTGAATTGACGAGTAAGCTACCTTTTAAAGCTGATGTTAAACTTATTCAGCTGGATGGTGATTTTAAATCAGTGGGCTTTAAAGTGAAAGAATAGTTCCTGATAAAAAAGGGAAAGGGGTCGTAAAGTTAAAACAACTTTACGACCCCTTTATTTTTATTGTTTTGAAAATAGATCACGAAAATGCATAAATAATGTTGCTTTACGCTTTTAATGATCGTACAAGTACTTCTATCGTGAATAAAAGACTAGTTACATAACTTCCACTAAGGAAACTTCTTAGAACTTATTGTTTCTGTAAGCTCAATGAATCGGTGGGGCACCCCATAGACATTCTCGGAAATGTAAGCGCCATTTTATGCGGATTTGTACCGATAAGTAACAAAAGAAGTGAAAGTTGTTGCTTATGGGTATGTTAGCGCTTACTTTGACGGTGTCGGAACATGTCTGTAACTGATATCGTTAAAGTGTTGAAAATGCTAATTACTAGACTAGGTTGGTTCAGACCAAGGCGGCCAAACCATTGCAGGCAAGCCTCGAGTATAAGAAGAGACGATTACTTCAATAGCTTCCTCAGTACCTAATTCCAACGCCCATTTGATGGAGCTCAAAGATAAGGTGGCGTAGGACTGGCAGAGGTAATCCGCATTAATACTAGTAAGGTGATCAAAGGTGGGTGGCATGATTTTTAGATAGGCCTCTCGTAACAAATTCATTAGATCATCCCAAAGATAATGATGATCAGTTCGGGCTTTAAACAGAGCTAAAATCATTTGACGATCCTGAAAAATCACATGGTAAAAAGTTCGTAAGGTTTCAGGGTTGTCCTCATGAAGTGGAACGGCAAAACGTATTTTTAAGGCTTCTTGGAAATGGTTAAGTATGCGCTCAATCAATAAATCTGCTAGCTGATACTTGTCTTCGTAATGGCTGTAAAAAGTTTTGCGATTTATCATGGCTTCATCAACGATATTTTGCACTGAAATATGTTCGAACTCTTTTTGATCGAGCAAGTTGATTAAGGCTTGTTCAATAACAGAACGGGTTTTGATGACCCGTAGATCTTTCGTGTTGACCATATAATCCCCCCTTTAAATGATGTATTTATAATCAGTCTAGCGGAAGTAATTTTGAAATGCAATGAAAGAAAAATGGAAACGTAAAGGAAGACAGGAGGCTATCATGAAAGAAGTTGTGATTGCGAGTGCTGCGAGGACGGCTATCGGCAGCTTTGGCGGAGTTTTATCGAATGTATCGGCCGTTCAGCTTGGAGTTGAAGCTGCAAAAGCAGCGCTGGAGCGAGGGAAAATACTCCCCAATCAAGTGGACGAGGTGATTATTGGTAATGTGCTGTCTGCTGGTCTTGGTCAAAATGTCGCACGGCAAGTGAGTTTAGGAAGTGGAATTCCAGAAACCGTTCCGGCTATGGGGCTAAGTAAGGTGTGTGGTTCTGGGTTACGAGCGGTTACTCTAGCAGCACAAATTATCAAAGCTGGAGATGCAGACATTATCCTAGCAGGAGGAACAGAAAATATGTCCCAATCCCCATATGTTCTACCGAATCATCGTTTTGGCAAGAAAATGGGAAATGACACATTAGTAGATACAATGATTGAAGATGGCCTGTGGGATGTTTATAACGATTATCACATGGGAGTCACAGCGGAAAATGTGGCAACTCAGTATGGAATTAGCCGTGAGGAGCAAGATGCTTTTTCACTTCAAAGTCAGCAGCGGGCGCAAGCGGCGATTGAAGGAGGCAAATTCGTAGATGAAATCACGCCAATTACGATTCAAAAGCGTAAGGAAAATATCGTAGTTGATGTAGATGAATATCCACGCTTCAATTCGACGATCGAAGGATTTCAGAAACTGCGTCCCTCTTTCAAAAAAATGGGAACAGTGACTGCAGGGAATGCTTCAGGGATTAACGATGGCGCAGCAATGCTCGTTGTCTGTTCAAAGGAAAAAGCGGAAGCATTGAAATTACCTGTACTAGCAACAATCAAGGGGTATGCATCAGGAGGGGTTGATCCTTCAGTTATGGGATTAGGCGTAATTCCGGCAGTCAAAAATTCTCTAAAAAAAGCAGGCATAAGTGCAGCTGAATTAGATTTAGTAGAAGCGAATGAGGCATTTGCTGCACAGGCACTTGCTGTTAGTCGTGAGCTAGGGTTTTCAGCAGAAATCACCAATGTAAATGGCGGTGCGATAGCGTTAGGTCACCCGATTGGTGCTTCAGGTGCCCGCATTCTTACAACTTTACTTTATGAGATGAAACGCAGAGAGTCACGGTACGGTTTGGCTACGCTATGTATTGGTGGTGGTATGGGGACTGCTCTTATTGTGGAGAGGAGTTGAGAAAATGAAAAGAATTACAGCAAAACAGGCAGCAGAACATGTTGAAGACGGCATGACTGTCATGATTGGTGGCTTTATGGCTAATGGCACGCCAGAAATACTAATGGATGCCTTAGTAGAAAAAGGGGTAAAAAATCTGACAGTAATTGCCAATGATACAGGCCTTCCAGGGGTTGGAATAGCTAAACTGGTTGAAGCAGGAATGGTTACAAAGTTGATTGCCTCTCATATAGGACTTACACCGAAAACAGGTCAATTAATGAACGAAGATAAATTAGAGGTGACGCTTGTGCCTCAGGGAACGCTAGCAGAACAAATCCGTGCAGGTGGATCAGGGCTTGGAGGAGTATTGACTCCAACTGGTTTAGGAACAGATGTGGCAGTTGGGAAAAAGATTGTGATTGTGGATGGAAAAGAATATTTGTTAGAAAAACCAATCCGTGCTGATGTGGCTTTGATTCGAGGTTCAATCGTGGACTTGAAAGGGAATATTTTCTATCGTGGTACGACCCGCAATTTTAATACCATGATGGCCACTGCAGCTGATAAAGTAATTGTAGCTGCGGAAGAGGTGGTCGCTTCTGGAAAGCTTGCAGGAGAAAACATTGTTACCCCAGGGATATTTGTAGACTACATTGTAGGAGGCGAAACTCATGAATGAGCGAGAGAAGATTACTCGACGGGTAGCAGAAGAGCTGAGAGATGGAATGGTGGTCAATCTTGGAATCGGAATGCCAACAATGGTCGCGGATTATATTAAGGAAGATATCGAGATTATTCTCCAATCAGAAAACGGTATTCTTGGCATGGGCCCTGTTGCGAATGAGGCTAGCTTTGATAGAAATATCGTAAATGCTGGAGGTAAAAATGTCACGGTCGAGTCTGGAGCATGTTTTTTTGATAGTGCCATCTCTTTTGGGATTATTCGTGGTGGACATGTGGATCTGACAGTTCTCGGAGCGTTGCAGGTAGATGAGTCTGGTAATTTGGCCAGCCACATCATTCCAGGAAAAATGGTGCCAGGAATGGGTGGAGCTATGGATCTAGTGACAGGCTCAAAGCGCGTAATTATCTCCATGACCCACACTGCTAAAGGAAATCAACCTAAAATTATGAAGAGAATCTCACTTCCGGCAACAGCAGTGGGAAAAGTAAACATGATCATTACTGAACTAGCGGTCATAGAGGTGACTAAAGAAGGGCTAGTTCTAATGGAAATAGCAGAAGGTGTTACACCACAGCAAGTACAAGAACATACAGAAGCAAATTTATTAGTGAGCCGAGAACTAAAAACTTTTTAAAAAATGAACGACATAACTTGTCGAATACAATCAAGATACATTGGTGAAATTGATAATAGATTATGCTAAATAAGCAAGCATTTTATATTATAGATGGATTGAAAATTGAAAGGAGAATTTAACAAATGCAAGTAAGAAAATTAATGCACGTATGTATTGCAGTACCTAACCTTGAAAAAGCTCTTGATTTTTATTGTGGCGTACTGGGCTTCAAATCTGTTTTTGAAACAGATAATGATAAAGCAGATGGCAGGTTGCTGGGCTTTGATCAAGATGAAATTGGTTTACGTGCACAACACGTGATTGCCCCCGATACTGATCCAGCTAGTGCAACTGAAATTAATATCGTGGAATTTACCAATCCAAAAACAATTGCGGATGCAGCGCCTTATGAAGCAATGAACCACATTGGTATTACACGTTTAGCTTTAATGGTGGATGATACGAAGGAAGCAATCGAAGCAGTCCGTAATGTAGCAGGCGTTGAGATTGTTAGTGAACCTAATGACATTCTCATTGTAGAACCAGATGTTACTCTGACGGCTACATGGGCCAGCTTTAAAGATCCTTTCGGTATTTTTATTACCTTATCTCAACCACCAAAGGTAGAACATAAATAATAAACGAATAGAAAATGGAGATGAACAAAGTGGAAAAATTTATTGATCGATTGTATCACGTGTGTATTACGGTAGCAGATATTGAAGAAGCGCTCGCATTTTATTGTGGTGTGTTGGGCCTAGAATCTACAGGAAGTTTACGAAACGAAAAATCTAACGGTGCAGTACTTGGCCGTCCAGGAGAAGAAATCGAGATTCACGCAGAGCATTTACGTGGGACTGTAACAGAAAACGCTACAGTAATCGACCTTATCCAATATATTACCCCTAAAGCAGATGAAACTGCACCGCCTCAAAATTTGGAACGTATGGGTATTACTCGAATGGCTTTTGGAGTAAAGAATATCGATGATATATACGAAACTCTTAAGGCTCGTGGAGATATTAAGTTCGTTTGTGAACCAATGTTGTTGAATGCGCCTGGTGGTGGCTGGTTAAAGGTATTTACTTTCCATGATCCATTCGGTGTCACATTAGAGCTGATCGAAAGTGGTCAAGAATAAACAATCAAGGATGGAGGATTAGAAATGAGCAAAAATTTTACAGCACAAGATTTGATCGATCGTGCAGAAATCTATGATGTACTGATGCGCTACACGCATAGTATGGATCGTTTAGATGATGAGATGCTTCATAGTGTTTTTTGGCCAGATGCAGTCGTTGCATTTCCGAGCGATGTCTATCAAGGCGATGTGAAAGGTTTTCTTAATCAATTCTTGCTTCCAGAGTTACATGACAGATTTTCTCGTACTCAGCATTTTGTTGGAAACTTCCGTTGTGAATTGGAAGGAGATACTGCCTACGTTGAAGCTTATCTGATGGCGAATCATCGTGGTACAGCAGATCACTGGAAATGGGCAAACAAGCATGTGATTCTTTGGGGACGTTACGTCCAACGCTATGAGCGCCGTGACAATGAGTGGAAAATCGCGGAACATCGTCTCTTATTAGATTTTGAAAAAGACTTAGAAGGTGACTGGCACGATCTACCAGAAGATCAGCTTGGCAAACGAGACGGGACAGATCCTTCTCAAACTCACGAACCATGGAAACAGGTATAAGAAAATGGGGTTTATTGAAGAACAAAAGCAAAGACTTTCTGGTAATCAGACGCGGATTGTTTATCCTGAAGGTTCCGATCAGCGGATTATTTCAGCCGCGATGCAGGTGCTAAAGAACGGAATCGGAGTGCCGATTTTATTGGGAACTATTGAAGACGTAACGAAAGCAGCAAATCTTGCAGGACTTGATCTTAATGGAATCGAAATCATTGATCCTGAAGAATCTGAAAAACTTGAGGAGTATGTAGAAAAATTTTCTAAAGAAACAGGTTTTCCAGCAGTAGCTGCTCGTGTGATTATTAAGAAACCGCTTGGTTTTGGAGCAGCGATGGTACGGTTTGGTGATTGTGACGCTATGATCGGCGGCGCAATCAATGCTACTGAGAATGTGATTCAAAACAGTCGTCAGATTATTGGATTAGATGAAGGAATTCATTCCCCTTCATCATTCATGGTGATGAGTACACCTCATTACAAAGGGGAAGAAGGAAATGCCCTTGTTTTTGCTGACCCAGGCGTGAACCCACATCCCACTCCAGAGGAACTTGCCGATATTGCGATTGCTAGCGCTCGAAGTGTGAAACGCTTATTTGGTTGGGAACCACGGATTGCAATGTTGTCCTTCTCTACACAAGGGAGTGCCAAACATGCCGATGTTGATCAAGTGGTTGCTGCATTAAATCTCGTTCATGAACGAGAGCCAGAACTTTTAGTTGATGGTGAGATGCAAGTAGACGCAGCTTTGGTGCCATCAGTAGCAGAAAGCAAGATGAAACATTCTAGTGAAGTAGCTGGCAGGGCAAATATACTAGTCTTTCCAGACCTCAATGCGGCTAATATTGGATTTAAGCTTACCCAGAGATTAGGTGAAGCGGGAGCATATGGACCATTTTTACAAGGATTCGCCAAAACAGTTAGCGATCTTTCACGAGGTTCCACTGTTGAGGATATTATCGGCGTTAGTGTTATGGCTGCGCTTGAAGTGCAGGGGCGGCAGAGTGAAGAGTAAGGAGGAGAAGAAACATTGGAAGAGAAGGTAATGAATATTTTTGCGGAAATCAGTGAGAAACCGGTAGCGGAATTAAGTCCTGAAACACGTTTAGAGGAAGATTTAGAGCTTAAGTCACTTAACAAATTTGCATTATTAGCGATGCTTGAAGGGGTACTAGGGTCGGCACCTGACCTTGATACAGGCAACTCAATGAATACGATTCAAGAGTTTATCGACTTTTATAAGTAAGAAGATACAAAGAGATTGATAATTGAAATAACAGCACAATTCAGAAAGAGAAGGAGAGAATTATGGGAAACTACTACAATACATTTCAAACCAAAACCGGTGACTACGCTCGTAGTGTGTCTATCATAGGTGTTGGGAACTCCCCTTATATGATTACTCATAAAGATCCAGAGTGGAATGGTATTACCGAAGTGGAGCTTTTTGCACAATCAGCAATTGCAGCGATGGATGATGCAGGAATCACTGGAAAAGATATTGATGCCCTTACGTATAGCCAATTGTTTACTGAGACATCCGCTGTGATTGATCCAAATGTCTTTGCCTTAGACTGGCTAGGTATGCGCGGAAAAGCTTCATGGCATGTGGAATCAGCGTGTACATCTCCTGGGATTGCCTTTGATAATGCGGTTATGGCCGTTGCTTCGGGAAAATATGATGTAGTTTTGGCAGGTGGAGTGGATATTGCCCAAAGTAAGCCTCGGGATAATATGCCTGCTTGCTTTAGAGAGCCTCAAGAAGCATCACAGTTACACAAAATTGCAGCAAAACAGTGGCAAGATACGGCCTATACACGCTATGGCACAGATAATGGCGTAATTATGTTTGAGGACTATGTTTATCAATATATGGATAAGTATGGTGTAACCGCAGAAGAGATGGACGATGCATTTATTGGGTTAACCATTAGTGAAAGTCGTTCGGCAGCAGTTCATCCAGATGCTACGATGAAAGAATCCTACATTGATATAGCCAAAAAAGCAGGGTTCGATGATGTATGGGACTACATGCGTTCTTTCCATAATCCTAAGATTACTAATCATGTCAGAGCAAACGAAGGCATAAAATATGCGGATGGCTCTGCGTGTGTGATTGTAGCGGCTACTGATGTGGCTGAAAAGCTTTGTAAAAATGATAAGCCGTTGATTAAGGTTTTAGGAACAGGAGCTAGCTTTATCGATCATATTCATCCTGATAATTTGACGGCGATGACAAGAGAAGCCACACGTCAGCTATACGAACGAACCGGTCTAACAGGGGATGACATTGATTTGCTATATACTCAAAATTATATGGCTCCTGATGCACTGCATGTTGTTGAAGAGGTTGGTTATATTCCTAAAGGAAAAGCTCATGAATATTTTAAGGATGGTCGGACTGCTTATGATGGCGATAAGCCAATGAACACAGGCGGCGGTATCCAATGCTTTGGTCACTGTTATGGGGCTGGTGGCTTGCTAATGGTTGCGGAAGCGACGCGCCAGATGCGTGGTGAAGCAGGCACAGCACAGGTCAAGAAAGTACCTAAGACGACATTGATTCGTTCACAAGGTGGTTCTCAGGGCACCATCATGATTGGGTTGCAAACCATGGACAAGCAATAATTAGTACCTTGAAAGGAGAAAATTATGAAGCCAGATTTAACTGTGAAAAAGTATTACGATGCTCTAGAGAATGGAGATATTCTAGGTAGAAAATGTAGTGATTGCGGGAATGTAGAATGGCCTCCGGTTTATAGTTGTAATGAATGTGGCGGTCATCATACAGAGTGGATCGAAATGAGTGGTGAAGCTGAAGTTACCGAATTTCTTCCCCCTGCAGGTGCCTTGAATCAGGTCAAAGAATTTATGCCGTATGCGGTTGGTTATGTTCGGCTTAAAGAAGGGCCCGTTGTCAATAACATCATTCAAGGAATTACCAAAGAGAACGCTGAGGATTTGCGCAAGCAACTTCCACTTCCAGTGAAAGCAAAGATTGTTAAGATGGAAGAAGGATACAGTCGCGTTTTATTTACAATAGACGAATAAACGCACAAGGAAGACGTCGATGATTGATAAAAACTCATCCGGCGTCTTTTATGTTTTTGAGTTTACGTCATGGAGTTTGATAAAAAGGAGAGACTAACTGTGGAATATGGTTCTGACAAGATAGTGACGAATTGTCATATCATTGATATTGCTGACTTGGAGAATGTGGATCAGAATTCCCATATTCTACAGGAGATTATGCCGTATTATAAAACAAAAGCGCAAAAGGTACAGAGTCGCAAGAAGTCTTTAGCAGAATTAGGCGTGGGAGTTCTGTTTGCGCGTGTTCTCAATATTACTACTAATGAAGCTATCATGATTGATGAGTACGGCAAACCTTTTCTTGCAGATGAAAAAAGTGATATTGGGATAAGCCACGCGGGAAACTTAGTATTACTAGCAACTTCAAATGGCAGTATCGGAGTTGATGTGGAGCCTTTGCCGGATAGCCTGTCTGCCTATCATTACTATGCTTTAAAAAAGGTTTATGGAAATCAACTTAGTGATATCGTTGAATGTGAGAAGGATTTAACACCCTATGTTTTTTGTAAGCTTTGGACCCAAGCAGAGGCTGCGGTTAAGCTCGATGGTCGCGGCTTGCGGCTTAATCCTGTTGAACATCTCCAAGTGATTTCTGAGGCGTACTTTTGTACATACGAATACAAAAAACATATCATCACAGTAGCGACCTATGAAGCTGGTGAGGTAGCGATGAAAGAACAAAAATGGATGATCAATCGAGCGGCTATTACTGATGCCGTTGAAGTCAAAGGTGGATAAAACACATTTAGTAATGATGACAAGTCTTAACTCAATCTCACACGGTGAACCAACTTAATAGGAAATAATCTTCCTTATTGTGCGATTCTTAGTGGCTAAAATTTGGCTAAAATCAACATTCAAATCTCTGCAAATCAGTGCAAAGTTCCGATGAAAAAAGAAATATGTCAGTATATGAATTATCAGCTTTATTAATAGATTTTGAGAAATCTACCTTTCTTTTAGTCTCCAAAATAGCTCTATATCAAGGATTTACGAACTGTACATAATAGTAGTAGTCATATCGATTCAATGGTCACTTCAATCCACTGCAAACTTAAACACAAAAAAGCCAGGCTCTCGATAAGCTTGGCTTTAAAAGTAAGTAAAATGTTCGATTCGATTATACTCTGCGAATTAACATCTTTTATAAGAATCAATCGAATTATTTACAGAATGAATAGTCTTTGAATATTCACCCTGTAATTGCATACAAATTTTCTAAAATATTTTGGCTAATAATTTTTGAAAAATGTGGTGGTACTGCATTTCCTATTTGTTTAAAAGCAGAAGTTCGAGAGCTTTCAAAATAAAAATCATCGGGAAATGTCTGAATTCTTGCAGCTTCTCGGACTGTGATTGAACGATTTTGAGATACATCAGGATGAATATAGTAATGACCATCTTTTGCTATATGAGCAACAACTGTATGACTATATCCGTTACCATTTATTGCTTTAAATCTATCCAAGAAAATATTTGATTTTTTATGTGTGATTAATTCAATTGGAAGATCGGAATACTTAACGT
>ENA-UALB01000382-UALB01000382.1-human-gut-metagenome-genome-assembly--contig:-NODE-382-length-11659-cov-8.453637_pt1 | contig 11659 bp, 14 predicted proteins | sample MGYA00243695_ERZ654458 | MGnify/ENA primary metagenome ERZ654458 (study PRJEB26926, sample SAMN06164669) | human gut metagenome | biome: ENVO:00009003; feature: ENVO:2100002; material: ENVO:00002003...
ATTTGTTTTTGGAGTTTTTGAGCCTGACGCATCATATTTTGCATATTCATCATAAAATTTTTAAGATTCCTTTCCTATCAAGGGTTTAGACCCTCTTGTTAAATTTTCGTTGCCTTATTTTGCCTTATTGTTAAAAATTTTCAAAGGCAGAAGCAATTTCTTTTTGTTGGGTTGGAAATAAATGCGAGTATACATTTATTGTAGTGTTGATTGAGGAATGACCTAATCGTTTCATCAAAGTAAAGAAAATATAGTCTTTACCTTCTCCATTACGTAAGCCTTGGGAGACTAAGAAGGCAGCATGAGAATGCCTGAAATCATGGTTACGAATAAGTTTTAAATTTTTGGGCATTCTTTTTTTTAGAAGAACCCGAAAATTTGAAACATTTGGACCAGTCAATACCTCTGGAGTTGATTGAAAGAGTTGCAGGCTATTTGGATTATCAGTAAATTCATTTAGTAGCTTGTGTTGTTTCTCTTTCCAGTGTTTCAATTCTTCCACGAAGGCTCGATGGATATAAATCCGACGATTGGATTGTGTGGTTTTAACTGTACCGATATGGACTTGACCTTTGCGATAATAAGCAGAGTATTTAATATCAATATAACTTTCTTCAAGGTTGACATGTTGCCAAGTTAAAGCCAATGCTTCGCCAATACGCATGCCAGTATACATTAGTACACGATACAAGAGTTGAAAAGGGTATTCATGCTCTTCAAAAAGTGAATCAAACTGTTTGAACTGGTCAGGTGTATAGTAGTCCATTTCCTTGTGTTGTTCAGGCAATCGTCTCAACCCATTACAAGGATTATCTTGTCGAATATGGTTGGCAATTGCAACATCAAACATTTTATGGACAAAAATCATTTGCTGATTAACATGAGAATTGGTTAGAGTCCCGCCTTTTACACTAGGTTGGTTTTTAAGCCAATTTCTATATTCTTTGATGTCCGTAACAGAGACAGCTCGCATGTCCGCATTTTTGAAATATTTGGACATATATACTCGATAGTAAGATTCTTGACTATCTATTGTCCCTCGTTTATTGCCTCGAAGTTCATCTTCTTCTTGAACGAGCGAGTAGAGATAGGAAATAGAAACTTTATCTTTATGTCTGACTTGATGTAGTTTATTGATACGATAATCTGCCTCATATCGTTCAGCTTCTTTACGCGTTTTAAAATCTGTTTTTCTGTGACGTTTTTGTTCGCCAGTTACAGCATCATAACCGTCACTAATATCCACCTTCCATTTTTTATTTTGTTGTCTAGTTACTGCCATTTGAAACTCCTTTTTCAAGAGCAGTATCTTCTCGTACGTTAGTAATTATATCATGTTTTGGAGATAACTCAAAACCTAGAATGTCTTCGATAGTCTTGATTGGGACTCGTCCGATACGTTTGTTCTTGTACCAAGAAAAACCTTCAGAAACTAGTCTTGCTTTCGCTTCCCTAATGAGTTTTTTTGATTGAGAATCAGAAAATCCAGTTAGTTTCATGACATCATCTTTATTTACAATGCTAATCATTTTTATGCCTCTCATACTTTCTTTCAAATAAAATATGTGAGATAATAGGCAAGGGATAAGCTTGCCTTATCTTCACATTATTCAGCGTTCTTTCTTCTCGGTTTCTTAGCGGACTCTGGAGAAGAAGGAGCGTTTTTTATATAAAAAATTTCTATGATACTATCAAGGTATGACTCAAATTCTAGAATTTGTAATTCAAGTGCATTTTTCTTTAACCAAATGGCAACATCTTGATTGGGGGTATAATTCTGTTCATATTCGAATAGTAACCTCTTGATAAGGATTGCTACAGCTGAGATACCCCATATCTCTTTCACTTTCTCTAACATAGGGAAGAAGCCACTTCCTTTTAATGTATAGTGTATACTTTGCATTAACTGATTATTTCTAGGGCTGGTTGCTACTAAAGGAGGAGCGACGGTAGAAAACTTAATTAATGCTTCGCTATACTCTGTTAGTTGTCTCATCTCCGTATCAATTAAACAGTATTTCTCTAAGATTTTGTTGGCGATAAATTGTTGAAGCATATCACGTGAAGGGAGTAAAAGAATTAGCTTAGTCAGTTGCTTTGCGTATTGTCCTCTAAAAGTCACTTCAAATCGTACCCAAGACTGAAATTGTTGAGCCAGTTGAGCATATCTACCGTTATTTTCTAATTGTTCAGTGAGCTTGTCGTAAATTTTAAGAAAACTATTTGAGCCTTTCTTACGTGAGCCAATTGTCACTGTTTTAGCGTCAGTATTTATTTCAATTGCAGACATTTTTGTATGATTACGATTTCCTTTGTAATTGACAATCTCAAATTTCTTACTTTTTAGATTATTGTAAATATTACTGACAGACAAAGGAAAGTTGAAGTAGTCAGCACAAAAGTCAATTCTACTTAGATGCATATTCCAGTAGGGTTCGTCTAACTTTTTGAGTATTTCATAAACACCGAGTGGCTCCTTATAAGAGTTTTTATAAGCTTGTTGGTATAAGCTTAAAGCAGATGCTGAGAATTTAATAATGATTCCCATTTTTAAATAGTCTTCATGAAAAGCAATTCTTAAAAAGTAGGGCATGTTTTCAAAGCTATAAGATGTGGTATAGCCTTGTGGAGAAATTTGCTCTCTAATCATTTCTCCAAATAATAAAGAGAAAGAAAGTTTTTCTGCAATGATTTCGGAAAGCTCCTTGGCAATTTGATTCCAATGATTTGGCCATTCATCAATTGTATCTTCGTTTGGTTGAATCACTATAGTTAGTTCATCTACGCTGACATGAAGATGTTTGTTTTTGAAATTTATGTTTTGAAGTATATCGTTTGTCATTTGTTTATTCTCCTGTAATACAGTATTTGTACTGGAATCTGGGTTATTACATTACCCAGATGAGTGCTGGCTGCCTACCGCAGGTGAACTTCTAACCAGTCCAACCTATGGTTGTTTTCTAGCTTGTACTGGTTAGAAGTAATAACTTATTTGTAAGCTTTAAGTATTTCGTCAAATGATACGATTAGTTTAGCTTCTGCGATTTCGTATTTAGGTCGTTCTCCAAAATCAGAGCTGTCAATTTTCACTTCATAGATGCCAAGCTGAGTGAAAACAGAGCCAAAGACTTCTTTGTTAAACGGTAGAAGTAGGATTTTCCAAGATGGTGTATTTGTTTTATAGCAAGCTAACCAGCCCTCTTTCTTTTCTGTTTTCTGGCTAATTCCTGCTACCGTAATAATTTGCGTTTGTTTCATAATGTTATTCCTCTTTCTTTATTTGTTTGTTTGTTATTTTTTCAATTAGATAAACTGAAAAGACATTTTCTCTTGATAAGAGTACAAGTGTAATTTCAAGCGTGAATAATATTTAGATTTTCTTGACGATAAAAAAATCAAAAGAAACATCTAAATACAAAGTTGTAAAATTAGTTGCTGAACAGTTAAAATTTTTGCTGTATTTTAGCAGGTTTTTAAATCTTGTACGCTAAGAAAACGTCATAAGTTGAATACTTCGTTTAATCGTAATTATAAAATTGAAACTGTCGCTGATTGATAATGCGAGTTCTAGAAAGCATAGATTGTTACACTCATTCTGACGCATTATTTTCTGCGTCTTCACAATCGTTCAGACTTGATGCATAATGCTATCTGCAAAGCAGATTCATTCGCTTCACAAACTATGCTTTCTTCAAACTGCGCATTATTTGATGTCAGCTTTTTCAATTTTATATAATTAGTCGATTAAGACTAAAGTGTATTCAACTTATGATAAGTTTTCATAAAGCGAATACAAGATTCTAAGAAACCAGTGGCTGTCAATCCAGCTATAAAAGTTTTTTCTGAGTTCAGCATCAACTAATTTTTTACGCTTTTTGTATCTTTGTTGTAGTTCTTTAAGTTGATTGTTTAGTTCGTCAATTTCAACATCTAAATCGTTAATTGCACGTTCTTTCAAATCAACTTTTTCTTCAAGCTCAGATTCAAGAGAAGCAATTTCTGCTATGAGTTTATTCTTTTGTGAAACAAACTCACTCAAGAATGAATCGAGTCTTGTGTTTGTGCTAGCAACGCGTAAAGTATTTTTATTTTCGCCGACTACAATGCCGACAAATATAGGTGCGTGATTCTCGTTAGAATAACCAACAACTTGATAGTTATCATCTAGCTTTATTTCAATCCCACCGCGACTTTTTTTAGTTTCGTCCATATCGAACAAAATATATTTTCCCAAAAGTTCTTCAGGCAGACCATCTGTTGGAAATAAGAGCATATTAATCCTCCTCCTATTTTTATTTTGCTATCGTCTGTGCACATTGATAGATACAAGAAACTTTCTTGTATGATTACATTCTATACATTGTTAAACGAGAATAAAATAGGTATCCAAAATCAAAAAGCGAATCGTCAATTAGCAATAATGTACTGCTTTTTTTGCACATTGTTCTATGGTATACTAGCCCCATGAATACAAAAAAATATAGAGAACCAAGCGAATTTTCTAGTCAGTTAGATACACTCCTTTACTTATTAAGCTCACAATACGATATAACTGCAAGGGATATTGTACAAATTATTCAAGTGCATGAAAAAAATCTTTCAAAGTGGAGGAATGGGGCAACGATCCCAAAATATAAAGAAACTCGTGGACTATTAGACTTTATTCTCTTGCTTTCACAAGCACTGTATACAAACAAAAACAATGAGCTATTTCATCTACTAAATTCATTGGAAAATTTATGCTATGAAAGATTAGTTAATTTGAATCCCCGTAAAATTATTCATGAAGCTAAAATTCAAGACATGCAAGAGTTCCTAAATGAATTTAGTGATAGAGCTCGTCTACCTGTAAATAATGCTCCCTTTTTTGAAAATAAAAAAATCCAATCATTCTACAGTGACTTGGTTAATGATGGTAATTTAGATGTCACAATAGGAAGTAATACATTTTATGTGCCCGAATATCAAGATTTTACGAAAACTATTGCTGTACAATATCGTGACAGGTTTATTAATAATTTCAATAACTTTATATTAGTTCTTGACATACTTGTAAATACATCTGTAGAAAATTATTCAGACTATGATTTTATCCCCCGTTATTCACCAACTAATTTAGAAAAACTGAAACTTAATGCAAGAAAATTTATCAATTATATACCGTCAAGAAATAAGACTAACAAAATCTCTATTCCTGCTTGGCTTGCTCAAAATATTGATATCGATGCTGTACAAATCTCCAATTGGAAAAGGGGGAAAGATTTTCCAACGATGTCTCACTTGCATAAGCTAAGCAAATTACTAAAATTTGAAGGCGATAGAGGGATGATAAAGTATAATATGTCGAAACAAATGTGTTTCTATCATTTAATCAGACGATTTGAGGAAAGTGAATTTGATGGAAGAGGGAACTAAGTATATTTATTTTGCGTGATATTTTTATAAATGTCTTATCAAAAACAAAAAAGATGAGCTATCAGTTGCTCATCTTTTTCTACTCTTTTGTTAAAGTTACAGTATCCCCTTTATCTCCTGCTAAATCAGGTATTGTTACAGAATCTCCTGAAACTGAATATTTCAGCTCAGTACCATTGTTATCACTGATAATCTGTTTGTCTGTATCAATAGTTACTTTCTCGGAATAGAGGTACTTCACATTATTGCCTCTCTCTGAAAGGAGATTGATATTAAGTATGTTTTCATCACCACTTACTTTTAGTTCATAATGCAATGTCAATTCTTCGTCTTCAAATCCCATTTCAGAACCATCAATACCGCCTTTTTCGTATGAATATGTTCCTGATAACCGACTATCATTGGCATTCGATTGATTACCACAAGCACAAAGGACAATTGTCAGCGTTAGAGTGAGTAGGGTCAATATTAGTTTCTTTATGTTCATCAGTCTGCTCTTTTCTTTAATTGTTTGAAATTAGATTTTCTAGCTCTGAATCACTTGGAGCTGTAGATGGGTAAGTTTCAAATACTAGCTTGGGTACGATGTAGATATTCGCAAGGCTAGATAATACTATTTGTTCTGAAATAACCTCTTCGCCCATTACTTGGTCTTTAGTAATATCCCATAAAGAATTTCCGTAATCGGTTGACAGTAAGTAGTATTTAGAATCTAACTCACTATTTTGTAATTTTTTAGCATAATCAGTTTGACGATTTGCAAGAGCTGTTGGAAGAACTTCTAGTTGAATAGACTCCCCAGCTGGTAAATCACTAGCAAGAGCAATCCGAGCGATTTTAACCCTCTCAGAACGTCCTGACAACGTTGTGTAGCCATATAGAGTGAAATATGTACCATACAGGTTATTATTGTTTGAATTAGTTGTTGTTCCAATCAGTGTCTCATCGTAGTTGTTAGTAACAGTAATTTTCAATCGTCTAGTTGCTTCATCATAACCGTCAATCGTGACATTTAGCTTTGTCAATTCAGAAGGAAGGTAGTCATTAGTAACATTTAGACTAGCCTGTCCGTTGAAGATGTTGGTTTGATTCTCATTCCATGCTTTTTGACTACGTTCTTCAATCTCATTATGGTAGTTTGAACCATCAGTTTCAGCTACTTCTTCATAAAACTCCTTCAACCACTTATTTCTTTGTTCCTCGGAGATTGCATCCTTTGAAGAAGATGAGGTTTCAACAATCTTTTCAGAGGATTTTGTGGTACTTTCATTACTCTGACAAGCAAATAAGAGTAATGTAGATGCCAATAGTGTAAAGCTTGCTAAAATTTTCTTTTTGTTCATAGTGTGTCTCCTTTTTTATAACCAACGGTTTTTCCTAGCAATATCATCATTAAATCGTTTTATCTCTTCTGCGACTTTATTTTGAGCCTCAATATTATCTCTAGCGTTACGTTGCTCTTGTGCGTGTTGTTCTGCACGTTGTCTTGCCAGACGAGCTTCTGATTCTCTCGTCTCTTTTATGACAGCTTCCGATGCTTGCTCAACTCTTCTAGTTGATACTTCTATATCCCAAAGATTCAAAGCTTTTCCAATGGTCTTCGCTTGCCCATATTCTAATTTCTGTATGAGGAAATTTATGACTTCATCGTTAGTCCAATACTGGTTGGGAATGGAAATAGTATTCATAATATTCATCAGTTCATTTTGTTCAGTAGTTGAGTTTCCGTGGATTTCAAGGTATTTTTCAGATTATCTACCACTAATTGTTGTTTTCTACGCTTTCCAGGGACGAGAGCGTTTTTCTTTCGATTCTCTGGAATAACAACGTTTTCATAGTAGAGTTTATTTTTCCTAACCTGTCTGATGCTATATAGAACCCAGACTATCAAAAGCCCAACCACAATCGGAACAGGAATTGAAGGTGGATAATAGATAAAGTCTTCAACCGCTTTTATTGGGATATAGAAGAAGGTATCCTCAAACTCAAAATCTTGGAAAAGTATAAAAGTTCGAATAATTGTTTCTATAATGACACCAATAATGGTAACCCCTGCTAAGGCTAGTAATACAACTATAAGAAAGATTATAAACGAAATCAGGGACGGTAGATGAATCAGATTGAAAATAGTAAATCCTCTTGTGCGAATATCCCATTTAAAGTCCTCAAGAAATACTTTTTCATCTGAAATAGCATTCAGGGTAGCCTCAGCTTGAAAAATTTCTCTTCCAAGTTCTTTTATTCTATTTTGTGTTGAGGGGATTAGATTTTTTTTTAATATTAAGTACCTTCTTAATGAATCAGCAATATCCATCTGGGCTCCTATATTTTAATTTTTATTACATTATAACGTAATAACACTAAGTTTGCAATGCAAAACGCAATGCATATTTAATGTGCAAAATGCTATATCCTAAAAACAAAAAGAGGAGAAAAGATATGGCATTTCAACTAAAATCAAATCGCAAAGAAACAGAAAATAAAACAATTCGTTTTCCAGTACCACTTATTGAAGAAATAGAAAAAGCAATTCAAAATAAGGATGTAACTTTTTCGAGTTTCGTGATTCAAGCATGTGAGTATGCATTGAGGGATATGGAGGATAAAAAATAACACCCCAAAAACGACAAAGGTTGACTTTTTTGGCGAATAATCTTAAAATAAGACTATAAAATCCAAAGGAGTATATTATGAACAATTTGCCACCACAAATTTTTAAATTTGCTCAAGTATTTTCAATAAATCACAAGAGAGATATTGAGAAAATATTTTCTGATAATGAGTTTGAAACTAAAAATAGTCTACCAATTTTAAATTGGGATTTTATTTATCGTGATATTGTAAATACTGCAAAAGCAAATGATTTAACATCACCCACTATGGATATGGGGGCTCTATGGACGGCAAGAGGAGTAATTATTGAGGGCATCCTATATATTTTTATGATGAAGAAAAGGTTTGAAGATGTCATTAAAAAATATGAAAAGCATCACTATCTTACTTGTATAGCACGTTCGAAAAATTCTCATTTAAATGGGAAAGAAGAAGGTAAGCTATCAATTGAGTTATTTAACGACTTAGATGATGATGAGTTGAGTAATTCACAAATTGAGCAATCGAAGAAATTATTGGGAGACCATTATAATTTTATTGATGAGATTAGAGTTGTTACCTTTGATAAAAAAACTAAAGAAGTGACTGTTAATCAAGTAAATGCCTTTTGTGAATTTATTGATGCAGTGAATATTACAGAATTTGATTTTACAAAACTTGAAGAAGATGGACGTGAAAATACTCCAGAAAAACCTCTTGTAGCATTGAAATCTGGTATACAGAAACAATTGGAGTCACAGAAACATGTTAGTCTTCCTATTGAAAAAAAGGAAGAGAATAGTAAATTATGATATTTTATATAAAACAGGAGTAAATCATGCTTCAAATTAGTTTTAATGGTGAACGTTTAAAAGAGGCAAGGCTTTTTAACAAAAAGAGTATTACTCAGATTGCAGAGTTTTTAAATGTTTCAAAACAAATGGTTTCTAAATACGAAAAAGGGAGAGCGACGCCTAGTGAAGAATCATTAGAAATTTTGGAAAAGGAATTACAGTTTCCGAGAGATTTCTTTTTTGGGAATGATAATTTTTGTTTAAGTTCTACAGGAACATTTTTTAGAAGTCGCTATACAGCGACTCAAACAGAAAAAATGCCAGCAGAAATAAATAAAAACTATGTGGCATTAATAAGAGATTATTTGGGAAAATTTATTGATTTTCCAAATCTTGACTGGGAACTTTCTGGTTTAGATTTTACTCCGCAAGAATACGCAAGTTACATAAGGGAGAAGTGGAAACTGGGAGATAGACCAATTGATAACTTGTCGCTGTTGATGGAAGAAAAAGGGTTTGTTATTTCTAGAATAGACACTCAAAGTGATAAAGTTGACGCCTTTGGTTCAGCTGTAAAAGTGAATAATAATGAGTATTATGTTGTTATGTTAGAAGGGACAGATTATTCATTCTATCGTCAGCAGTTTAGTTTAGCCCATGAATTAGGACATTGGTTAATGCATGAAAATTGTAAGTCTCCTCAAGAAATGGGAACGGTTGAATATAAGCAAATGGAAGACGAAGCAAATGAGTTCGCTGCAGAGTTTTTATTACCGAAGGATTCATTTAAACGTTCTATTATTGGTCGTGAAAATGACATAGAGTACTATAGGTATCTAAAGAGAATTTGGCAAGTCTCAATTAGTATGATGATAATGCGTTCTAAGTCATTGGATATCATAGATTCTAACGAGTATACAAACTTGTATAAAAAAATTAGTTATAGAGGTTGGAGAAAGAATGAGCCTCTAGACTCAACTAAATTGATTAGTAATCCTCTATCTTTAAAACAATCTGTAGAATTATTAGTGGAAAATAGAATTGTTATGGATATATCTGCTGATATTTATAGAGTATATAATAAATTGTTGCCGAATTTTTTAATTGAGAAATTATGTAATTTAGAAGAAGGTTATCTTGATGAACTGAATGACAGATATCCAAATCTTATTAGTTTAAATAAGGAAAGAATACGAAGAGCTTAGAATAGTTATTTAAAATATTAAAAGTAGGAGAACTATGGATATAGGTATTCGTGCTGATGGGATGACAACATCAGATTTTGAAAATTTTGCTATCGAGATTGTTAAGAAAAAATTTAAGAATAATAGTCTTCATGGGTTTAAGGAGGGGAAAGATGACGGTATTGACGGCATTGATGATATTGCCTCCCCCTCTCTCGTTATACAAGCTAAACGGTGGCAGGTAACAAAAAATCATACTACCGCTGTAAAGCTTTTGAAAGAGGAAATTGATAAGATTGCTCTGACCAAAGAAAAATATGGTTGGGAAGCTGATTTCAATTACGTTATTGTTACAAGTATGGGGCTATCTCCTGCAGGTTTAAAGGAGATTCGTGATTATGCAGATAAAATAATTCCTAATGCAATTCCGAATGATGATTATATTATTTTCTCCTCTACGTTAACAGCTCTTTCTCAACAGAAAACATATAGAGATATTTTTATGAATTATGGACTACTGGAGAAAGATATAACAAATGTTTTGAGAAATGCTAGATTGAAAAGTATAGAAGCAGAGTCAAGAGACTATTTTTCAGATTTTGATGCTCATTATTTTGTTGAAACACGTTTTCTAGGAGAAGCTTATCATATTTTACAAAGGGAACATATTCTATTAATCCAAGGACCAGCTGGAATTGGAAAAACAACAACTTGTTCAATGCTTGGAAACTTATTTCTAAATAATAATGAGAATATCTTTGATATCATTGTGCGTAAAGTAGAAGATATTAATGAGGTTCTCACATTATATAATGGAAACTATCGAGATAATGAGGATAGAAATCTTTTTGTTATCTTTGATGATTTTTTAGGGCGTAATAAGTTTGATGTTGGTGAAAGGGTTCTTCAGGATATTAGAAAATTATATTCTGCATCTACTAATACAAACAACCTTTTTATTTGTTTAAATTCTAGGACTCAAATTCTTCAAGATGCGCGAATAGTGAATTTTGAATTCCAAAAGTTGATAGATGAAAATTTTATAGAAAATAGAAACTTTATCATAGATTTATCTAGGTACTCTGAAATTGATAGAGCTTATATTTTTAGAAAAACATTCGAAAGGAAATTACACTCTCTTGGAGATATCGATAAATTGGAATTGGTGGGAAAATATAATAATTTGATAGGAAAAGATTGGAAAAGGATTGTACAGCATCGGAATTACTTTCCTAGATCAATAGAATTAATAGCTAATAATTTCAAAGAATCTAGCGAAAATTTTTATGATTATGTTGTATATTACCTGGACCATCCTAATCAGCTTTACAATAATTTATTTGAGAATCTAAAGGTTGAGGAGAAATATTTGTTATTTTCTTTACTGCAATTTGATAGTCTTCCTGTTGAAGAGCAATTGTTAAAAAATTCCTTTCACTCTCTAAGACTCAATCCAGCTTTTGATATTGGAAGGGCATTCAAAAAATTAGACGGTTCTTGGCTTTCTTTTATTAAGGAAACATTTAATAGTGAAAGTAAGGTAGATTTTTTTAATCCAAGTATTATTGATTTTCTAAATAGTAAGTTAGAGGAATTTCCGCAAATGAAGCATGAAATATTACAACTGTCTCTTATACACATCTGACGCTGCCGACGACGGAGAGAGTGTAGATC
>ENA-UALB01000384-UALB01000384.1-human-gut-metagenome-genome-assembly--contig:-NODE-384-length-11638-cov-3.264267_pt1 | contig 11638 bp, 7 predicted proteins | sample MGYA00243695_ERZ654458 | MGnify/ENA primary metagenome ERZ654458 (study PRJEB26926, sample SAMN06164669) | human gut metagenome | biome: ENVO:00009003; feature: ENVO:2100002; material: ENVO:00002003...
AGCTACGATCATACTGGCGTGATGAGCTTTATGGTTAACGGTGATGACAAGGTCTATCAGGCGGATCTTGGCGAGGAGTCGCAGCAAAAAGCACAGGCGTTAACCGCCTACCACCTGGATAAAACCTGGCAGCCTGTCGCGCCCTGAATCCCCAGAGTCGAAGGATGAGTTGCCGGGTAAGCGTAGCCCCCCGGCAACTCGCAACAAATTACAGGATGTTAGCGACAGATTTCGCCAGTTGAGCTTCCAGAACCGGCTTCGCTTCTTCGAACTTCAGGTTTACCTTATTCGCATTTGAAACAACACGAGTCTGGTATTTTGCGCGATCGCCCTGCGCAGTGCTGGTTTGCAGCTTGATGCCGGACGTCCCCTGACGCAGCGCGGCAACGTTATCCGTTGTCACTTTCGCTTTGCTGCGCTCGGAGATTTGCAGGTCAGTGACCATGGTGTAGTTTACGTCTTCCACCATCGCATCAGCAGCCATACCGATCAGTCCCGCTGCCAGGCCAACGCCCAGCGCCGCGCCGGAGGAGTTACTGTTATAGGCGGTAATCCCCGCACCTAAAGCTGCCCCCATCGCCGCCCCTTCATAACCGGTCTTCAGGAAGCCCTGAGCTTCGCGCAGATCCATTTTGTCCGCTTTCAGTACGTTCGCCTGCACCCAGTAGTAAGCGTTATCCGGCGAACTGGTCACTTTATAGCCCTTAGCCGACAGGTCATTTGCCAGCAGGGTTTGCAGGTTACTCATGTCTTTGTCAGAGGTATTTTTTACCTGAATGTAGACGGTCTTCTCGCTGGAAGGCTCCAGCCAGATGGTTTCACTCATCTGCGTTTTCACTTCAAGATTACGTTTTTTAACGGCGGTGGTCATGGCGCCACACCCGGTCAGGGTCATTGTCGCGACAACCATGCCAACAACCGCGATTTTTTTTAAAGACATGTTTTTTCCTTTTTTCGTGTAATAAAGAGTCCAGAGCCTCTTAAGCGCGCGGCCAGTAGCCACACAATGGCGAAAAAAGTATCGGCAGTTGCGCAATTTTTTTTAGTGGAGATATCAATAAGATGACTACCAGAACTGGTAGCTTTCGGGAAAAAAAACGCCTCCGGAGAGGCGTTTTCACAAAAGCGGGAAGATTACTTTTTCTTCGCTTTCGGGTTCGGCAGGTCGGTGATGCTACCTTCGAACACTTCAGCTGCCAGACCAACAGACTCGTGCAGAGTCGGGTGAGCGTGGATGGTCAGCGCGATGTCTTCAGCGTCACAGCCCATTTCGATCGCCAGACCGATTTCACCCAGCAGCTCGCCGCCGTTGGTACCGACAATCGCCCCACCGATCACACGGTGAGATTCTTTGTCGAAAATCAGTTTGGTCATACCGTCTGCGCAGTCAGAAGCGATAGCACGGCCCGAAGCAGCCCACGGGAAGGTGGCGGTTTCGTAGCTAATGCCTTTTTCTTTCGCTTCTTTCTCAGTCAGGCCAACCCATGCAACTTCTGGTTCAGTGTACGCGATGGATGGGATAACTTTCGGATCGAAGTAGTGTTTCTTACCGGCGATAACTTCAGCGGCAACGTGACCTTCGTGAACACCTTTGTGCGCCAGCATCGGCTGACCGACGATATCGCCGATAGCAAAGATGTGCGGCACGTTGGTGCGCAGCTGTTTGTCAACGCGGATGAAGCCACGGTCGTCAACTTCCACGCCAGCTTTGCCCGCATCGAGGTTTTTGCCGTTCGGTACACGACCGATAGCCACCAGCACGGCATCGTAACGCTGTGCTTCAGCAGGCGCTTTTTTGCCTTCCATGGAAACGTAGATACCGTCTTCTTTCGCTTCAACGGCGGTCACTTTGGTTTCCAGCATCAGGTTGAATTTCTTGCTGATGCGCTTGGTGAAGACTTTAACCACGTCTTTATCGGCAGCCGGGATAACCTGATCGAACATTTCAACTACGTCGATCTCTGAACCCAGCGCATGGTACACGGTACCCATTTCCAGACCGATAATACCGCCGCCCATAACCAGCAGGCGCTTAGGAACAGTTTTCAGTTCCAGCGCGTCAGTGGAGTCCCACACGCGCGGATCTTCGTGCGGAATGAACGGCAGTTCGATCGGACGGGAACCCGCCGCGATGATCGCGTTGTCGAAGTTGATCACGGTCTTGCCGTTTTCGCCTTCAACTTCCAGGGTGTTCGCCCCGGTAAATTTACCCAGACCGTTAACCACTTTCACTTTACGGCCTTTGGCCATACCAGCCAGACCGCCAGTCAGTTGAGTGATAACTTTTTCTTTCCAGGTACGAATCTTGTCGATATCGGTTTTCGGCTCGCCAAAAACGATACCGTGTTCAGCCAGCGCTTTGGCTTCTTCGATAACTTTTGCTACGTGCAGCAGCGCTTTAGAAGGGATACAGCCGACGTTCAGACAAACACCACCGAGGGTGCTGTAACGTTCTACGATGACGGTCTCCAGACCTAAATCTGCGCAACGGAAGGCAGCAGAGTAACCTGCAGGGCCTGCCCCAAGTACCACGACCTGAGTTTTGATTTCAGTGCTCATCATGACCTCTTAATTTATACCCGTCGTCCACCGGGTCGTTCTATCCGCCCGTATTTTACAAAATTGTTAACAATTTTGAAACAACAAACGGCAACCGATTTGTCTTTCGCACAATAACCTCACTGACTTCATGAGATTACCAGAAAAAAGCCGGCCGTCGGGCCGGCTTTTTCGCTTACATCACCAGGCGGCGAATGTCAGACAGCATGTTGTTGATGATGGTGATAAAGCGCGCACCATCCGCACCGTCGATTACGCGGTGGTCAAAGGAGAGCGAAATCGGCATCATCAGACGCGGCATAAACTCTTTACCGTTCCACACTGGCTCCATTGCGGACTTGGAGACACCGAGGATCGCCACTTCCGGCGCGTTAACAATCGGCGCGAAGTGGGTAGTACCCAGGCCACCGATGCTGGAGATGGTGAAGCAACCGCCCTGCATTTCGCCAGCAGTCAGCTTGCCATCACGCGCTTTCTTGGAGATGGTGGTCAGCTCACGAGACAGCTCGGTAATGCTCTTCTTGTTCACGTCTTTGAAGACCGGAACAACCAGACCATTCGGGGTATCTACCGCAACGCCGATGTTGATGTATTTCTTCAGGGTCAGACGCTGACCATCTTCGGACAGAGAGCTGTTGAAGCGCGGCATCTGTTCCAGAGCGGCGGCAACGGCTTTCATGATGAAGACCACTGGGGTGAATTTCACGTCCAGTTTACGTTTTTCAGCTTCGGCGTTCTGCTGTTTACGGAACGCTTCCAGATCGGTGATATCGGTCTTATCAAAGTGCGTAACGTGCGGGATCATCACCCAGTTACGGCTCAGGTTCGCACCAGAGATTTTCTGGATGCGGCCCAGTTCCACTTCTTCGATTTCACCAAACTTGCTGAAGTCCACTTTCGGCCAAGGCAGCATGCCCGGGATACCGCCGCCTGCTGCTGCAGCCGGAGCCGCTTCAGCACGCTTGATAGCGTCTTTCACGTAAGCCTGAACGTCTTCACGCAGGATACGACCTTTACGGCCAGAACCTTTAACTTTCGCCAGATTCACGCCAAATTCACGCGCTAAGCGACGGATAACCGGCGTTGCGTGGACATAAGCGTCGTTCTCAGTAAACTCGCCTTTAGATTCAGCTTTAGCGGCTGAAGCTGGCGCAGCTTTCTGTTCCTGTTTAGCTGGAGCAGATTCTTGTTTCGCAGCGGTGTTGGTCGATGTCGCTGCAGCGGGTGCCGCGCCTTCCACTTCAAAGGTCATGATAAGCGAGCCGGTTTTCACTTTGTCGCCGGTGCTGATTTTGATTTCTTTCACGGTGCCCGCGAACGGCGCCGGAACTTCCATTGACGCTTTGTCGCCTTCAACGGTGATCAGTGATTGTTCAGCGGCAATTTTATCGCCCACTTTAACCATCACTTCAGTGACTTCAACTTCATCACCACCGATGTCCGGCACGTTAACTTCTTTCGAGCCAGAGGCTGCCGGAGCCGGAGCTGCTGCTGGAGCCGCTTCAGCTTTCGCTGGGGCAGCCGCGCCAGCTTCGCCTGCTACTTCAAAGATCATAATCAGGGAGCCGGTAGACACTTTGTCGCCAGTGCTGATTTTGATTTCTTTCACGGTGCCTGCGAACGGCGCCGGAACTTCCATAGAGGCTTTGTCGCCTTCAACGGTGATCAGAGACTGCTCAGCCGCAACGGTGTCGCCCACTTTAACCATCACTTCGGTCACTTCGACTTCGTCGCCGCCGATGTCCGGTACGTGTACTTCTTTCGCCGCTGCCGCAGCAGGTGCTGCTGCCGGAGCCGCTTCTTTCTTCTCTTCTGCCGGAGCAGGTGCAGCTGCTGCTGCACCGTCGGCGGAATCGAAAATCATGATCAGTTTGCCGGTCTCAGTTTTATCGCCAACAGAGACTTTGATCTCTTTAACGATACCAGCCTGAGGAGACGGAACTTCCATAGAGGCTTTGTCGCCTTCTACGGTGATCAGCGACTGTTCAGCTTCAACTTTGTCGCCCACTTTGACCAGGATCTCGGTGATTTCAACTTCATCAGCCCCGATGTCCGGTACATTGATTTCGATAGCCATTATTCTTTTACCTCTTACGCCAGACGCGGGTTAACTTTATCTGCATCGATGTTGAATTTGGTGATTGCGTCAGCAACCACTTTCTTATCGATTTCGCCACGTTTAGCCAGTTCGCCCAGGGCCGCTACAACCACGTAGGAAGCATCAACTTCGAAGTGGTGACGCAGGTTTTCACGGCTGTCAGAGCGACCGAAGCCGTCAGTACCCAGTACGCGGTAATCATCAGCCGGTACATAAGTACGAACCTGTTCGGCAAACAGTTTCATATAGTCAGTAGATGCTACTGCCGGTGCGTCGTTCATTACCTGAGCGATGTACGGAACGCGCGGCGTTTCCATCGGGTGCAGCATGTTCCAGCGCTCACAATCCTGGCCATCACGCGCCAGTTCAGTGAAGGAGGTTACGCTGTACACGTCAGAACCCACACCGTAGTCGTTCGCCAGGATCTGGGCAGCTTCACGCACGTGACGCAGGATAGAACCGGAGCCCAGCAGCTGAACTTTACCTTTCTTACCTTCGAGGGTTTCGAGTTTGTAGATACCTTTACGGATACCTTCCTCGGCGCCTGCTGGCATTGCCGGCATGTGGTAGTTTTCGTTCAGCGTGGTGATGTAGTAGTAAACGTTCTCTTGTTTCTCACCGTACATACGCTCCAGACCATCGTGCATGATGACCGCAACTTCGTACGCGTAAGACGGATCGTAAGAGATACAGTTCGGGATAGTCAGAGACTGAATATGGCTGTGACCATCTTCGTGCTGCAGACCTTCGCCGTTCAGCGTAGTACGACCGGAAGTACCACCAATCAGGAAGCCGCGAGCCTGCTGGTCGCCTGCCTGCCAGCACAGGTCGCCGATACGCTGGAACCCGAACATGGAGTAGTAGATGTAGAACGGAATCATCGGCAGATCGTTGGTGCTGTAAGAGGTCGCAGCAGCCAGCCAGGATGCGCCGGCACCCAGTTCGTTGATACCTTCCTGCAGGATCTGACCTTTCTCGTCTTCTTTATAGTAAGCAACCTGCTCACGGTCCTGCGGGGTGTACTGCTGGCCGTTCGGGCTGTAGATACCGATCTGACGGAACAGACCTTCCATACCGAAAGTACGTGCTTCGTCAGCGATGATCGGAACCAGACGATCTTTGATCGACTTGTTCTTCAGCATCACGTTCAGGGCACGAACGAACGCGATAGTGGTGGAGATTTCTTTGTTCTGCTCTTCCAGCAGCGCACCGAAGTCTTCCAGAGCCGGCAGTTCCAGCTTCTCGGTGAAGTTCGGCTGACGAGCAGGCAGGTAGCCGTGCAGTTTCTGACGCTGGGCGTGCAGATAAGTGTGCTCTTCAGAACCTTCCGGGAAGGTGATGTAAGACAGGTTTTCAACCTGCTCATCGGTCACTGGAACGTTGAAACGGTCGCGGATATAACGCACGCCGTCCATGTTCATTTTCTTAACCTGGTGAGCGATGTTTTTACCTTCGGCGGTGTCACCCATGCCGTAACCTTTAATGGTATGAGCAAGGATTACCGTCGCTTTGCCTTTGGTTTCCTGCGCTTTCTTGAATGCAGCGTAGATTTTCTTCGGATCGTGACCACCACGGTTCAGAGCCCAAATCTGCTCATCGGTCCAGTCAGCAACCAGGGCTGCGGTTTCCGGGTATTTACCGAAGAAGTGCTCACGTACGTATGCGCCATCTTTGGATTTGAAGGTCTGGTAGTCGCCGTCAACGGTTTCGTTCATCAGTTGGATCAGTTTACCGCTGGTGTCTTTACGCAGCAGCTCATCCCAACGACCGCCCCACATGACTTTGATAACGTTCCAGCCAGCACCTGCAAAGATGCCTTCCAGTTCGTTAACAATCTTGCCGTTACCGGTGACCGGGCCGTCAAGACGCTGCAGGTTACAGTTGATCACAAAGACCAGGTTGTCCAGTTTTTCACGGGTCGCGATGGTGATCGCACCTTTTGATTCTGGCTCATCCATCTCGCCGTCGCCCAGGAAGGCGTAAACGGTTTGTTTAGAGGTATCTTTCAGGCCACGGTGTTCCAGATATTTCAGGAATTTAGCCTGGTAGATAGCACCGATTGGGCCCAGCCCCATAGAAACGGTCGGGAACTGCCAGAATTCCGGCATCAGTTTCGGGTGCGGGTAGGAAGACAGGCCTTTGCCATGTACTTCCTGACGGAAGTTGTTCATCTGCTCTTCAGTCAGACGACCTTCCAGGAATGCGCGTGCGTAGATACCCGGAGAGATGTGACCCTGGAAGTATACCAGGTCGCCGCCATCCTGCTCGTTGCGTGCACGGAAGAAGTGGTTGAAGCAAACATCATATACCGTTGCGGAGGACTGGAAGGATGCCATGTGGCCACCCAGCTCAAGGTCCTTTTTAGACGCGCGCAGTACGGTCATGATGGCGTTCCAGCGGATAGCAGAACGGATACGACGTTCCAGATCCAGATTACCCGGGTATTCCGGCTCATCTTCAACGGCAATAGTGTTGACATAATTGCTGGCCCCTGCACCTGCCGCTACTTTCACGCCGCCTTTGCGGGCTTCTGAAAGCAGTTGGTCGATCAGATACTGAGCACGCTCAACACCTTCTTCACGGATGACCGATTCGATCGCCTGTAGCCAGTCGCGAGTTTCGATCGGATCCACGTCATTTGGGAAACGTTCTGACATGGGGGTATTCCTTATCTATCTAATACGTTGAGTTATCTGGAACCTGTCCCATTACGTTCTCGCCAGAGAGCGTAATAAGACAGGTTCTGCGTTTAGTTGCCGCGCTTTTAGTTCGCGCTTGATTTACAACATCTTCTGGTTAACGTTCTGCCAGAAAAATCACTAATTCTTTCGTTGCTCCAGACGGCGTAAGGCGCGTTCTCGACGGCTTTCCTCACGGCTTCTGTCCAGTAAAATCTCTTCGATAAACGCCAGGTGACGGTGGGACGCTTCACGCGCCTCTTCCGGCTTCCCGGCAATAATTGCTTCAAAAATACGGGTACGGTGACTGCTAACCAGTGGCAGCATTTCACGACGCGCATACAGCAATTCGAAGTTTTGCCGAACGTTCTGGGCCAGCATCGGCTCCATACACCTTAGCAAATGGAGCAGCACCACATTATGTGCCGCTTCGGTGACAGCAATTTGATACTGGAGTACTGCATCAGATTCACCGTCAAGATCGCCGGACTGTTGAGCAAGCTCGATCGCATGGTGGAGTTCACGGATACGCGTTTTGTCTTCATCCGTGCTACGTAATGCAGCGTAATAGGCTGCAATACCTTCCAACGCATGGCGCGTCTCAAGCAGGTCAAACTGGGATTCAGGATGGTCAGAGAGCAGCTCTACCAGTGGGTCGCTAAAGCTTTGCCACAGGCTGCTCTGTACAAAAGTGCCGCCGCCCTGACGACGAAGCAGTAACCCCTTCGCTTCAAGGCGTTGGATCGCCTCGCGTAAGGAGGGGCGGGAGACGTCGAACTGTTTTGCCAGCTCGCGTTCCGGTGGGAGTTTTTCTCCGGGGCGAAGTGTCCCCTCAAGAATTAAAAACTCCAGCTGCTGCTCAATCACATCGGAGAGTTTTGGTTGGCGGATTTTGCTGTAGGCCATGATTTCCTGTCTTAAGCCATTTGCCCGGAGTCAATTGGTCTTACCAATTTCATGTTCTTGACGCTAAAGTAACAAAGTATTCACCTTCTGTCCATACAGGTTTTGATTGAAATCAGTAAAGGAGGCATATTTTAACAACATTACAGAAATAACGTTTCAAACATGTAACTATGCACAAATGTTAAATTTACCCACCACGGGGTAGATTTAACCTAATTTAAACGAAAAAATATATTATCTGAACCGATTCACCCACTTAATTATCGAGTTAATAAGCAAAATTTATGAATAAAAATTCATAATGGAAATTTTGTGGTAGTTAAACTCGCCTTTACAAATGGTTTCTTTTTATTCAACTCGTCAACACCCTCGCATAAAGCAGGTGCATTCGCGCCCGCATAACATTATTCTGTTCAAGACAAAAGTATTTGGGCAACATTTCCTTATTGGCATCTGTAAACAAATTAATACAACAAACGGAATTGCAAACTTACACACGCATTGCTGCGTAGTTCAAAAAATAAGTACTCGAAATATGAAGAGTAAAACCACACACGAGGTTTCATGATGGAAAGTCAACAGCATGGCGATCAGCTCAAGCGCGGCCTTAAAAACCGCCATATACAGCTAATCGCGCTGGGTGGCGCGATTGGTACCGGGTTATTCCTCGGTAGCGCATCCGTTATCCAGTCTGCAGGACCGGGGATTATCCTGGGTTACGCTATTGCCGGCTTTATCGCCTTTTTGATCATGCGCCAGCTCGGTGAAATGGTCGTTGAAGAGCCGGTTGCAGGCTCCTTTAGCCACTTTGCCTATAAATACTGGGGCGGTTTCGCGGGTTTCTCTTCCGGCTGGAACTATTGGGTACTGTACGTTTTGGTTGCCATGGCAGAGCTAACTGCCGTAGGTAAATACATTCAGTTCTGGTATCCGGAGATCCCAACCTGGGTTTCTGCGGCGGCCTTCTTCGTGCTGATCAACGCCATCAACCTGACCAACGTGAAGGTGTTTGGCGAGATGGAGTTCTGGTTTGCCATTATTAAAGTCATCGCCGTAGTCGCCATGATCCTGTTCGGCGGCTGGCTGCTGTTTAGCGGCAACGGCGGCCCACAGGCCACCGTCAGCAACTTGTGGAGCCAGGGGGGATTCCTGCCGCACGGCTTCACCGGTCTGGTGATGATGATGGCGATTATCATGTTCTCTTTCGGTGGACTGGAGCTGGTTGGGATCACCGCAGCAGAAGCGGATAACCCGGAGCAAAGCATTCCCAAAGCGACTAACCAGGTTATCTACCGTATCCTGATTTTCTATGTCGGTTCGCTGGCGGTTCTGCTTTCCCTGATGCCGTGGACGCGCGTCACCGCTGATACCAGCCCGTTTGTCCTTATTTTCCACGAACTGGGCGACACGTTTGTTGCTAATGCCCTGAACATCGTGGTGCTGACTGCTGCCCTTTCTGTCTATAACAGCTGTGTGTACTGCAACAGCCGTATGCTGTTCGGTCTGGCACAGCAGGGCAATGCGCCGAAAGCGCTGATGAACGTCGACAAGCGCGGCGTACCGGTGAACACTATTCTTGTCTCCGCGCTGGTAACGGCTCTGTGCGTGCTGATCAACTATCTGGCGCCGGAATCCGCCTTTGGCCTGCTGATGGCATTGGTGGTTTCCGCCCTGGTGATCAACTGGGCGATGATCAGCCTGGCGCACATGAAGTTCCGCAAAGCCAAACAGCAGCAGGGCGTAACCACTCGCTTCCCGGCGCTGTTCTACCCGCTGGGTAACTGGGTATGCCTGCTGTTCATGGCCGCAGTGCTGGTGATTATGCTGATGACGCCGGGCATGGCGATCTCGGTGTACTTAATCCCGGTATGGATTGGTATTCTTGGCATCGGCTATCTGTGCAAGCAGAAAACGGCCCGCGCGGTTAAAGCGCATTAAACCTCCCTCCCCCACCTGGACCAGGTGGGGGTTGTTACCTGCCTCACACTTTCCCATTCACGACTGTTTCGTCCATATCAGCGGCGTTATCCTGCAACGTAAAAACACCGGTACCAGACAATAATTCTCTCCATATCTCATTAATGGAGTGCAGTTGATGGAAACCAGTAAGCTCACGGTGAAAGAAAAGATCGGCTATGGAATGGGCGACGCCGGATGCAACATCATCTTTGGCGCCATCATGTTGTTTGTTAACTATTTTTACACCGATATTTTTGGTCTTGCGCCTGCCCTGGTCGGCGTATTACTGCTCTCAGTACGCGTTATCGATGCCGTTACCGACCCTATAATGGGCGCGATGGCCGACCGCACACGCAGTAAATATGGTCGATTTCGTCCATGGCTTTTGTGGATGGCTTTCCCTTACGCATTATTCAGCGTGCTTATGTTTACCACCCCTGAGTGGACGTATAACAGCAAGGTTATCTATGCCTTCGTCACCTACTTCCTGCTCTCTATTACCTATACGGCGATCAACATTCCCTACTGCTCGCTCGGCAGCGTTATCACCAACGATCCCAAGGAACGCGTCGCCTGCCAGTCATATCGCTTTGTATTGGTAGGAATCGCAACCCTGCTGCTCTCCCTTACCCTGCTGCCGATGGCCGACTGGTTTGGCGGGGAAGACAAAGCTAAAGGGTATCAGATGGCGATGGCGGTACTCGCCTTCATCGGCATGTGTATGTTCCTGTTTTGCTTTGCATCAGTCCGTGAACGCGTTCGCCCCGCCGTGCAGACTAACGACGATTTAAAAGCCGACCTGAAAGACGTGTGGAAGAACGACCAGTGGGTAAAAATCCTGCTGTTAGCCCTGTGCAACGTCTGCCCGGGCTTTATTCGCATGGCCGCCACCATGTACTACGTTACGTGGGTTATGCAACAAAGCACGCAGTTCGCCACGTTGTTTATCAGCCTCGGCGTCGTCGGCATGATGATCGGCAGCATGCTGGCGAAGGTATTAACCGATCGCTGGTGCAAACTGAAGGTGTTCTTCTGGACCAACATCATCCTGGCGATTTTCTCCGCTGCATTTTATTTCTTCGACCCGAAAGCCACCATGATGATTATGGTGCTCTACTTCCTGCTCAACATCCTGCATCAGATCCCATCTCCGCTGCACTGGTCGCTGATGGCGGATGTCGATGACTACGGCGAGTGGAAAACCGGTAAGCGCATCACCGGGATCAGTTTCTCCGGTAACCTGTTTTTCCTCAAGCTGGGCCTGGCAATTGCCGGGGCGATGGTAGGCTTCCTGCTCTCCTGGTACGGCTACGACGCAGGGGCGAAAGCGCAAAGCGACTCCGCCATTAACGGTATTATGCTGCTGTTCACCATCATACCTGGCGTAGGTTATCTGCTGTCTCTTATACACATCTGACGCTGCCGACGACGGAGAGAG
>ENA-UALB01000388-UALB01000388.1-human-gut-metagenome-genome-assembly--contig:-NODE-388-length-11541-cov-3.424081_pt1 | contig 11541 bp, 13 predicted proteins | sample MGYA00243695_ERZ654458 | MGnify/ENA primary metagenome ERZ654458 (study PRJEB26926, sample SAMN06164669) | human gut metagenome | biome: ENVO:00009003; feature: ENVO:2100002; material: ENVO:00002003...
GTATACCATTCAACTAAGTGTGTCCAAAATATGCTGATGTAATAAATAAAATGAACGCCAAACAGAGTAAACTGCGAAAAGTTGAACTGGCATCCTTATTCATATTAAAGTAATCATTTTTCAAAATCGAAAAATGAGTCCAATATCATGCGCATTCCAGTCAATTTCAAGTAAAAAGCTGAACTGGCAACTGCGCTTATTCTACCACAAAAATGGTGGAAGAATTTGCTCTGCTTCTAAGAAATCCGAATAATTTCCTGACACAAAACGTTATAAGCCATTTTAGCCGAAAAAAAACCAGAAAAGCTATTAGAAAGATAGGAGTTTCATGTATTTCTTATTTAAGAACGGAAATCTGCTAATTTATTCAGATTTTCGATATTTTGCTACGATTTTTTTAATTGAACTTGTTCAACCTACCGATTGGTAGTAAACTAAAACTACCAATCGGTAGGGAGTGGATAAGATGAATACAAGAGAGAGAATCTTACAGAGTACCTTGGAACTAGCATCGGAGGTTGGGATGGGAAATGTATCTCTGCAAAAGATTGCTGACCGTGTTGGGGTGCGCAAAGCAACATTGTTCAGTCACTATAAATCTAAGGATGAGATTTTTACTGAGTTATATGTATATTTAAGGGAAAATATTTCTCAGAAGCATCAAGCGGAGTCCTTTGATTATACGGAATTCGTTCAAAATAAAACAGCGACAGAGATTTTAACAGAAGTCGTATGCGGCTATAAGCGGATGAATGAAACAGGGGATCTCGCTATCTTCTATAAGTTCATCAGCAGTGAACGGGTACTGAATCCGATGGCAGCTAAAATTATGATTGCAGAAACTGAGACGATGTTAAAAAGAACACGAGAATTGCTGTCAGTCATGCAGGAAAATGAATTGTTAGCTTTTCCGGTTTTTAAGACAGCGGTGACGTCATTCTGCTTGACGATTCATAGTTTATTGGATTTGGCTTTTGATTATACTTCGATTGGTGAATCGGTAAAAGCTGAAGAAATGATCGAGGAGTATATAAAGAATTTTTGTCAGGAATATGCACCGAATTAAGGATGATTGAGGTGAAGGGAATGATCGTGCTTTTTGGTTTATTAGCAGTATTGTTTTTAATGATGACTCTCACGGCATTTATTAAACTTTCTCCACCTGCCAGTGTATTAATGGTGATGTTGCGGATGCCATATCAATATGCGGTGAACTACTTTACGCCAGTGTTGGCTATCGGACTTTTGATCTTTTGGGGATTCAAGTTCTTTAAGGGAACATTGCCTTCTTCTAGTGAATGGATTTTAGCTGGTGTTTTTACGTTCGTACTGATTGGTGGAGTCATTTATCAGTTTCGTATAATGACCGTAAAAGCTCAGAAACAAGGGATGAACTATCGAGAAGTTGCAAGTGATCAATCCTATGAATCTGATACGGAAGATGTTTCTGAAGATGCAAAGATGCAGCAGCTATTTGTGACGACTCCGAGGAAGTCTTCTTTATCGAAAGTGTGCGTTGTTTATGTGAATTATGGCGGTTGGAAAAGGCAAGATGTTTCTGCGGGAAACGGTCTTAGAGACATGAGTGTTTCACAGGGCTATAGTTTTGCGCAACTTGCTGGGATGGATGCCGGTGATGGCGATATTATCGATACCGTGAATGATGTAAATCGAGGCGTAGCATGGCTCAAGGATCGATTTCAATATGAACAAATTTTCCTAATAGGCGGTTCGGCTGGCGCAACGATCGCTTTACTTTGCGCTTTTGCAGCTGGTGATGAAGTATATGACGTACCGAAAGTTACGGTTGATGGCGTTATTGCTCTATACCCAATAAGCAGTCCCAAAGGAGCTTATGAGTATTTCGTCTTAGAGAACCCGGCTTCGAATGTCTTTGACTACTTAGGTGATAAGCTGTATTGCAATACCTTCAAAGGGAAAACCGGTAGTTTGGCTGGTGAGACGAAAGTATCAATGGCGCCATTTTTTGGCGAGTACGGTACACAAAATCATTATGGTCATACGGAAATTAAGCAGCTCGTTGGCAATCAGGATATACCGATATTAATGATCCAAGGAGAATTGGATAGTATGGTCGTTATGGAGGATAATCGCGACTTGTCTCAGTCATTGATTAAAAGGCAAAAGACGATTTCTTACTTAGAGTTGCCTGGGGTGGACCATGCCTTTGATAGTGTTAGAAAATCAATTCCTAATAAACGGGCACAAAAAGAAATGATCAGTTGGCTCAATCATTTAGTAGCTCCAAATGCAGATAAAAAGTACTATGAGTAAAAGAAGTAACTTTCAAGAGAGCAGGTGCTGAAATGAAAAAGCTGGAAGAAATGACTTTGGAGGAATTGTGGGAACTATTTCCAATCATCTTGAAGGAACATCGTTCGGAATACAAAAAATGGTACGAGGAAGAAAAGCAGCAGTTAACGGAGCTGTTCGCTGATTTTCCGATTCAACGAATCAATCATATCGGCAGCACCTCAGTCGAGGGCTTGATCGCTAAGCCAATCGTGGATATATTGTTGGAACTTCCTGACAGGTATGATATAGAAGAAGCTTCAGCGAGGCTGCAGAATGCCGATTGGATCTTGATGATCGAAGATAAGGAAAAACAAACATTAGATTTGAATAAAGGCTATACACCGGAAGGGTTTGCGGAAAAGGTTTATCATCTGCATGTTCGTGCTATAGGAGATTGGGATGAGCTTTATTTTCGTGATTATCTGCGGAAGTATCCAGAAGTTGCGCGGCAATATGAAGAATTAAAGCTTGCGTTAAAGGAAAAGTATGAGCACAATCGTGATGCCTATACGGATGAGAAATCAGAATTTGTGCAGAAATACAGTCAAAAGGCTCAGCAGGAATTTGGTTCGCGCTATTTGCCTAAATAATTTTCGCATTTCGTGCTATGATAAGGAAGAAAATGGTAAGAGGGAGTGCGTAGGATGAAAAAAATCGTTTTATTCGGAGACAGTTTATTGGCTGGTGTCATGAATGGTGAAACCAGTGATATTTTAGATAAGTATATTCTTGATGAGCTGACGGAGATGGGCTTTCCTGGCTACACTTTAGTTAAGTTGGGCAATCGCGGCGAGACTTCAGCTGATGGCTTGGCTCGTGTAGAAGAAGCAGTGGATGCTGAAGGTGACTTTGTGGTCATTTCATTCGGCACCAACGATTCGCTGAAGCATGCGGATTCATTGGATACCTTCGGCGAAAATATGAAAGAAATCATTGAATCCTTTGATGCGTCAAAAGTAATTCTATTAACGACGGGGTATATCAATACAGAGATTTATCCAAAGGGTGACAATGAACGGCAGCAGCTGTTCGCGCAAAAGGCGAAGATGGTGGCAACAGAATCGGGTGTCAATGTGATTGATCTGTATCAGCACATGACGGTGTATCCAAAACCAAATGAGTTCGTGCAAACATTCGACGGTATTCATCCGTCAGATGAAGGCTATCATTTCCTAGGTGCTTTGATCGCCCGTGATATCAAAGAAATTTTATTAGCAGAAGGGTAAGTTTATGGCAAATCATTATTATTCGGAAAATCCTGAGACGGCGCACGATCTGCATCAATGGTCGTTTGAGTTAGCAGGCAAGAATTTTCAATTTGTGACGGATAGCGGGGTCTTTTCTCGCGACACCGTTGATTATGGCTCACGTGCATTGATCGCGCATTTCGATGTGGAAGAATTACCGGAAGGAACATTGTTAGATGTTGGCTGCGGCTACGGGCCAATCGGCATGGCTTTGGCGTATCAAACGGGGCATCCTGTTGAAATGATCGATGTGAATAACCGTGCGGTGGAGCTAGCGCAGGGTAATGCGAAGCGCAACGGGATCGAAGCAGATATTCATCAATCGAATATCTATGAGACCTTGCATCAGCAAGAATACGCTGCAATCGTCAGCAATCCCCCGATCCGCGCAGGAAAAAAAGTGGTGCATCAGATTTTAAGTGAAGCAGAACCGCTGCTAAAAGTCGGCGGGACGTTGACGATCGTGATCCAGAAGAAACAAGGAGCACCTAGTGCAAAAAGCAAAATGGAAGAAGTTTTTGGCAACGCTGAAATTGTGGCGAAGGACAAAGGCTACTACATTATTCGCAGTGTAAAGGAATAAATGTGATCCCGTCTGTTCAGATTTTGAGCGGATGGGATTTTTACGTTTAAGGAAAAGGCTTGCAAGTACAGTCAAAGAAAGGGTACAATCACATTGACTCATGTTTTTCACAAATGTGATAAGGAGGCAAGTTCATGCAAAAAGAAGAAGATAAATTATTGGTCCGCATTGCTGAAATGTATTACCAAGAAGATAAAAACCAGAGCCAGATTGCTAAGGAATTGAATATTCACCGCAGCACGATTAGTCGTTTATTGAAGCGTTCGCGCAATGAAGGGATCGTAAATATTTCGATCAATTATGATAAGGCTGGAACCTACAGTATCGAAAAGGAATTGCAGGAAAAATTCGACTTGGAGAAGGCGATCATTGTACAGGCGGGGACAGATCTGAGTCGTACGCAAAAGGACAAATTGTTAGCACAAGGGGTCGGTGAATACCTGACAGAAATTATCAAAGACGATATGATCTTTGGCTTTTCGTGGGGCGAAACCATGTCAGCGATCCCTGAGGGTTTAACGGATTATGCTGTAGAAAACATTCTCTGTGTGCCGATGATAGGCGGTCCGTCTGGGCGTTTAATCAGTGACTATCACGTCAACACGATTACCTATGAAGCATCCAAAAAATTAAATGGTCGGGCGTTATTGATCGATTCGCCGGCCTTTCCTGAAACGGTCGCGTTGAAAAAAGCGTTGATGGAAAACGAATTTAATCAAGAATTGATTGATTATTGGCGCAAGATTGATATCGCGATTCTAGGAATCGGCTCGCCAACCTTGAAGGCAAGTGAAAGCTGGAAGCAGTTCTATGGCGAAGATGTACTGGCTTATTTAGAAGGAAAAAAAGTGGTGGGCGATGTGGTGTCGCGCTTTTATAACATTGAGGGTGAGCATATTGATAACACCTTAGATGATCGGTTGATCGGAATCGATATCGCTGATTTGAAGCGAACACCGTATCGAATCGGTGTAGCAGAAGCAGTCGATAAAGCCGACGCGATCGCCAGCGCACTAAAAGGCCGTTATATTAACGTATTAGTGACAACAGAAGAAACCGCACGAGAAGTATTGAAAAGATAGGTGAGTCCTGTCTTTTTCTATTTAAGGAGGAGCCATGCAAGTTATTCGATTGCTTCAAACAACCTTAATTTTATTGAGCCGTAAGCAAGTTACCGCAAAGGAATTGGCGGAGCGATTCCAAGTATCAGTTCGGACAATCTATCGTGATGTTGATGCGCTGAGTTTAGCGGGAGTTCCCGTCTATGCCAATAAAGGGCGGAATGGCGGGATTTTTTTGGATGATTCCTATCATGTCAGCAATGCCTTGATTGATAAGGCGGAGCAGGATGATCTGTTTTTAGCCCTGCACTTATTGCAATCCGTGGGGTTAGCTGATACAGAAGACCTGCTGAAGAAAATGGGCACGGTCTATGATTGGAGCGAATGGCTGGAGGTCGATTTGAGTCAGACGGAGATTACCAGCCAAACCTTTGAGCAAATCAAAGAGGCGTTATTCAATCATTGTGAGATTGACTGTGTCTATCACACTGAATATGGACAAACCCGACTCTTGTCTTTAGCACCAAAACGAGTAATGTACAAGTATCAAACATGGTATTTGCTGGCGTGGGAATTAAGTAAGCGAGAATGGGAGTTATTTCCCCTAAAACAAATCAAAAGCGTTGTTTTAAAAGAGCCGATCGACTATCCGTTTCCAGAGGAAGTGTTGATATTTCCTCAGCTATCTGTTCACCTGCGTTTCAGCAAACGGATCGCTTATAAAAAATACGCCGAGTTCGCGGATTTTGCTTGGACGGACAATCCTGACAGTAGCTTTGATGCGACTTTGACCTTCACGGAATTTGATGATCTTTATCGCTTTTTAATTCCGCTCGGCAAGAATGTTGAAATTCTTGGTCCGGATTGGATTCGCGAGAAGGTTTTAAATTACGTTGGGGCATTCTATGAAAATCATTTTTAATATGACATGTTCTGGCACTTTTATTCGTTACACTTAAGAAAAAGGAGGCGACATCAATGAAATTTGAACAAATTGTTAAACCAGATCAATGGATTCTTTCTCGAACATTTACGGTGAAGGTCGAAGAAATTCCTCAAGTCATTGGACCAACCTTTATGAAGCTGGGCGGTTTCATCCAAGAGCAGGGCATCCAAATTTTAAGCACGCCGTTTGTATCCTACAAAAACATGGATGAAAATGGCGGACTAGATGAAACAGCCATCGAAATGGAGGTAGGCTTTCCTGTGGCAGAAGAAGTCAAAAATGTTGCGGAGATCGAAAGCGACAGCTATTTTCTTCCGTCCTATAAGGCTCTATCTGCACTCTATGTCGGGCGCTATGATGATATGACTGAGCCCTATTTCGCCATGATGGATGAGATTAAACGAATCGGAGGGAAATTCAGCGGGATTTCCTATGAGTATTATTTAAGTGATGAGGAGATACCTGAAGAACTGCAGGAAACAATTATGGAATTGGTGTATGAATAATTAGCTATTGGGACGAGTTGAAGGACTCGTCTTTTTTTTACGCCTTTTTGCACTTTTGTGATTTAATTTTAAAAAAGTTGCAAAAAGTCATTGACAACGTTTTCCTCTGCGGTTACTATAAAGGTGCAACAAATGTTAAAAAGAAATCACAAATGTTAAAAGGGGCGTTTACAATGGATTGGTTAGATGTAGAAGGAAAGACGGTCATTGTTACGGGAGGCTCATCAGGAATTGGTGCGGCCATTGTTAAAGAATTATGCGAATTAGGGATCAATGTTGTTAACGCGGATTTACGCGAAGGATCATTTACACACGAGAAGCTATTTTTCAGTCAAACGGATGTTACTTCACCTGAATCGGTAGAACGAACGGTAGAAGCAGCAGTGGCGAAGTATCAATCGATCGATGCGGTAGTGAATAATGCCGGCATTAACATTCCAGCTTTGCTGGTCGATGAAAAAATGACCGAAGACGGGAAGTTCCAAATCAACGAACAGATTTTTAATAAGATGATCGCGATTAATCAAAAGGGTGTCTACTTAATGGGCCAAGCAGTCGGCCGTGTAATGGTTGAGCAAGGCTACGGCGTCATCATCAATATGTCTTCGGAATGCGGTTTGGAAGGTTCGGAAGGTCAGAGTGTCTATGCAGCGACGAAGGCCGCGGTGAACAGCTTCACTCGTTCATGGGCTAAAGAGTTAGGGAAAAAAGGCGTTCGCGTTGTTGGAATCGCTCCTGGGATTATGGAAGAAACAGGGTTACGCACGATCGAGTATGAAACGGCCTTAGCCTATACGCGGGGGATTTCAGTTGAACAATTACGCGCTGGCTACACCAATACCAAGACAATTCCTTTAGGCCGCGACGGAAAATTAAGTGAAGTGGCAGATTTGGTGGCTTATTTCATTTCTGGTCGTTCAAGCTATGTGGATGGTGTAACCGTCAATGTTGCTGGCGGCAAAACACGAGGGTAGTTTTTGATTCTGCTGATTGTGGGAAATGCGCGGTCGGCAGAATTGTCAATCAATACAGAACTGGGAGGGACTTATGAACAAAGTAATTTTAGTTGCACATGGCAAGCTGGCTCATGAGATGAAGAATTCCGCGGAAATGATTTTTGGCGCACTGCCTGATTTTGAATCAGTGGAATTTTTGAAGGAAGAGAGCTTGGACACGATCCAAGAAAAGATTTCTGCGGCAATGTGTGAAGAGAAGGCGTCTTATCTGGTGTTAACGGATTTATTTTGCGGAACACCTTATAATGCCAGCTGTGCAGTAGCAATGAAAAATCCTAGTCGAGAAATCGAGGTCGTATCAGGAATGTCGCTGCCGATCGTCTTGGAAGTAGCCAGTATGTTGGGTAAAAGTCTGCAGGATATTGTGAATCATGCTACAAGTATTCCCTGCGATACAGTGAAAGCGTTTAAACAACAGGTGATTGAAGAAGAGGAGGAGTTTTAAGATGAAAATCAATTTAGCACGGATTGATGATCGGTTGATTCACGGTCAGGTCGCAACGGTTTGGGCGAAGGAAGCGGGCGCGAAACGAATTATTGTCGTTAGCAAAGAAGTCGCCAATGACGAAATTCGTAAAACGCTGGTGAAACAAGCGGCACCGCCAGGAATCAAAGTAAACATCGTTGATCCAGAAAAAGCGGTGAAGGTCTACAACAATCCGAAATATGCGGATGAAACAGTTTTCTATTTATTTACGAATCCGATGGAGGTTTTGGAAATGGTGGAAATGCAGATTCCGATCAGCTCCATTAATATCGGTGGGATGCAATTCAAAACAGGTCGGACGCAAATCACTAAGGCTGTTTCAGTGGATCAGACAGAAGCAGAAGCGTTTCGTAAGTTAGAAGCAGCAGGCGTGGAGCTGGATCTGCGAGTTGTCGCGACTGATCCAAAGGGAAATTTTGAAGAAAAACTGAAAGAAGCAGGTTTCTAAGCAGCTATATAACGAGGAGGACACAAAAATGGAATTATCAGTAGTACAAATTGTCTTTATTTTTCTTTTTTCTTGTGTATGTGGAATGGGTAGTGTGTTGGATGAGTTTCAAACGCATCGACCGTTGATTGCTTGTACGGTGGTTGGGTTAATCTTAGGCGATGTGCAGACCGGAATTATCTTAGGTGGAACGTTGGAGCTGATCGCTTTGGGTTGGATGAATATTGGTGCGGCGCAATCACCGGATTCGGCGTTGGCGAGTGTCATTTCGACGATTTTAGTTGTGGTTGGTCAACAGGATATCCAATCAGGGATCGCGATTGCCTTGCCTGTTGCGGCAGCTGGGCAAGTATTGACGGTTATCGCGCGGACAATTACGGTGGCTTTCCAGCATGCGGCGGATCGTGAAGCGGAAAAAGCCAATTTCAATAAAATTATCTTCCTGCATTTTAGTGCCCTATTTATTCAGGCGTTACGTGTCGCTATTCCCGCAACCATCGTAGCAGCATTCGTTAGTGCAGAGATGGTGACGAACATGTTGAACATGATTCCCGATGTGATTACTGGTGGATTAGCGGTTGCCGGCGGATTTATCGTTGTGGTTGGGTATGCGATGGTGCTGAATATGATGAGTGTCGCTTACCTGATGCCATTCTTCTATCTTGGGTTCGTTATGGGCGGCTACTTAGAGTTTAGCTTATTGGCCTTTGGGATTATTGGCTTGATCACTGCCTTAATCTATGTGCAGCTGAATCCGAATTTTAAGAAAAATGAAGTTCAGGGCAATCAAGTGGCGGCGGTCGTTGCTGGCGAGTTAGCTGACGATGAGTTGGAAGATTAGGAGGAATTCTAAAATGGAAAATACTTCAGTGGTAGAAACAAAAAAAGATATTTATGCGCAATCGCAATTAACCAAAAAAGATTTGATGACGACGTTCGTCTTTTCAAATTTTCAGCAGGCATCCTTTAACTTTGAACGGATTCACGCCTTGGCTTTTTGTGTAGACATGATTCCAACGATCCGCCGTGTGTATAAAACCAAAGAAGAACAAGCGGAAGCGTTGAAACGCCATCTAACTTTCTTCAATACAACACCAGCGGTTTGCGGACCGGTGATCGGCGTAACAATGGCGATGGAGGAAGCGCGGGCAAGCGGCGCGGATATTGATGATGGAACAATCAATAGTTTGAAGGTCGGCTTGATGGGACCGTTAGCTGGTGTCGGTGATCCGTTGGTTTGGGGAACCTTGCGGCCGATCACCGCAGCATTAGGAGCTTCGTTGGCTTTATCTGGAAATGTGATGGGACCAATCTTGTTCTTTGTGGTCTTTAACGCGATTCGTTTGGCGATGAAGTGGTTTGGTTTAACTTACGGTTTCAGTAAAGGGATGGATATTGTAAAAGACCTGTCTGGTAATTTATTACAAAAATTGACTGAAGGCGCGACAATTTTAGGATTATTCATCATGGGGGTCTTGGTAACGAAATGGACGACTGTCAATATTCCATTAGTTGTATCGGAAACACCGGGTGCGGATGGCAAAACAGTCATCACAACTGTGCAAAATGTCTTGGATGACTTGGTACCGGGATTACCAGCGTTAGGCTTAACACTATTGATGATGTATTTATTGAAGAAAAAGGTCAGCCCGATTGTTTTAATCTTTGTTTTATTCGCAGTCGGAATCATCGGGTATTGGTTAGGTATTTTAGCTTAGCATTATTAATAGAAGAAACTAGGGGGAACAGCAGTGAAAACGAAAGCAGTGCGTTTATATGGTAAGAAGGATTTGCGTTTGGAGGAATTTGAATTACCTGAAATCAAAGAAAATGAAATTTTGGCTTCGGTCATCACCGACAGCATTTGTATGTCGACATGGAAATTAGCCAATCAAGGGGCAGATCATAAAAAAGCACCCAATGATTTAGCAGATAATCCGATTATCATCGGTCATGAATTTTGCGGCGAACTGCTTGAAGTTGGTGGAAAATGGGCACATAAGTATAAAAAGGGGGAACGTTATGTTCTACAGGCGAACCTGCAATTGCCAGATCGGCCGGACTGTCCCGGGTATTCTTACCCCTATACAGGCGGCGACGCGACCTATATTGTGATCTCGGAAGATGTCATGAATCAGGACTGCTTGATTCCCTACAAAGGCGATACGTATTTTGAAGGCTCATTGATTGAACCGCTATCTTGTGTGATCGGTGCTTTTGAAGCCAATTATCACTTAAAAGAAGGTTCTTATGAACACAAGATGGGGATTAAGGCCGATGGTAATTTACTGATTATGGGCGGTACGGGTCCGATGGGGTTACTAGCGATCGATTATGCCCTGCATGGTCCGATTAAACCAAAAAAATTGGTAGTTACTGATCGTGATGCGGAAAAATTAGCGCGTGCGGCAAAGCTTTACCCAAGTCAAGATGGGATCGAGGTTTCATATGTGAATGTCGCAGATGTCGATGATCAAGTTAGTCTCTTGAAAGAAACCGTTGGCGGCGGCTTCGACGATATCTTCGTGATGATCCCAGTCGCAGCGGTCGTGACAGAGGCAGCAGAAATGTTGAATCCGGATGGTTGTCTAAACTTCTTTGCTGGTCCGCAGGATAAAGAATTTTCAGCACCGGTAAATTTCTATGACGTACATTATTCCTTTACACACTTTGTAGGAACCTCTGGCGGGAATACTGAGGATATGCGTAAAGCCGTTAAATTAATTGAAGAAAAACAGGTCAAAGTGGCCAATGTCGTGACCCATATCTTAGGTTTGGATGCCGTAGGGGAAACTACCTTGGCGCAGCCAGCGATCGGTGGTGGAAAAAAATTGGTGTACACCCACAAGCAATCAGAATTGAAAAAAATCTCAGAGATTGACAGAAACTCAGAGTTAGGTAAAATTCTGGCTGAAACCGACGGTATATGGA
>ENA-UALB01000392-UALB01000392.1-human-gut-metagenome-genome-assembly--contig:-NODE-392-length-11496-cov-4.564986_pt1 | contig 11496 bp, 10 predicted proteins | sample MGYA00243695_ERZ654458 | MGnify/ENA primary metagenome ERZ654458 (study PRJEB26926, sample SAMN06164669) | human gut metagenome | biome: ENVO:00009003; feature: ENVO:2100002; material: ENVO:00002003...
ATGTAGCTCCGTCTCGTGGGCTCGGAGATGTGTATAAGAGACAGTGGTTAATTTTTACTGCTCGTTTTTCCGTAAATCAAGGAATTATTTTAGGTATTGATTATATTGATTTATTCCTCATTTTATATATTTAAAATTAAACAATTACATGAATTTATTCAAATCATCAGTTCTGTGCGGCATGGTCATAGTGTCATTCATGACATCCTGTACAGACGTGGATATCACCATGCCCAAGGGGCCCAAAGGTGATACGGGGCTTTCAGCCTACGAGTTTTGGAAGGAAAAAGTTGCGGATGGAACCGTCAACTGGCCGAAGGATCAGACAGAAGTCGCTGACTTCTTCAAGTTTCTCAAGGGAAAAGATGGCAAAGACGGGAAGGATGGTCAGAGTGCTTTCGAGCAGTGGAAAGACATGATTGCCAGCGGTAGCGTGGACGACCCGCATAATCCCGGCGAGAAATGGCCCTCCGAAAACAACACGGTACAGGATTTCTGGCGTTTCCTGACCGGAGCCAGCGGAGAGGACGGACAGACACCGCATATAGGTGATAACGGCAACTGGTTCATTGGGAAAGAGGATACCGGTATCGGCGCACGTGGGCGTGACGGTCAGGATGGTAAAGACGGTAAAGACGGAACGAATGGTCGTGATGCTATACCGCCGACAGTCACCATTGGCGATAACGGCAACTGGTATATTAACGGAACGGATACAGGCAAGCCTGCTTTCGGTAAGGATGGCAAAGATGGAAAGGACGGAAAGGATGGAGCTAACGGAGCCAACGGTAAAAGTGCCTACGAGCTTTGGAAAGAGTATATCTCGTCCGGTGATGTGGACAACCCGCATAATCCTGACCAAAAATGGCCGGCGGACCGGAACAAGCAGACTGATTTCTGGGATTTCCTGACCGGAAAATCCTCTGTTATCGAGATAGAAGTTGGAAAATACAATGTTATTCCTGAATACTGGAACTCTTCCCTGAAAGAGTATGTTGTACCTTCGGACGGTTCGGTTCTATTTACCGTGTATGACAAGACCGGCAAAAAGGTCACAGCCGGAGTAAAGGTGAGCGACTTACCCGGTGTATCTTCTACGGATGCATTTATCACAAACGAGGAAGGGCAGTTCAAGGTCACATGGGATAAATTGCCAGACAATAAGGGTTTATCAGAAAGGAAAGGAAGTGTGACTGTAACGGTTGATGGAACGCAGGAAACGAGTGCGGGCAACACGTTGGTGCCGAATAGGATCAATGTTAGAGCTATCATTACAAGCGCATATCTGTCTAATTATTCTAATACGCCGATAGATATTTATAGGACACTAAATGTATATTACAGCTTCGAGCGTCAAGTGGATGGAGAATGGGATAAGTATCCGACGTCCATTACTACTCCTTATAATAGTATGAAATCGGCCAGGGTTAAAGATATAAACCGGCCTGTCAACGAAGGAAATGTGGACAAAGATCAGTTAGTCCGCTATAGCAATGGAAACTCATATCTCTACATCATTCGTCCGTTGGTTTTGACAGAGACGGAGAAGGCAAATGTGGCGAAGAATGATACTGTCGGCAAGTTGGCGAAATATGAATGGGACCAAACAGACAATTATGCGGCACTGTATTTTGGTGATGGTACGGGAAGTTATAATGACTATGGACAGACTGTATATTTGCAGGACAAGATACATGTCCCGGAAGTGTATCCGGCCCCATCTTTTAAAGAAAACAGTGTGTTTATTGAAATCAAGCAGGGTATTACCACCATGTGGGGAGAGATTGACACGGATAATTTACAGGATTTTTATAAAACATACGCTTACCCGACAGGGCAAGATAAATTTACAAAAGAGGAAGGAACCAATGTTTGGAAACATCCGGAAGGCAAGTTGCCGGCATCAGAGCTGGAAGAAAATCGGGCTGTATTTATAGAAATGCGTACTTTCATCAATGGAACGGGAGGAACTGTACATACCGGATCCAAGCCGTTGTCAACGGGAGGCAAGCGCTTTAAACTGACAAGCACTTATCCCAATAACTGGATTGGTCTGGATATCAGACGACGGACAGAAAGCACTGATAAAATAACATATAATATATCTAACGAGTACCGTGGGCGTTACGCTTACTATCTGTTAAAAGAGGAAGATAAGTACTATTTAGTTGATTTTGCGGACTGGTCCAAGCGGATGCCCTTGCCAATCAAGGATTGTCCTGTCGACTGGATGAATTGATTTATTTATTGGATAATTGAATATGAAGAAAAAAATAACGATATGCTTTGTGTGTCTCTCCTTGCTGTTGGTCTCTCTGGCGGTGAGAGGACAGGACACGAAAACGACCCGTCGTGTGCCTCTCCAGGCAGAGGTGACGCATGACGGACTGTCAGAAAAGGAATCAAAAGCCTGGGAGATCGGTCTCGGCGGTTCGCTGATAAACTGGAGTCGGGTGTCAGTCACTGGTTTCCGGAGTACGCCGGACAACTACTTTTATAACCTGAAAGCGAATCATCTGATGGGAGGGGCAAACTTGTACATCGCACGGGAATTGAACCGGTGGTTTTACCTGGATTTGCAGGGAAGCGTCGGTTTGACGAAAAACAACAACCGTACCGCAGGTGATGACAGGAAACGTGATTTACTGTACATGGGGGGACTGGGGCTACAATTCCGCTTTACTCCCCTGCTCAGATCCCAATGGGTTGAACCTTATCTCAGGGTAGGTGTGAACTATCTGCATAAAGACTTTGCTTCCGTATATGGCGGCAACTTTGAGGATGATCCAACCGGACAGGCATATTGGGAGTCTTCCGACATCTGGAATCCTGACGGGCGTTCATCCGACAAAAACTCGTTTGTTCCCCTGTCTTTCGGGGCGGGTGTGAAAGCCTGGTTAAGCAACTCGTTCGGGCTGGGGTTACAAGGTGAATACCTTCTGCCCGTGCAGAAGGGGCTTCCCCACTTCGTTCAGGTTTCTGCCAGTGTCATCTGGCGTATTGGCGGAAAGAGCAAACATGCGGCTCCGGTGGTACGATATGTGGAGATAGAGAAACCCGTGGAAAGAATCGTCGAGCGGGTGGTTGAGAAAAAGGTGGAGGTTCCGGCCATTATTGACACTATGGCGTGTGATCTCTTGGAGAATATCCATTTTGAATTTGACAGGGATGTCATAACAGCCACTTCGGAAAGAACGCTTGACAGGCTGGCAGAGCTACTGAAAAGCTATCCGGACAGCCGTTTCCTTATCACGGGCTACACGGACGCCAAAGGAAGCGACTCCTATAACTTGACCCTTTCCGCACGGCGTGCTGAAAAGGTGCATGCCGCCCTGATCGGGCGTGGAGTTCCCGCCCGGATGATTAAATGGCGTGGCGTGGGTAAGCGTGCGGCCATTATCTCCGCCACTGCTGCGGACAATATCCGTGAAGGGGACAGAAAAGTCCTGCTGGAACGGGTTACCAACATGGATTATTGGAATGCCCTGGATAGCAAATAACCCGAATGTTCAGATAGTGATGAAAATGGATTGAAACAGTGCGGGAATCTCATCCGCATCATTCTATTCCCAGGTCAGGAGGAGTAATACGGGGCATTTCTCCGCCAGGCCTGGGAATTTTACTTTACATGACTGGATGGACGTGCAACAGGTTTAGATGATTATCGAGAATGATTAATAAGCATAAAACCGCTTATGCTATGATTGTATTGCTGCAAAATTATAAATATAATTGTCCATGTTTTTGCATTGCTAATAAACAGATCGACACTGTTTTTCATGGGGAAGCAGGCAGAATGATCGCTCATGATAATACTTGTGATTCACATGAATGGAAAAAACTTGTGTCTTTGTAGTTTAACAATCAAAATATTAAAACTTATGAATACTCTTCTTTTGAATGCCACTTCTTCCAAAAGAAAAAGAATCACTTCTGAAGGTCATCCATACAGCCAGTTTCTTTGCATTAAAGAGCTAAAATGACAAAAAAAAGAGCTGGAATGAAAACATGTGTTTTTGAATAAATTTCGATTTTTGCAAAATAATTAAAAATTAAACCTTATGATGAAGAAAATTTTTATCAGTTTGTTTTTGTCTGGTGTTTTTATGTATCACACAAATGCCCAGACTGCAGTAGAGGGTAACAAGTTTCTGGACAACTGGTCCATCGGGATCAGTGCGGGAGGAACAACCCCGTTAACACATCATTCTTTCTTTGGAAACATGCGCCCGATCACGGGGATAGAACTGAATAAACAATTGACACCGGTTTTCGGTTTCGGTCTGGAGGCGGTCGGAAGCTTTAACACCTCACAAAGCAGGACCATTTTCGACCGCTCCAATGTCAGTCTGTTGGGGTTGGTGAACCTGAACAATCTCCTTGGGACCTATACCGGGGTTCCCAGACCTTTTGAAATCGAAGCGGTGGCCGGAATCGGGTGGTTGCATTATTATATGAACCGGGAAACGGGTTCCGATCAGAACAGCATGTCAACAAAACTGGGCCTGAACTTTAATTTCAACCTGGGAGAGAGCAAGGCATGGACATTGGCACTGAAACCTGCCCTGGTCTATGACATGAATGCTATGGGTTCCGAAGCCGTACGTTTCCATTCCGGACGGGCCGTATGGGAAATATCCGTTGGTCTGAAGTATCATTTCGGATGCAGTAACGGGAAACACCACTTTACAAAAGTGAGAGCTTACGACCAGCAGGAGGTGGATGTCTTGAACGCAAAAATTAATGAACTTCATACACAGGCCGGTAAAGATGCCAAGGCATTGCAGGAGGCAGTGCGAAAGGTAACGGAACTGGAGGCCGCACTGGACAAATGCCGCAACCAGGAACCAAAAATTGTGAAAGACACCATTGACAACACTAAAAAGACGCTGGAATCCGTCATAACTTTCCGCCAGGGCAGGACGACAGTTGACAACTCCCAACTCCCGAATGTCGAACGTATCGCTACTTATTTAAAGAACCATAAGGGAGCAAGTGTACTCATCAAGGGTTATGCCTCTCCTGAGGGAAGCGTGGAAGTTAACGAGCGGATCGCCCGACAAAGAGCGGAGGCCGTGAAAAAAATGCTGGTGGGCAAGTATGGAATTGCAGAAGAACGGATTGTAGCCGAGGGCCAGGGAGTAGGGAACATGTTCGAGGAGCCCGACTGGAACCGGGTAAGCATCTGTACGATCAACGCGGGAACGGAATCCAGTAGCCGTTAAATGCGATCCGGAAAATACCGGAAAGATGCATTCACTTGAACAGAATGTATTAACTATATTTATTCTACACGTAATTTGAAATGCTATGAACAGGTATGTATCTGAAATGATCGGGACAATGGTCCTTGTTTTGATGGGATGCGGAAGTGCTGTTTTTGCCGGGGATATGCCCGGTGCGGTCACCACCGGGGTGGGTACCCTGGGAGTTGCCATAGCCTTCGGGCTGTCGGTGGTCGCCATGGCATACGCTATTGGCGGAATATCCGGATGCCATATAAATCCGGCGATCACACTGGGCATGTACTGCTCGGGAGGAATGGGGGGCAAGGATGCCCTGTTATACATTATTTTCCAGATAATCGGGGGGATTCTCGGATCAGCCGTACTTTTCATACTGGTATCTACGGGGCCACATGCCGGCCCTACCATGACAGGGAGCAACGGCTTTGTTGAGGGGGAAATGTTGCAGGCCTTTATCGCTGAGGCCGTCTTTACGTTTATTTTCGTTCTTGTGGCGCTGGGAGCCACGGATAAAAAGAAAGGGGCCGGTAAACTGGCGGGCCTGGTCATCGGGCTGACGCTTGTCCTGGTGCATATCGTATGTATTCCCATCACCGGAACATCAGTAAATCCCGCGCGCAGCATAGGACCCGCACTTTTCGAGGGAGGAGGCGCGATCTCACAGCTTTGGCTATTTATCGTCGCTCCACTGACAGGAGGTCTGGCCAGTGCCATAGTGTGGAAAGCCATTTCTCAGCATAGCGACAGACAACGATGAAGGGAAGGTGGATGACCCCGAGACACGTTTCTCTGTTATCCACCTTTGTTTGATACATTATTATCAACTAAAATAAAAAAAGATGTCAAAAAGTAGTTTTTTACTGGATTTTAAGGCGTTTGTCATGCGTGGAAACGTAGTAGACATGGCCGTGGGTGTGATTATTGGCGGTGCCTTCGGGAAAATAATATCTTCAGTGGTGGCAGACATCATCATGCCACCGATAGGGTTGCTGGTAGGCGGAACCAACTTCTCGGAACTGAGATGGGAATTGGAACCCGCCAGGGTAGTTGATGGAGTCGAACAGGCGGCCGTCACGATAAACTATGGAAACTTCATACAGACCATGCTGGATTTTGTGATCATCGCTTTTGCCATTTTCTTGTTCATCCGCCTGCTCTCCAATCTCAGGCGCAAAAAAGAAGAGACACCCTTGCCCCCACCTGTCCCGAGCAACGAGGAAAAGTTACTTTCAGAAATACGTGACTTGCTGAAGAAACAATGACGTTTATTCAAACGGTATGGACGGTATCGGGCAGGAACATATCTGAGGAACAGGCTACTCCTTGGCGGTGGAAATTTTCCTTTGTCCCTGAATGATAAAAATAGTGTGAACATTAAAATTCAGATATGACTAAAGCAGATATTATAAACCGGGTCTCTGAGGAGCTTGGAATCGATCGCAGGACCGTTGGCCTGGTAATCGAGAGTTTCATGAAATGCGTGAAGGATGCACTCGGCAGAGAGAGAATTGTATTCCTGCGCGGATTCGGGACCTTTTCTTTGAAGAAAAGGGCGGCAAAGAAGGCACAGAATATCCAACAGCACACAACCATATGCATCCCGGCTCGCAAGGTCCCTCATTTTAAACCCTCGGAGTCTTTCTTGGTTCTCCGGAAAGAAGATAATCGAAAATAGACCGGGAGTGAATCTACCCCTTCCATTGTCAGGGAGGGGTGTATTTTAATGTGTTTTATGGAAATTTATCAATCATGTTTTACTCCTGTTTTCCAGCCCCGTTCAGATATGGACTACAGGATCATAGATGACCGGACGATCATGTAGATTCCCGGTAAACCTGTAAATAGACTGTTATGCGTGTTTTCAATCTTTTATTGTTGATCTCCATGTTCATTCCCTTTCCGCTGCCCGCTCAGGTGGGCGAACGTTATATAGAGGTAACCGGTACTTCCGAGATAGAGGTAGTTCCTGACAGGATTCATTACGTTATCGAAATAAGGGAGTACTTCGAAGAAGAGTTTGATGGCGTATCCAAACCGGAAGAATATCGGACGAAGGTTCCTCTTACCAGGATAGAGGAGGAATTGAAGCAGGTTTTGAAAATAGTCGGAGTGCCACGGGAGGCAATCCGCACAAAGGATGTGGGCGATAATTGGCGTAAGCCGGGACAGGATTTTCTGGTTTCCAAATCATTTGATGTCACGTTACGTGACTTCACACTGATTGATGAAATTTTAAAACGGGTGGACACAAAAGGAATTCATACGATGTATATAGATAAACTGGAACATAGGGATATCCTGTCCTATCACAGGAAGGGCAAGATAGAAGCACTGAAAGCGGCACGGGAAAAGGCGGTTTACCTGCTGGAGGCAATAGGTAAGAGGCCGGGTGAGATCATCCGCATCGTGGAAGGAGGGGATGCTGGAAAAGAGATGTTTGCACAAGGTCATATCTTATCGGTTGCCCCGCCCCCATTTGAGAGAAGCCGCACGATAAAAAAGAGATATTCGATGCTGGTCCGGTTCGGGATCGTGGATCGATGAACCGTTATTATAACAAATCCCGGAATGGACTTGCAAGAGAAGATAACGGGCATTCGGGTTTGCGGTGAAATATCCGGCCTTTTCTCTGACCGGTAAATAGATTAATAGATTCAACTCACGATAAGATGAAAGATTATTACTTTATTATGAATGCCGGGGTAAAAGCCGGAGGGGAGATCACCCATGCGGTATTAGAAGGGAAAATTGTATCCGCACCGAAAGGATACGATGCCTTCACGGGGATTGAAGCGGCCAGGGAGAAACTGGCTTGCGGGAATATCCGTCAGCAGATGGAAGAATTCGGTATCGAACTTGAGATCGTGCCGGTAAATACTGATTTTTTACTACGATGAAGGAATATTGCGTTTATTGGTTTGAAAACGGAGAACCGAGGCACGAGGTATTTTCCTGTCTGGACGGGGCGGAGATGTTTTCCTGCATGATAAGAGGACAGGACGGCGTGGAACACGTGGAAATATCCGAGGAAGATATTTCCGCTCCGGAGGAATTCCGGGAAATATGCCCCGGAGATTTCTCTTGAACATATGACATGGATCCGGGGTCCTTTTTTGCCGTAGCCTGGCGGTAAAGGGACCTTATCTGGTTGTAAAATCGGGCAGTGTCAACCATTTTTTCACCGATTAATCGCATACGCAAGATGAAAGCTCCACGGAAAATTTATACATGGACCAGTATCCTGCTTTTCGTGTGCTGTTCCCTTATTTTTCTTTCATGTGAAAAGGAAGAGCTCGGGGAAGCCATGGAAAATCGGAAAACGTTATTCATGTTTCTGCCGTGGTCCACTGACCTGACAGGCTATTTTTACACCAATATCGCGGATATGGAGGCGTGTGTAAGCAGAAGGGGGCTGGAGCATGAAAGAATTCTCGTGTTTATGTCCACGAGCTCTACGGAAGCCACGATGTTTGAGATCATACATTCCAAAGGAAAGTGCGATCGTAAAACGCTGAAAAGGTATGGCACTTCGGGGTTTACTACGGTGGAGGGCATAACGGGGATATTGAACGACGTGCAGGAATTTGCTCCTGCTCCGGTTTACGCTATGATCATAGGTTCCCATGGCATGGGATGGCTTCCCGTGGACGGTACACAGGCGGATTCCCTTTTCCGGATGAAAAAGCATTGGGAGTATCAGGAGCAGCCGCTGACACGCTATTTCGGGGGACTGACCCGGGAGTTCCAAACGGACGTGGGTACCCTGGCCCGGGGGATTGTAGGCGCGGGCGTCAAAATGGAGTATATCCTGTTTGACGATTGCTATATGTCATCCGTAGAGGTTGCCTATGAACTGAAAGAAGCCACAAGATTTCTTATAGCCTCTACCAGTGAAATGATGGCATACGGAATGCCTTACGCCACTGTGGGGGAGTTCCTGCTGGGAAATCCTGATTACGGATCCCTTTGCGAAGGATTCCACGACTTTTATTCAACCTATGAAATGATGCCCTGCGGGACACTGGCTGTGACAGATTGCTCTGAATTAGATAATATGGCTGCTATCATGAAAAGTATCAATGACAGGTATGTTTTCGATGATTCCCTACAAGGAGAACTCCAGGGACTGGACGGATACACCCCCGTCATCTTTTATGACTTTGCCGATTATGTCCTCACCCTCTGCTCTGACCCTGTCCTGACAGCCCGCTTCAGGGAACAGCTGGAGCGGCTTGTTCCCTATAAAACCCATACGGGTAAATTTTATTCCAGGACCAAAGGGCCCCTTCCCATACATACTTTCTCGGGTATAACGATCTCGGACCCGAGCACCAATCCCATGGCCTTACTGAAAGGTACGACCTCTTGGTACAAGGCCACACACGAATAACCCCGTGGAAAACGGACAGATGAAAATACCCGCATATGACGCAAATATTCCCCTTTCTTCATAAAATTTCCGATAAGTTCGGACAGCATCGAAAATAATTCTACACGTATGTACCATATATAATTTTGCAGTGATATTTTTATTTACAGTTTATTCGGGGTAAAAAGGTCACGAGAAAATCAAAACTTCAATTACTCTCGAACCGGAATGTGACAAATCTACGAACAGGAGGACAAACGAGGATACCTAAGCCGTAAATTGCACGTTTCCAGCATTCATCCCATATCTTTACGTCCGGTTTCAATCGGAACCTTAAAAATATTCACCATTTAATTTTTTCAGATTATGGACGAACAACCGGACAGCAGCCAGCAGTTAATGGACATCCTGCTCGTCATGGACGAGAAAGGCACGCTTCAAGCCGTCAGCGGAGTAAAGGACGGCGAGTTACAGACCAAGAACCCACTGGAGGACAACAACGACCTCCTGCGGGTGGATCGCCACGGCGATATGTTTTCAAATTTCTTTTCCAACCTCTGGAGCCAGTTGAAAGATCCGACCCGCTTCCATTTCTTCCGTGTGCCGGAAGAGGAGGTGCAGCGGGTAGCCGCCGATTTCCGGCAGCGGGAGAGCCGGTCGGTCAAGACAGGTGAGCCGCTCCTCGCACAGTACGAGGTGCAGCCGCCCGTGCAGGCACAGCAGCAGACCCAAGCCGGGCAGCAGCAACAGCCGGAGGATGCGCCGCAGCAGTCCGCCGGGCAGACCGAACAGAACCCGCAGTACAAGTACCGCCCGGAGGACATCGACTGGAACAGCCTCGCTGCCCTCGGCGTGCAGCGGGAACAGATTGAGGGCAACGGGATGCTCGACCAGATGCTCCGGGGCTTCCAGACCGACAAGACCGTCCGGGTGCATTTCCACTTCGAGGGCATCTCGCACAGCAACGATAGCCAGCTCTCGCTCAAACCCGGCACGGACGGCAGGCTGACCGTTTGCAGCCACGGCATCCTCGACCCGGAGAAGATGCAGAAGCAGTTCTTCGGTTACGACATCACCGACTCCGACAAGCAGGTGCTCCGGCAGACGGGCAACATGGGGCACCCGGCGACCGTCACCAACCGGGCGGGCGAGCAGGTCGAAGCCCTTGTCAGCCGCAACCTCAAGACCAACGAGCTGGTCGCTTTCCCGCTCTCCAAGGTCAATATCCCGGCGGAGAAGAACGGGCATACCTTCACCCCGGACGAAATAGCCCGGCTCAAACAGGGCGAGGCGGTGGTCTGCCAGTTCCTTTCCAGAGCCAAGGAGGGGGAGCAACCCAAGATCTACCCGGCTCCCGTACAGTTCAGCGCAGCCAAGATGCAGCTCGAATTTCTCTTCGGCGACCGGGGCAAGCTGGCGATGGATGCGTACAAGACGAACCTGAAACAGACCGCCAATCAGGAGGTGCCGAAGACTTTCCGCAAGCAGGAGCTTACCGAGAAGTCTCGCCTCGAACTCGAAGCCGGGGGAACGGTCAAGGTCTCCGGTCTGGTGGACAAGAAAGGAAAAGCCTACCAAGGCTACATCACATGGAAGCCCGGCGAGAAGCCCGCCTTCATGTTTCCCAAGGACTACAAGGCGGCACTCGAAGAGGGGCGTGTCAAGCCCGCCGTGGAGAACGAGGTGCAGGTGGCGGTCAATTCCGAGGGCAAGACCGTAGAGGCGACCCGCAACCTGAAAGAAGCCCTGCAATCCGCACAGCAGCGCCCCACCGGGGAGCAGAAACAGCAGCAGGAGCGCAAGCAGGAGCAGAAAGAGGAACGGAAACAGTCACAGAAGCAGGAACAGCCCGACAAGCCCAAGCGCAGCCGGGGTGTCCGC
>ENA-UALB01000395-UALB01000395.1-human-gut-metagenome-genome-assembly--contig:-NODE-395-length-11429-cov-11.209601_pt1 | contig 11429 bp, 7 predicted proteins | sample MGYA00243695_ERZ654458 | MGnify/ENA primary metagenome ERZ654458 (study PRJEB26926, sample SAMN06164669) | human gut metagenome | biome: ENVO:00009003; feature: ENVO:2100002; material: ENVO:00002003...
AGAGCAGAGCAGAGCAGAGCAGAGCAGAGCAGAGCAGAGCAGAGCAGAGCAGAGCCTAAAAAGGCTTTTTTGGCGTATAGTTATTTATTTTAAAAGTCACTTTTTCGTGTAACTATTATATAGATACACGAAAAAGTGACTTTTTGTGTCTCTTAAATAGCAATGATTTTATATGAAAAGGTAAAGAACTCTATGAATGAACGTACACTGAAACAATTAAAAAAGATAGAACTCTATGAGATTTTGTTGGCACAAAGTAAAGAAATTGACAGATTAAAACAAGAGTTAATAGAAACTCAACAAAAGTTAGAAAATAAGCAGATTATCATCCAAGAAGCAGGATCATTGGCAGACGCCGCTCTCAAATTAACTAAAATTTTTGAGGAGGCGCAGAAAGCTGCTGATATTTATCTTAAAAATATTACGGAGAATGATGATGAAGAAAAATAAATCCACTAAACCACATCCTCTCCCTGAGACGACTGTTATTGAACAAGCTTATAAATCAGCACAATACCGTAAAAACTTTTTGGAAATGTTTAGAAGCACTACTTTTATGTTAATTGTGGTTGCTGCCTTTGCTGTACTGGTTGCAATACTATTTTTACCAATTTTACGTATTTACGGCAAGTCTATGAAGGGAACCTTGAATAGTGGAGATATAGTTGTCTCTGTCAAGAGTGGTAATTTTGAGACGGGTGATGTTGTTGCCTTTTATTATAATAATAATATTTTGGTGAAGCGCGTAATTGCAGAGTCTGGTGATTGGGTTGATATGGATGAAAAAGGAAATGTTTATGTTAATGGAAAAGAACTGAATGAGCCTTACTTGAGTAAGAAAGCCTATGGTAAAACCAATATTACCTTTCCTTATCAAGTACCAGAAGATCGTATTTTTGTTATGGGGGATAACCGTGAAGTGTCGATTGATTCACGAAATACTTCTATCGGAGCGGTTTCAGATGAGCAAATTGTTGGACGTTTAGTTTTTAAAGTTTGGCCTCTTTCAGAAATGGGAATCATTGAATAGTGGCTTTATTAGTTAATATGAGAAAGGAGGATGAGAATTTATGAAGAAATTTTTTAGGAGAGAATATTTAGCTCAGTTCAAGGCTAAGTATAAGAAAGTAATTGGTGCTATTGCTGTAATTGTCGTCTTTGTGACGACCTATGCTTTGATATTGCCAGCATTGACTTTAGATAGTAATGCTGCCAATCAAATGCCTGGTATTAATACGGAACAGTCTGGCAGTGTAGATGGCAATACAACAAGCACTTCCTTGAGCACAGAAAATTCAGATTCGCAGGCTGTTTCTGAAACGAATGTGTCTAGCCAAGATGAACAGCTAGTTACTACAGATACGACTTTGATTGCAGATGATAAAAATTATCAAGTAACAGCTGATATAACAGCTGAGGCTAAATTACCAGAAAGTGTGGCACTTGAAGTTAACCAAGTTAAGCCAGAGGATGATACTTACCAGAGTAAACTACAAAAAATACAAGATACTTTGTCTTTAAATACTGTGGCAAATATTAGGCTTTATGATATTGCTTTCATGCAAGGTGATGCTGAAGTGGAGCCGTCTGCTTCTGTGAAGGTGACTATTACTCAAAAGGATAATTTTGAGGCTAATAAAGATAATCTAAAAGTTGTTCATATCAAAACGGATGGTTCAACAGAAATATTGGATGCTGAAGTGGCAGGTGATGGTAATCAGGTAACAGCAGTTACATTTAATAGTGATAGTTTTTCTGATTTTGCTTTAGTTGATACTAGTACATCTGATGATTCAATATTAAATAGTTCATCAACAGGAACGGATGTTGACGCTTCCGTGGAGAGCACAACAGAAACAGAGACGACGTCACAGAGTTACACCGTGACCTTCTACAATGAGGATAGTGAAATCACTTCAACGCAAATTGAGGCTGGGACAGCATTAACAATTCTGCCAGAAACTCCTTTCAAATCAGGGTATCGTTTTGATCATTGGGAAAATGCAGAGACGCATGAAACTGTCACAGCAGATACGATTGTGACGAGTGATTTGACGGTTAAGGCAGTTTTTACGGAGATTTCAATTTATACGGTTACCGTAAATTACTATTATCACAATAATAGTGCCAATCAGGACGTCACCTTTGATAAGGAAATCTTCCAATTGGAAGAACGGGATACTCCCTATCAAATTACTCCACCTACCTCAACTGAAGTTAAAAGAGAAGAAGATAGTACTTTAACCGCTGATGCAATTTATTACCCACAAGAAGCAGTTATTGAACTCCAGTTAGGTGATTTGGCAATTAAGGATGAGTTAGATGGAAATATTGATGGTAAGGTGACCATCAATTTACAGTACGTGCCTTATACCGCCGAGTATACAGTACATTATATGTTGAAAAATTTAACAGGTGATGACTATACTGAGATTCAGAGTGTTACCAATCACGGTGTTCTAGGTTCTACAGTAAGCCCTCAAGTCTTGTCTTATGATTATGCTATTTTTGAAAAAACAGAAGCGACAAAATTGACACAATCACAGGGACAAAATCTCTATGTTTATTACACACGCAACAGCTACACGCTTTCCTATAATACCAACGGTGGCTCTTATATCCCTTATCAGACAGGTCTATACGAAAGTAAAGTTAGTCTGACCGATAATGTGCCGACAAAAACGGGCTACACCTTTGTTGGTTGGCATGAAAAGGAAGATTTATCAGACACTGCTAAAACCAGTGGAACGATTACGCTGGATAGTGATAAGACACTCTATGCAGAATGGAAAGCTAATACTGTTAATTACACCATAAACTACTATAAAGAAGTTTATAATAATGCTACGGGAACAACGAGTTATGTTTATGATAGTGCTGTATCAGCTAGTGGAAAGGTTGGTACTACCGTTCAAGCTGATGAAGCTCCTGCCTTGACAACAGTTCCAACAGGATACGAACGTGAAAGCGCCTATGGTATGAATGCTAACTCTAATGTTACGATTGCAGCTGACGGTACATCGGTGCTGAAAGTGTATTATAGTTTAGTAAGATATACCTTTGTATTTAATTTGAATGGTCCATATTACTATACCAATGGTTTCTCAACGGGTAGAATTTCGAAGAATGGATCAGACTACTATAATTCTAACTACACTATTCAAAATGTTGTTTTAGGGCAGGATATTTCAAGTCAATGGCCATCAGGTGATGATGTTACGGATACATATAATTATTATTCTTTTGTAGGCTGGTCTTCTAATACTACTACAGTCTTATTTGTTACACGTCGTCATGAAGTGACTGTAGATATGATTCTAGGAGCTGATAGTTCAAATCGTAAGACTTATACAGCCAATTGGCAAACGGGGTTAATCACTAAACAAGTTGATTATTATTTGCAATCAGCTAATGATCCAAATGTTTACGAACTATCAAGTAAATACAGTCAATTCTATAATAGTCAGGCGAATACGATGTTAAATCCTAAGAATATAGCTGGTTTTACTATTACTGAAAAGCCTTCAGGCTATCCAAACTCGACGGGTTATTATTATGGAAGCACCTATGTCGTTGATCATTACCGTTTCTACTATACACGTAATATTTACAGTATTGATTATTATAATGGTAGTAATATAAATACCATTTCTAGCATTCCATTTGAGCAAAATATTAACTCTTCAACCTATAACTATACGCCTGAACGTCCGTCAGGTATTGATGCTGATTACACTTGGGGAGGTTGGTATACGGATGCTGGTTTGACGGTGCCTTATACCTTTGATACTATGCCTTCCCATAACCTAGTCCTTTATGCCAAGTGGGTTGCGCCAACTTTTAATGTGACTTTTGATTTGAATGGTGGCGATGGAGTAGCGCCTACGACACAAGAAGTTGAAAAATACAAAATAGCAACTTCGGTAGCAGATCCAAGTCGTCAATATTATAATTTTGATGGCTGGTACACAGCAAAAGAAGGTGGTGAACGCTACGATTGGTCACAGCCAGTAACCTCAGATACCAAACTTTACGCTCATTGGTCCTTGAAACCATTGACCTACACAGTGCGTTATCTTGACGCGGACAATAATAACAATCAACTAGCAGCGGATAAAACAGTTACCGGTCCTGCACTAAATTACCAACAAGTGGTTAGCGAGAGTGCTTTAGCTATTACGGGTTACCGCCCAGATGCTAATAGCAAGAGCGTTGTGCTTGATTATGATGCCGACAACAATATCATCACTTTCTACTACACCAAGAAGTCTGCTCAAGTGTCTTATCGTGTCGACTATGTTTTGCAGGACAATCCGACAGTGAAAGTCGCTGAGAGCAAGTCGGTGACAGTGGACGGTAGCACGATTTCAATTAAAGAAAGTGCGGTCACAGTTGATAAAGATTATCTGGCTAAGCAACTCGACACGACGCCTGAACAACTGGATGATTACTATGCTCTGACAGATGTTGAAAGCCTAACCTTGACCTCAAGTTCAGATAACAACGTTATCACTTTCTACTACGTACCTTACGACACGGCTCATATCACGGTTAATTATCTAGATATGGATGGCAATCCGATTGTGGGGCAAGAACCTTTGAACACGACACGCAAGAAACCAAGTCAATATACTGTCACTCACAAGACTATTAGTGGCTACACTTATGCTCAGTCTGAAGATAGCAATGGTGATAAGAACAAAGTTAATTACAAGATTGACAAGGGCGATAATATCACCATTAATCTCTATTATCAAAAAGATCTTTACATCGAAGCTATCAGCAAGGAAAAAAATTATGACGGCATCGCTTTGGAAAATAGTGGCTTGACTGACCTCAAAGATAGCTACAAAGACTTACTGGAAACAGATGATAGTTTGACAGGGATTTCCTTCATAGGTAGTCAGATAGACGCGGGATCTAGTGCGGTGACACCAAACATCGCCTTGGTTAGCAGTTCAACTGGCAAGGCGCGGAATTATTACTATAATATCATCTATGTCGCGGGTACTTTAACGGTTAATAAACAACCTGTCACTGTTATCGTCAATGGTCAAGATAAGGAAAAGACCTACGACGGTGTAGCAGAAAGTATCAGTTATGACGACTTGGTCATTAATGATAGTAGTGGTCTTTACAAAGAAAGCGACATCAGATTTACAGGTGACAAGACCTTGCCGGCAACGGATGCTGGCACCTATAATCTGACTCTACAAGGTAAATTTACCAATAGCAATGCTAACTTTGAGGTAACTTTCCAAGTAAGTGATGGTCGCCTGCTAATTAAGCCACGTCCTGTTATCTTGACCTCGGCGACTGCTGAAAAAGGTTATGATGGCATGGCTTTAAAAGCCCAAACAGTAACTGCTAGTGAGCCAACAGCTGACACAGGCTTTGTGACGGGTGAGGGTCTGCTCTATGATGTAACAGGTAGTCAAACAGCTACTGGCTCGTCTGATAATACTTTCACTTATACAGCTATGAATGCTGCTACCAAACTGTCTAACTATGACATTGCCACAGTCTATGGTCGCTTGACTGTGACACCAACGGTCAATATTCAAAAGACCAAGATGGATTGGACAGCCTTGACAGGTGGTAAGTTTGAGATTAGCAAGTGGAACGGTAATACTTGGACATCTATTGATGGCGTATCGGATTTGACTATCACTTCAACTGATGGTGTGACTATTCCCGTTGGTCTAAATACTGGTCGTTACCGTATCACAGAGACAGCGGCGCCCGATGGCTATGTTATCCTTGATAACTCAGTTTATTTTGCTGTAACAGAAAGCCAAGCAGAGAATGGTCAGTCTAGCTTTGCCATTTCCCTAACAGATGAAAATGGGAATACTATTTCTAACTTAGAGAATGTGAAAGTCTTGGAGGGAAATAGTAGTTATAGTACACGTATTCAAATTGCTAATGAGACTGGAAAGGCACTACCTCATACGGGTGGTAGCGGTCGTATGTTTTACGTGTTAGTCGGACTAGCTCTGATGTTGGTTACTCTGGCTTATCGTCCATATCAGAAACATCGTGAAAGGAGTGATTTGCCTTAATAACTCCTAAAATACGTTAAGGGCTTGATTCTAGCCTAACTTTTACAGTTTTTTTCTAAAATTATCATTATGAAAAGAAAGAGAATTCTCATGAATAACCTTAAAAAGATTTTAACCCCCCTTTTGACCGTCCTCGCGTTGGTCTTTGTGTGTGGTGCAGTAAGTGCACAAACAGTTGACTCAGGAGCTGGTGGATCAGCAACAATCACTATCAATAATGCTTCTCAAGGGCAAACCTACACGGTTTATAAACTCTTTGATGCAACTGTTGATGGCAATGGTGCCATCTCTTACAAAATTCCAAGTGGTAAAGCCTTCACTGGCAATGACTTTTTTGAAGTAGATGCCAAGGGCAATGTCACTGCTAAGGAAAATGCAGATGTGTCATCTGATGCCTTCAAAACAAGGGCAGCTAGCTTTGGTACCCAAGCAGCAACAGCTGTCGCTGCTGACAACACTGTCACATTTACCAACCTTGCCTATGGTTACTACTATGTGCAATCATCACTCGGTGCGACGATCACAGTTGATAGCACAAATCCAGATGCGACAATCAAAGATAAAAATACCACTGCACCAAATATCCCAGATGACAATAATGGTGGTGGTAAACACATCCTTGTGAATGGTGAAACTGTTGATAGCACAACTGCCAAAGTTGGTGACACAGTAAATTATCAAATCAAATTTGAAGCAACTAACTATGTTACAACTGAAACAGATTCAAAACAAATCACGAAGTATACTATTATTGATACACCAACAAATTTAAGCATTGATCAATCAAGTGTGAAAGTCTTTGTTAAAGGAACAGAAGCTAAAGTTGCTAATGTTTCAACAACTTTTGATGATGCTGGTAAAATGACTATCGTCTTAACATGGGCAGATGAAAGTGGTAAAACCATTTATGACTCACCAGCTGATGTTATCATTACTTATAACGCTACTGTTACAAAAGGTGCTGCTGACGCTGCTGCAACCAACTCAGCAACTATTGGCTATAATACAGCTGATAACCCTAATGAAGATCCTACACCAGTCGATCCTGACAAACCAACCGATACGACTGAGGTTAAAACTTACCAGTTTACTTTAAACAAAGTTGATACGTCAAGTAATCAATTGACTGGTGCAACATTCAAACTTTATGACGCTGCAACAGGTGGTAACGAAATTAAAGTCGTGAAAGTATCTGATGGAGTTTATCGTGTTGCAGAAGCAAGTGAAGAAGGTACTAAAATTGAAGCTGGTTCAGCTATTATCAAAGGTCTTAAAGGGGATGATACGAAATATTATCTTGAAGAAACTAAAGCGCCTAACGGTTACAACATTCTGACAGAACGTAAAGAAGTAACAATCTCATCAACAGAAGCAAATACTTCAAATGTTATCAATAAAGCTGGTGCAGAATTGCCTTCAACAGGGTCATTTGGTACTAAGGTATTCTATCTTGTTGGTTCAATATTACTCATTGGTGCCTTAATTTTCATGATTTCAAAACGTCGCATGAATAATATGTAATTTTATCAAATAGAGTTATCTTCGGAAGGGTTGGCTTAATCGTTTTTTCCGAAGATTTTCTCTTTAAATCTAGTTCTTATACTTATTGGGACTAAGTTTAAAGAGAGGAATATACAGAGCACAGAGAAGGGAGGTGGTCAGCTGATGATCTGGCTAAAGCAAAAACTTTCTAAATTCGCTTTGCCATTTATTTTTATTATGGGCTTAGGGTTACTGACCTATCCGACTATCAGTGACTACTGGAATTCTTTTCATCAGTCTGAAGCTATTATGTCATATACTAAAAGTGTGTCCAAGATGTCAACAGAAGACTATAAACACATTTTGGCAAGTGCCAAGCAGTATAATACAACGCATGGTATGGATTGGAATTTTTCAGATGAGGATAAGGCAGCCTATGAAAAAGAACTTAATTTTAATAATGATGGTTCTATGGGCTACATTGATATTCCCAAAATTAACGTTAAGCTGACCATTTTCCACGGCACAGATGAATCTGTTTTGCAAACGTCTATTGGGCATTTGGAGGGAACTTCCTTGCCTGTCGGTGGAAAAGGAACACATAGCGTTCTATCAGGGCATCGTGGTTTGCCATCGGCTAAGTTGTTCTCAGATTTGGATCAGTTACGTGAAGGGGATACCTTTACTATTCATGTTCTCAACGAAACTTTGACGTATGAAGTGGATCAGATTCGTGTGGTAGAACCAACAGATTTATCTAATTTAACCATTGATCCTGACCAAGATTACGTGACTTTAGTTACCTGTACCCCATATGGAATCAATACTCACCGCCTCTTGGTTCGTGGGCATCGTATTGCCAATTCTGATGGTGGTGCAAATGTCATATCAGATGCTGTGCAGATTAAGCCGATTTATATTGCACCATTTCTTGCGACTCCTATTTGTGTCGTTTTACTAATGTATATCTTTATCATAACAAGTAAGCACTACCGTAAAAAACACGCCAACCGCGTTGCGAATTACTTAGCTCAAAAAGAAATTAATTATCGTCCACAAGTTGATAGAAATGTTTATAAAGGTATTATTGAGCAACTAAAAAAATTCTTTGAAGATGGTTAAATGAATTAGGAAAGCTATATAACTGCTCTTTGTCAACTGTAATAGGTGTCAAAGTTAAACTCTAGCGAGAATAAATGATGTTCTCGCTTTTTTGATGTTTAAAGCGAGGTAAATGCGTTCTTTAAAGTTGTCAAAGTTCCTGTAACCAAAAGTGTTTCGTTTAATATCTTTGATGAGTTTGTTAGTAGCTTCAGGTTTGATGTTAGAATAAGGGAGTAGCATTAGTGATGTATTTCTGATAACGGATAAAGGTTGTAGTAATTTTTAAGTTGCGGTACGTGTTTGAAAAATCTTTTTAAATATTCTTTAGATATTAAAGTTTCTCTGAAAGTCCTTGAACAAAAACCATTGGGCGATAATTTTCGACTATCCTTTTGAATGAGTTTCCAGTAATATTTTAGAACACGGTATTCAAGAGATTTTTTCACACCCATAAATAGTCACTTACTGCATTCTATGAAGTTAGATAAAAGTCACACTATGATAATAAGATATATTGACTTAGCTCAGTAAAATATTTGTTGCACTTAATAATTTGATTTTTATTTAGAATTATTATAAATAGTCGTTTTTTTTGGAACTATTATAATATAATAAAAGTAAGAAAGAGGTAAATAGAATGTCAAACTTTAAAAAATTACTGGCAATAATAACTATTGCTTTACTAGCATTAATTATTAACTTTGTATTTCATAAGCCAGATTTGGCATATATTCTTGTAGTTATTTTTTGTGGCATCATATCAAGAATAGGTCAATATCAGCACTGAACTGATATATTCTTGTAGTTATTTTTTGTGGCATCATATCCCTGTCAATGCTTATTGATATGATTAAGACTTTAAAATCTGGTCAGTACGGTGTTGATATTCTAGCTATTTCAGCTATTATTGTTACCCTACTAGTAGGTGATTACTGGGACAGTCTGATGATTCTCATCATGCTTACAGGAGGGGAAAGTCTTGAATATTATTCCAGTAAGCAGGCGAGTCGTCAATTGCGAAGTCTTCTTGATAATAGTCCCAAAATTGCTTATCGCTTGGTTGGACACGAATTGGAAGATGTTCCAGTTGAAGCTTTAAAAATTGATGACGTAGTCGTCGTTAGACCTGATGAGATGGTGTCAGTAGATGGACGTATTTTAAGTGGTGAATCTGATTTTAATGAAGCTTCACTGACAGGTGAAGCTAAACCAATTGAAAAGAAGGTTGGAGATAATATTTTATCTGGTTCTATGAATGGTTCAAATTCTATCCAATTTGAAGTTACTTCACTGGCTGAAGATAATCAATACCAACAATTGGTGAGATTGGTAAAAGAATCAACTTCAAATCCTGCACCATTTGTTAGACTTGCCGATCTCTATTCAATTCCTTTTACAGTCATTGCCTATCTAATCGGTGGATTTGCTTGCTTTATCTCAAAAGATCCAGTGCGTTTTGCTCAAGTCCTTGTTGTAGCTTCGACATGTCCCCTAATACTAGCAGCCCCTGTAGCACTGGTTGCTGGCATGAGTCAAGCATCAAAGAACGGGATTATTATTAGAACAGGGACAACCCTAGAAAAGTTGTCTGGTGCAAAATCTGTAGCTTTTGATAAGACGGGTACTATTACACAAGGAAACCTAGCTGTCAGTCAAATCATCGCAGTTGAAGGGACCACGGAAAAAGAACTCATTCAGCTTGCAGCAAGTCTTGAACAAAATTCATCACATATCTTAGCACGTTCACTAGTACAATACGCTAAAATTAAAGGTATTACATTTTTACCTGTCACATCAGCAACTGAAGTAACGGCTCAAGGTATCATAGGAAAGATTTCAGGTAATGAAGTTTCAGCAGGCAAACCGATCCTTATCAAAAACTTTAGTTCTAAAAATCTTTCAAAAGAAACTAGCATTTATGTTGGTAAAAACGATCATCTACTCGGATATATTATTTTTAAGGACTCCGTTCGACCTGAAGCTAAGGAAATAGCAGAGCAGGTTGGTATTAATAAAGTCTTCGCAGATTGTTTACCACAGGATAAAATTAAGCACTTAAAAGATATTGAAATCCAAGATGGACCAGTTTTAATGGTGGGAGATGGTGTAAATGATACCCCAGCCCTTGTAACCGCAGATGTCGGAATTTCTAGGGGTGCTCATGGATCAACAGCAGCAAGTGAGAACGCAGATGTTGTCATCATGAAAGATGATTTGAGTAAGGTTGTACAAGTTATTGCTATTGCAAAACACACCATGAAAATCGCTAAACAATCTGTTTTAATTGGCTTATTTGTTTATTTAGCGCTAATGGTCATTGCAGCAACAGGTGTCATCCCGACTTTATTAGGAGCTATGCTCCAAGAAGTTGTTGATACTGTTTCAATTCTCTCAGCATTACGAGCACGTAAAAATGTGTGATATAATTGCTCGAGATTCAATCTGTCAATTAAATTAGACATAAAAATCTATATTAGATTAGATGATACACTACCAAGTTAGAAAAATAATAAGTTGAAAAGTATTGCTTTCATCAGATAATAACTAATGATGCCATATAGTGTATAAAATAAAAATATAGCCTATTTTAAGAAGAGGGATGAAGTTGGATTGTATTCAAAAGTATTTTTTATCATAGTTTGATTTTTGAAAGTTGGTATTATAAAAACACTTCTAATTGTTAGATTCTATATTAACAATTAGGAGTGTCTTTCAAACTAGGGTAATCTTGTTATGATAATCATCTGTCTCTTATACACATCTGACGCTGCCGCGACGGAG
>ENA-UALB01000403-UALB01000403.1-human-gut-metagenome-genome-assembly--contig:-NODE-403-length-11330-cov-4.296763_pt1 | contig 11330 bp, 7 predicted proteins | sample MGYA00243695_ERZ654458 | MGnify/ENA primary metagenome ERZ654458 (study PRJEB26926, sample SAMN06164669) | human gut metagenome | biome: ENVO:00009003; feature: ENVO:2100002; material: ENVO:00002003...
AGATGTGTATAAGAGACAGTAATCAAACAGGCCCAGAGTCACGCCGAGGAAGGAACTGGCGACCGCAAAGTTGGAGAACACCACCAACAGCAGATCCAGACTACGGCTGTTCAGCACACCGCTCAACGCCTGCACCAGCACATCAATGTTCCCACCCTGCTGCGCAATACCAATAAATTCCGGACGCGGAATATTACCCATCGTTCCCAGCAACCATACGGTATACAGCACCAGCGCCAGCAACGTGCCGTATACCAGGCATTTAACGATGGTCTTCGGATCCTTGCCGTAATACTTCATCAGGCTTGGGACGTTGCCGTGATAACCAAATGAAGCCAGACAGAATGGCAGCGTCATCAGCAGGTACGGCGTATATGAAGCGTTGCTCTGCGCCACGTTAAACAGTGTTGCGGGCTGCACGTGCCCCAGCAGACTGCCGAAGGTCAGGAAAAAGGTAATCACCTTCGCGCCCAGCACAATCGCCGTCATGCGGCTAACCGCTTTGGTGCTTAACCACACCACAAACGCGACCAGCAGCGCAAAGCCAAGACCTGCCGCGCGCGCCGGAACGTTCAGCGACATCTCGGCAAAGGTGTGATGCAGAATCGAGCCGCTTGCCGAAATATAGGCGTAGGTCAGAATGTAGAGCACAAAGGCGATGGAGATGCCGTTAACAACGTTCCAGCCTTTGCCCAACAGATCTTTGGTAATGGTGTCGAAGCTGGAACCAATCCGGTAATTGAGGTTGGCTTCAAGGATCATCAGCCCGGAGTGCAGCATGCAGAACCAGGTGAAGATCAGCGCCGCCATTGACCAGAAGAACCACGCCCCGGACATGACCACCGGCAGAGAGAACATCCCCGCGCCAATAATGGTGCCGCCGATGATCACCACGCCGCCAAGCAGCGAAGGTGACGTTTGGGTGGTGGTTAGTGTTGCCATTTAGCCATCTCTCCAGTCATTTATATTGTGACTACTTATCAATGTGCTGCACTGTACCAGTACACGAGTACAATTGAAATAAAAAAAGCCCCGATTGTTGAGATCGGGGCTGTATACTTTATTTTACGCTTTTAAGCCGTTTTGGCTTATGCGTCACCGCCGAAACGACGACGACCGGCTGAGTCATCACGACGTGGAGCAGAAGAATCGTCACGGCGCGGGCCACGACCACCTTCACGACGTTCGCCGCTGAAACGACGACCATCACCACGACCGCCTTCACGACGCTCACCGCCAAAACCACGGCCTTCACCGCGACCGCCTTCACGACGCTCGCCGCTGAAACGGCCACCGCCACGACGCTCACCACCGGTATGCGGTACTGCATCGCCAACCAGCTGCATGTTCATCGGCTTGTTCAGGATGCGGGTACGGGTAAAGTGCTGCAGCACGTCGCCCGGCATACCTTTCGGCAGTTCGATGGTCGAGTGGGAAGCAAACAGCTTGATGTTACCGATGTAACGGCTGCTGATATCGCCTTCGTTAGCAATCGCGCCAACGATATGACGAACTTCAACACCGTCATCACGGCCCACTTCAATGCGGTACAGCTGCATATCGCCAACGTCACGACGTTCACGACGCGGACGGTCTTCACGGTCGCCACGCGGGCCACGATCGTTGCGGTCACGCGGACCACGATCGTCACGGTCGCGGAATTCACGCTTAGGACGCATCGGTGCATCTGGTGGTACGATCAGGCTACGTTCGCCCTGAGCCATTTTCAGCAGTGCGGCTGCCAGGGTTTCCATGTCCAGCTCTTCGCCTTCAGCGGTAGGCTGAATCTGCGCCAGCAGAGCACGGTACTGATCCAGATCGCTGCTTTCCAGCTGCTGCTGTACTTTAGCGGCGAATTTTTCCAGACGGCGTTTGCCCAGCAGCTCTGCGTTCGGCAGTTCTACTTCTGGAATAGTCAGCTTCATGGTGCGTTCGATGTTACGCAGCAGACGACGCTCGCGGTTCTCAACGAACAGCAGCGCACGGCCAGCACGACCCGCACGACCGGTACGGCCGATACGGTGAACGTAAGATTCAGAATCCATCGGGATATCGTAGTTAACGACCAGGCTGATACGTTCAACGTCCAGGCCACGGGCCGCAACGTCGGTTGCAATCAGAATATCCAGACGGCCATCTTTCAGACGCTCCAGAGTCTGCTCACGCAGAGACTGGTTCATGTCGCCGTTCAGCGCAGCGCTGCTATAACCGCTACGCTCCAGCGCTTCTGCCACTTCCAGAGTCGCATTTTTGGTACGGACGAAGATAATCGCCGCATCAAAATCTTCTGCTTCCAGGAAACGCACCAGCGCTTCATTTTTACGCATGCCCCACACAGTCCAGTAGCTCTGGCTGATGTCAGGACGGGTAGTCACGCTGGACTGAATGCGCACTTCCTGCGGCTCTTTCATAAAGCGGCGGGTAATACGACGAATCGCTTCCGGCATGGTGGCAGAGAACAGAGCGGTCTGATGACCTTCCGGGATCTGCGCCATAATGGTTTCAACGTCTTCGATGAAGCCCATACGCAGCATTTCATCAGCTTCGTCCAGTACCAGACCGCTCAGTTTGGAGAGGTCCAGAGTACCGCGCTTCAGGTGATCCAGCAGACGGCCCGGCGTACCGACGACGATCTGTGGTCCCTGACGCAGGGCACGTAATTGCACGTCATAACGCTGGCCGCCGTACAGGGCAACCACGTTCACGCCGCGCATGTGTTTAGAGAAATCCGTCATGGCTTCTGCAACCTGAACCGCCAGTTCGCGGGTCGGTGCCAGCACCAGAATCTGTGGTGCTTTCAGCTCAGGATCAAGATTCTGCAGCAGAGGTAAAGAGAATGCTGCAGTTTTTCCGCTCCCCGTCTGGGCCATACCCAGAACGTCGCGGCCATTCAGCAGATGTGGAATACACTCTGCCTGAATTGGAGATGGTTTTTCGTAACCCAGATCGTTAAGGGCTTCAAGGATAGGAGCCTTCAGGCCCAGATCTGCAAAAGTGGTTTCGAATTCAGCCATGTAGTACGTGTGCCTCAAAATTAATGGCGGCCAGTCTACATAACTCATCATGAAATTGATCTGCAATTTTCATTGAAAAGTGTGAACCGGCTCAAAGTAGGTGTATTAACGAACAACAACGCCCTCACCCGTGAAGGTGATGGCAATCAAAAAAGATTACGGGCTGATGTGTACGTCAGCTATTGCTGGTCCGATTCTGCCAGGTCATCTTGGTCCTGGCCCAGGAGCGATAATTCCAACAATGCGTATCGGTGCTCAACAAAGTTATGAACGTTGTTAGCCACCGCCAGTTTGAACAATGCCGTAGCGTTGTCCAAATCCCCCAGACTTAGGTAGTACTTACCTAAATAGAAGTTGGTTTCACTGAGATGCTCAGCGAGCGAGGTGTTATCCGTTGCGTCCGCCTTCAGGCGTTCCATCAGCGTTGCTTCGCTAATGTTGCCCAGGTAGAACTCGACAATGTTCCATCCCCATTGCTCTTTATCCGATTTCTCGAAGCGTTGGTTTAACGCTTCTTTAGCCTGCTTCTCATCGAGCTTCTGCTCGGCAAGATAAAGCCACAGACTACGGAAAGGATCATTGGGATCGTCTTGATAAAACGCCAGCAGATCATCTTGCGCTAACTTATCGCGACCGCCGTAATACAATGCGATACCGCGATTTAAGTACGCGTAGTTGTAAGTTGGATCAAGCTCAAGTACAGAATCAAACGCTTCATAGGCAGCATCAAAATTGCCTGCCTGCGTTAAATATATACCTAAGTAATTGAATACTTCAGGCATATCTGGTCGGATTGCCAGCGCTTGTGAAAAATCATTTCGCGCCAGTGCCCTCAGACCGAGACTATCATACAACACTCCGCGCTCATATAAAAGCTGTGCGCGTTCGTCATCGGTTAAAGCCCGACTGGCAAGAATTTGTTCCATACGTGCCAGAATCACTTCCTGCTGCAAAGTCGGTTGCAATGGTACTGCGAGGACTTCACTCTTTCGCCAGGCGGAATTACTGCATCCAGCCAGCGTGAGTGCTGTCGCAACGAAACACCAGCGCAAAAAAGGCTTCATTTCCCACTCCCGAAGACAACGATTGAATGAACGTCCAGGTTCCCCGGTTGCTAACAAGGCGTCCTGCCGGGTTAAAGGCCCTCCGTTCTCACGGAGGGCAATGGCAACCTTACTCGCCCTGTTGGCTTACCGGAGCTTCCGGTTCGCCTGCAGGCTGAGACTGCTCAGTTGCTTCTTTAATGCTCAGACGTACACGGCCCTGGCGATCAACTTCCAGAACTTTAACCGGTACTTCCTGGCCCATCTGCAGGTAGTCGGTCACTTTCTCAACGCGCTTATCAGCGATCTGAGAGATGTGTACCAGACCTTCTTTACCGCCACCGATGGCAACGAATGCGCCAAAGTCAACGATACGGGTCACTTTACCCGTGTAGATACGACCTACTTCGATCTCTGCGGTGATCTCTTCGATACGACGGATAGCATATTTCGCTTTTTCGCCGTCAGTCGCAGCAATCTTCACGGTACCATCATCTTCGATTTCAATGGTGGTGCCGGTTTCTTCGGTCAGAGCACGGATAACAGAACCGCCTTTACCGATAACGTCTTTGATCTTGTCCGGGCTGATCTTGATGGTGTGGATACGTGGCGCGAATTCAGAGATATCGCCACGCGGCGCGTTAATCGCCTGTTCCATCACACCCAGGATGTGCAGACGCGCACCTTTAGCCTGGTTCAGAGCAACCTGCATGATCTCTTTGGTGATACCTTCAATTTTGATATCCATCTGCAGTGCAGAGATACCGTCGCGGGAACCCGCTACTTTGAAGTCCATATCGCCCAGGTGATCTTCGTCGCCCAGGATGTCAGACAGAACAACATAGTTGTCGCCTTCTTTCACCAGCCCCATCGCGATACCCGCAACGGCGGCTTTGATCGGCACGCCTGCGTCCATCAGCGCCAGGGAAGCGCCACATACGGAAGCCATGGAAGAAGAACCGTTAGATTCGGTGATTTCAGAAACCACACGCACGGTGTACGGGAATTTATCCAGTTCCGGCATCACTGCCAGCACGCCACGCTTCGCCAGGCGACCGTGACCAATTTCACGACGCTTCGGAGAACCGACCATACCGGTTTCACCTACGCAGTACGGAGGGAAGTTGTAGTGGAACAGGAAGGTGTCAGTACGTTCGCCCATCAGTTCATCAAGAACCTGCGCGTCACGTGCAGTACCCAGCGTTGCGGTAACCAGCGCCTGAGTTTCGCCACGGGTGAACAGTGCGGAGCCGTGGGTACGCGGCAGAACGCCAGTACGCACGTCCAGACCACGGATCATGTCTTTTTCACGGCCATCGATACGCGGCTCGCCTGCCAGTACGCGGCTACGAACAACGTTTTTCTCAATGGCGTGCAGGATTTCGCCCAGTTCGTTGGCGTCCAGGGTTTCATCTTCTGCCGTAAGCTGAGCGATGGTTTCAGATTTGATCACGTCAACCTGAGCGTAACGCTCTTGTTTGTCGGTGATACGGTAAGCATCGCTCAGGCGAGCTTCTGCCAGTGCGGCAACGCGCGCGTTCAGTGCTTCGTTGACGGCTTCTGGCTGCCAGTCCCAACGCGGTTTGCCGGCTTCTTTCGCCAGCTCATTGATCGCCTGAATAACAACCTGCTGCTGTTCGTGACCGAACACAACAGCACCCAGCATCTGATCTTCGCTCAGCAGTTCTGCTTCGGATTCAACCATCAGTACGGCTGCTTCAGTACCCGCAACAACCAGGTCCAGCTTGCTTTCTTTCAGTTCGTCCTGAGTCGGGTTCAGTACGTACTGGTCATTGATGTAACCTACGCGGGCAGCACCAATCGGACCATTGAACGGAATACCAGACAGAGACAGTGCTGCGGAAGCACCAATCATCGCGACGATATCCGGGTTAACTTGCGGGTTAACAGAAACCACGGTGGCGATAACCTGAACTTCGTTGACGAAGCCTTCCGGGAACAGCGGGCGAACCGGGCGGTCAATCAGACGCGCGATCAGGGTTTCACCTTCGCTCGGACGGCCTTCACGACGGAAGAAGCTACCCGGGATACGGCCAGCAGCGTAGGTACGCTCCTGATAGTTAACGGTCAGTGGGAAAAAGTCCTGGCCTGGTTTCGCTTTTTTCTGGCCGACAACGGTAACGAATACCGCAGTGTCATCCATGCTAACCATAACAGCGGCAGTCGCCTGACGCGCCATCATGCCGGTTTCCAGCGTAACGGTATGCTGACCGTACTGGAATTTACGAACGATCGGATTAAGCAAAATAATATCCTTTCTCTATTTTTTGACGGCACATTTTTGCGCCATCGTTAATACCCGATCTTCTGCGCATCCTCGCGACTAATGACAACCCTAACCCATACGCATGAGTAAAGCCTCTCATTAGCCGCGCGAACCTCTGCAACGGAAGATCATTCATAGCAACAATACATTAGTTTCCAGCGAATTGCTGCCATCTGCTGGAAAAAAGGGGCCATGAAGGCCCCCTCTTTCTGAAACTCGAAAGAATTAGCGACGCAGGCCCAGACGCTCGATCAGCGCGGTGTAGCGTGCAACATCTTTACGTTTCAGGTAGTCGAGCAGTTTACGACGCTGAGAAACCATGCGCAGCAGACCACGACGGCTGTGGTGATCTTTTTTGTGCTCTGCAAAGTGGCCCTGCAGGTGGTTAATCTGTGCAGTCAACAGTGCAACCTGAACATCGGTAGAACCGGTGTCGTTTGCATCACGACCAAACTCAGAAACGATTTTAGCGGTAGCTTCAGTACTTAGAGACATTTTAAAACTCCAAAGTGTTAAGAATGAAAGGATGCCGATCTCTAATTCAGCTATCCCAGTGTATACACTTTATCCTTCAAACTGACTCTGCGTTGGCTGCGTCCGCTCACCTCAGTCACTTACCTAAGTAAGCTCCTGAGGATTCTCAGACTTGCCGCCTTGATGCAGCTCGAATGATTTTGTGTATACGTCGCGTAGATTGTTAAACAATTTACGCGACGTTAAGCGGCAGTATTCTACTCGCAGCGCCCTTTTATCGCAAGACAGAGAGCGCTATGCAGGATACTCAACCACCAGGCGACGGGGGGCGACACGACCTTCATCGTCCATCTCCCCCATGCCGATAAACTTGCCGTCATCGCCTTCCGTCACACGCACCAGGCCTTCCAGCGGGACACCTGTCGTACGTACCGGGTTACCATTTTTAAAGTAAACCGACGATGTTAAAGGCAAATTAACAACAGGATAGTCCGATGCTGGACTGTCCATTGGCATCAGCAAGGGATCAAGCAACTGAGCGGCCGGAATGTTCTGCTGCTCAGCCTGTTCAACCAGCTCGCGCAAGTGTTCCAGCGTCACCATACGATCCACCGGATACTTGCTGACCGTCAGACGACGCAGGTACGTTACGTGCGCACCACAGCCGAGCTTCTCGCCCAGATCGTCGATAATAGTGCGAATATAGGTGCCTTTGGAGCAGTGAACTTCCAGCTCCAGCTCGTTACCTTCATGGCGAATAAACAGCAGCTCATAGACGGTAATCGGGCGCGCTTCACGCGGCACTTCAATGCCCTGACGCGCATATTCGTACAGCTTTTTACCCTGATACTTCAGCGCCGAATACATTGACGGAATCTGCTCGATATCGCCGCGGAAAGTCTCCAGTGCGCTCGCAAGTTGCTCTGCGCTGAAGGTTACCGGACGTTCCTGCACGATTTGCCCGTCAGCATCGGAGGTGTCAGTACGTTGCCCCAGGCGGGCTACTACGCGATAGCGTTTGTCAGAATCCAGCAAATACTGTGAAAACTTCGTCGCTTCGCCGAGGCAGATGGGCAGCATGCCCGTCGCCAACGGATCCAGCGCGCCGGTATGACCCGCACGGTTGGCGTTGTAGATGCGCTTTACTTTTTGCAGTACGTCATTGCTGGACATGCCCTGCGGCTTATCCAGCAGCAGGACACCGTGAATGTCGCGACCACGACGACGAGGACGACTCATCAGTCCTCCTTGCTGTCGTCCGCTGGGTTCACACGACGTTCATCGTCATGTTTCACCACGCTGGTCACCAGGTTAGACATACGCATCCCTTCAACCAACGAGTTGTCGTAGAAGAAGGTCAGTTCAGGCACGATACGCAGACGCATCGCTTTCCCCAGCAGGGAGCGGATAAAACCAGAGGCTTCCTGCAGGGCCTTAATGCCGTTTTTCACAGCCGCTTCGTCCTGGTCGTTAAGGAAAGTCACGAATACTTTGGCATATGCCAGATCACGAGACATCTCAACACCCGATACGGTGGTCATCATACCAACACGCGGGTCTTTGATTTCGCGTTGCAGGATGAGTGCGATCTCTTTCTGCATCTCTTGCGCGACACGCTGCGGGCGACCAAATTCTTTCGCCATAATAAATTCTCCAGAATAAAGACAAAAAAGGGGCCATAAGCCCCTTTTTAAATTTCTTGCCGGGTGGCGCTTTAAAGCCTGATGGCGCTACGCTTATCAGGCCTACAACCCGGCTAACAATCCTAACGTAGGCCCGGTAAACGAAGTACCACCGGGCATTACGAAGATTATGCGATAGTACGTTTGATCTCGATGATCTCGAACACTTCGATCATATCGCCAACGCGAACGTCGTTGTAGTTCTTAACGCCGATACCACATTCCATACCGTTACGGACTTCGTTAACGTCATCTTTGAAGCGGCGCAGGGATTCCAGCTCGCCTTCATAGATAACCACGTTGTCGCGCAGGACGCGGATTGGGTTGTGACGCTTGATAGTACCTTCGGTAACCATACAGCCCGCGATCGCACCAAATTTCGGTGATTTAAACACATCGCGCACTTCAGCCAGACCAATGATCTGCTGTTTCAGTTCCGGAGACAGCATACCGCTCATCGCCGCTTTCACTTCGTCGATCAGATGATAGATGACGGAGTAGTAACGCAGATCCAGACTTTCAGATTCGATCACTTTACGCGCAGAAGCATCAGCACGGACGTTGAAGCCAACCAGAATCGCGTTGGACGCCGCAGCCAGGGTCGCGTCGGTTTCAGTGATACCACCTACGCCGGAACCGATGATCTTCACTTTCACTTCGTCGGTAGACAGTTTCAGTAAGGAGTCGGAGATCGCTTCTACAGAACCCTGTACGTCAGCTTTCAGTACGACGTTCACTTCGTGAACTTCGCCATCGGTCATGTTGGCGAACATGTTCTCAAGTTTAGATTTCTGCTGACGAGCCAGTTTAACTTCACGGAATTTGCCCTGACGATACAGTGCAACTTCACGGGCTTTCTTCTCGTCACGCACCACGGTCACTTCGTCACCGGCAGCCGGAACACCGGACAGACCGAGGATTTCCACCGGAATGGACGGACCTGCTTCCAGAACTTCCTGACCCAGTTCGTTACGCATCGCACGCACGCGGCCGTATTCGAAGCCACACAGTACGATGTCGCCTTTATGCAGCGTACCTTCGCGTACCAGGACGGTAGCAACCGGACCACGACCTTTATCCAGGAAGGATTCGATTACCGCGCCGCTCGCCATACCTTTACGAACAGCTTTCAGCTCCAGAACTTCGGCCTGCAGCAGGATCGCATCCAGCAGTTCGTCGATACCGGTACCGGCTTTCGCAGAAACGTGGACGAACTGGCTTTCGCCGCCCCACTCTTCCGGCATGATGCCGTACTGGGACAGTTCGTTTTTAACGCGATCCGGATCCGCTTCTGGTTTATCGATTTTGTTGACTGCAACCACCACCGGCACACCTGCCGCTTTCGCGTGCTGGATAGCTTCGATGGTCTGCGGCATCACGCCGTCGTCTGCTGCAACAACCAGAACCACGATATCCGTTGCCTGAGCACCACGAGCACGCATGGAGGTAAACGCGGCGTGACCCGGGGTATCCAGGAAGGTAATCATACCGTTGTCTGTTTCAACGTGGTACGCACCGATGTGCTGAGTAATGCCGCCCGCTTCGCCAGAAGCCACTTTCGTAGAACGAATGTAGTCCAGCAGGGAGGTTTTACCGTGGTCAACGTGACCCATGATGGTCACAACTGGTGCGCGCGGTTCAGCCGCAGCACCGGTGTCACGGTCGCTCATTACCGCTTCTTCCAGCTCGTTTTCACGACGCAGGATAACTTTGTGGCCCATCTCTTCGGCAACCAGTTGTGCGGTTTCCTGGTCGATGACCTGGTTGATGGTCGCCATTGCGCCCAGTTTCATCATCGCTTTGATGACCTGAGAGCCTTTGACCGCCATTTTGTTCGCCAGATCGCCAACGGTGATGGTTTCGCCGATCACAACGTCACGGTTAACGGCCTGAGCTGGCTTCTGGAAGCCCTGCTGCAGAGCGGAACCTTTACGCTGTTTACCGCCTTTACCACCACGAACTGCGGCGCGCGCTTCTTCACGGTCGGCTTTCGATTCAGCGTGTTTGTTGCCTTTCTTCGCCGGACGCGCGGCTTTCGCGCTGCGAGTACGACCACGGCCGCCTTCAACTTCACGATCGTTTTCGTCTTCTGCCTGGCGAGCGTGCTGAGAAGTCGTGACGTGATAATCGCTGGTATCTTCAACAGGTTCAGCGTTATCCACACCATTTTTCTCGTTTTCTTCCGCCATACGGCGAGCTTCTTCCGCTACGCGGCGAGCTTCTTCTTCAAGCTTGCGACGTGCTTCTTCTTCCGCTTTACGTTTCAGTTCTGCGGCTTCATTTTCACGGCGGGCTTTTTCGGCCTGGGCGGTTTTAGTCATATCGTCGGTCTGTTGATTGCTCACTTTGTCTTTTTCCGCAGCTTCACGTTTCGCTTGTTCAGCAGCTTCACGCTTAGCTTGTTCTGCGGCCTCACGTTCGGCTTTTTGTTGCGCCTCGCGTTTGGCAGCTTCTTCTGCCTCACGACGGGCTTGCTCTTCCGCTTCACGCTGCGCCTGCTCTTCCGCGGCCAGGCGTTCAGCCTCTTGCGGATCGCGTTTCACAAAGGTGCGTGTCTTGCGGACTTCGATTTGTACCGATTTGCTTTTCCCACCGGTACCTGGAATATTGAGAGTACTGCGCGTTTTACGCTGCAATGTCAACTTATCCGGCGCTGAGCCGTTCTCACGGTTCAGATGCGCCAGTAAGGTTTGTTTCTCTTGTGCGGACACAGAGTCATCAGCAGACTTCCGGATACCTGCATCAGCAAATTGCTGTACCAGGCGATCCACGGAGGTCTGTATCTCTGCAGCCAGCGTTTTTACGGTTACATCTGTCATACTGTTCCTTC
>ENA-UALB01000407-UALB01000407.1-human-gut-metagenome-genome-assembly--contig:-NODE-407-length-11217-cov-4.611718_pt1 | contig 11217 bp, 10 predicted proteins | sample MGYA00243695_ERZ654458 | MGnify/ENA primary metagenome ERZ654458 (study PRJEB26926, sample SAMN06164669) | human gut metagenome | biome: ENVO:00009003; feature: ENVO:2100002; material: ENVO:00002003...
TAGAACACTAGCCTTCCAAGCTAGATACGTGGGTTCGATTCCCATCACCTGCTTTGAAAACAGAATATCTGTTTTATATATGCGCGAGTGGCTCAGTGGTGGAGCACCACCTTGCCAAGGTGGGGGCCGCGGGTTCGAATCCCGTCTCGCGCTTTTTTTATTTTGTGCCGGAACCTTTATTTTGCCAGGGTTTCGGCCTTTTCAGTTCTCACTTAAATAGTTTTCCCTTTTGACCAGGCCACGCCTCCGGTTCAAAAATCCCACTTCTTAAATAAAAATGCATCTGGCATATTCCCGGCGTCTGTGCTATACTATTGCAAAATACAATTCAATTCTCCCAAGCTGCGAGTCTTTTCTTTCAGCAAGGGACAAGAGCATATCGATCAGAACAGATGACACTGACCCAAAGAGACATTCTGAGGCGGAAGGGGCATGACTGGATGTATTTCCTGCACCCTTTTTTAAGGGTGCTTTTTTTGCCGCTTCCGGCTGATCGCCCATAGGCTCTGACACAGGAGGTCAAAAATGAATTCAAGAGTAGCACTGATTGGAATTGTAGTAGAAAAGGCAGAGTCTGTGGAAGCCCTGAACCGGATCCTGCATGAGTACGGTTCCTATATCATTGGCCGCATGGGTATCCCCTATGCCAAACGCAATATCAATATCATCAGTATCGCCGTGGATGCCCCCTCGGATATAATCAGCGCCCTTTCAGGAAAGCTGGGGAGATTGGACGGGATCAGTACCAAAGCAGTTTACTCAAAGGTGGTGTAAGAAATGAAGATAAGTGACCTGATCTGCCGCCTGGAAACCGTACGAGAATTGTCCCCGGATCAGTGGATAGATTTATTTGGACAATGGCAGGCCGAAAGAGATCCCTCCATACTGGCCCTGATCTGCGAACGCGCCAGGCTGACAAAAGAAAAAATCTTTGGAAACAAGGTGTACATCCGCGGACTGATCGAATTCACCAATTACTGCCGAAATGACTGTTATTACTGCGGTTTAAGAAAAAGCAACCGGGAAACAGATCGCTACCGGTTAGATGAGTCCACGATCCTCTCCTGCTGCGAAAAGGGCTACGAACTCGGTTTCCGAACCTTCGTGCTGCAGGGGGGAGAAGACCCGTTTTTTACAGCTGACCGGCTCCGCGAACTGATACGGCAAATCCGGCAGAGATACCCTGACTGTGCTATTACTCTTGCTGTAGGTGAGCATGACCGCAGCGCCTACCAGTCCTGGTTTGATGCCGGAGCTGACCGCTATCTTCTCCGCCATGAAACAGCGAACGAAAACCACTACCGCCGTCTTCATCCCGAACCTTTAAGCGGCCAAAACCGCAGGGAGTGCCTGTTTCATTTAAAAGAAATCGGTTACCAGACCGGCTGCGGCATTATGGTAGGCTCTCCCGGCCAGACTGCGGAATGTCTGGCGGATGACATGGTATTTATGAAAACGCTGAATCCCCATATGGTCGGCATAGGACCGTTCATCCCCCAGCACGCCACCCCATTTGCCGGTGAAAGTCCCGGAACGCTGGAGGATACTTTATTCCTTCTTGCCCTGGTTCGCCTGATGCTCCCTGCGGTCCTTCTCCCCGCCACCACAGCCCTGGGGACTATCCACCCGGAGGGAAGGGAGCTTGGTATTCTCGGCGGAGCAAATGTGGTGATGCCTAACCTGTCACCGCTGAATGTAAGAAAAAAATATCTTCTTTACGACAATAAAATCTGCACCGGGGACGAAGCGGCCGAAGCTCTTTCTTCCCTGAAAAAGAAAATGTCCGCCATAGGATGCGAAATTGTTATGGGACGCGGTGATTCACCGCTTGTCATATAAAATATCTTACTGAGGGAAAAGACTGGTTCTGACCCCAAAGAGAGGAGAATAAACCATGTATAAGTATGACCCGTCATCATCAAAAGCCGAGGAATTTATCAATCATCAGGAGATCCTGGATACGCTGGAATATGCGCATCAGAACAGCCGCAACGAGACCCTTATCAGCGAGATCCTCGCAAAAGCAGCTCTCAGAAAAGGACTGACGCACCGCGAGGCCTCTGTCCTCTTAGTCTGTCAGCTGGAAGAGAAAAACCGAGAGATCTACGCCCTGGCCGGACAGATCAAAAAGGATTTTTACGGCAATCGGATCGTAATGTTTGCCCCCCTGTACCTGTCAAATTACTGTATCAACGGCTGTGTCTACTGCCCGTATCACGCAAAAAATAAGCACATTGCCAGAAAAAAGCTGAGCCAGGAGGATATACGAAGAGAAGTGATTGCCCTTCAGGATATGGGGCATAAGCGTCTGGCTCTGGAAACCGGCGAGGATCCGGTAAACAGCCCCATCGAATATGTACTGGAGTCCATTGATACCATTTACAGCATACGGCATAAAAACGGATCGATCCGCCGTGTAAACGTAAACATTGCCGCCACTACGGTGGATAATTACAAACGGCTGAAGGAGGCAGGAATCGGTACTTACATTCTGTTCCAGGAAACCTACCACAAGGAAAGCTATGAATCGCTCCATCCCACCGGGCCGAAGCATGATTACGCCTACCATACTGAGGCTATGGACCGAGCCCAGCTGGGAGGGATTGACGACGTAGGGCTGGGCGTCCTCTTTGGCCTGGAGCTGTACCGCTATGAATTCGCCGGACTTCTCATGCACGCAGAGCATTTGGAAACGGTGTTCGGCGTTGGTCCCCATACCATCAGCGTCCCCAGGATCCGTCGGGCAGACGATATCGACCCCGATGCATTTGACAACGGCATTGATGACGATACCTTTGCAAAGCTGGTTGCCTGTATCCGTATTGCAGTTCCCTACACCGGCATGATCGTATCCACACGGGAGAGCCAAAAATGCCGCGAACGGCTTTTGCGGCTAGGTGTATCCCAGCTCAGCGGTGGTTCCAGAACCAGCGTAGGAGGCTACGCCGAGCTGGAGCCTTATGAGGAAAATTCTTCCCAGTTTGACGTCAGCGACAACCGCACTCTGGATCAGGTTGTCAACTGGCTTATGACCCTGGGCTATATCCCCAGCTTCTGTACTGCCTGTTACCGTGAGGGACGCACCGGCGACCGATTTATGAGCCTGTGCAAAAGCGGACAGATACAAAATTGCTGCCATCCAAACGCCCTTATGACGCTGAAGGAGTACCTGTGTGACTATGCCTCCCCTGACACCAGAACCATCGGAGAAACCATGATTCTGCGCGAGCTCGGCAGTATCCCAAAAGAGAACGTCCGGGAGATTGTACTCAGAAATCTTACGGAAATTGAAAAAGGAAACCGAGATTTTCGATTCTAGTGGACCGTATCTTGAATTAACTGCCGTCTGGCTGGTCTGCTGTCAATTATACGTTGTACCAGCCTGTAACATATGATACGCCCAGGCAGTATTTTCACCGCAGTTTGTGCCTGGGCAAAGGGAAAGGAATAGATATATCTATGACAATGAATCAGACACCCTCCGGGGAAAGAATCCATATCGGCTTTTTCGGAAAGAGAAACGCCGGAAAATCCAGTCTTGTAAATGCCATTACCGGCCAGAGCCTGTCCATCGTCTCAAACATAAAGGGCACTACCACTGATCCGGTTCTTAAATCCATGGAATTGCTGCCGCTGGGGCCAGTAGTTATCATAGACACTCCCGGACTGGATGATGAGGGAGAACTGGGACTTTTACGTATAAAAAAAGCCCGGCAGGCCATTAACCGCACCGATATCGGCGTGATCGTAGCGGACGGTACTGTGGGTATAAGCAGGGAAGAACGGGAGCTGGAAGAAATTTTCCAGCAAAAGAGAATCCCCTATATCATTGTTTTTAATAAAGCCGATCTCTGCGAAACGAAAGGCAGCTTTGAACCAGGACTATGGGTCAGTGCCGCAGACGGCACGGGGATCAGTGAGCTGAAAACAGCCATCGCAGCAATAAAACCGGCGGACAACCCAAACCGCTGCCTCCTGGCCGACCTGATTGAGCCGTCGGACACAGTAGTGCTTGTGGTTCCCATCGATAAGGCTGCCCCAAAAGGACGGCTGATCCTGCCTCAGCAGCAGGTCATACGTGACATCTTAGACCGAAAGGCTGTATCCATTGTCTGTCAGGAGGACAATCTGTCCGGCACCCTTGCACTGCTGGCAGAGAAACCAAAGCTTGTGATCACAGACAGCCAGGTCTTTCCCATTATTGACAGGATAACACCGCCCGACATCGGCCTGACCTCCTTCTCTGTTCTCTTTGCCCGGTACAAAGGAAACCTGTGGCAGACTGCCAGAGGGGCCAAAGCACTGGAAACTGTACGGGACGGATCACGGATTCTGATCTCAGAAGGCTGTACCCATCAGCGGCAGTGCGGAGATATAGGCACCTGCAAGCTTCCAGCCATGATACGTTCCTATACCGGAAAAGAACCTGCGTTTATCTTTACCTCCGGGCGTGAATTTCCGGAAGATCTATCCTCCTTCCATATGGTCATCCACTGCGGCGGCTGTATGCTGACGGAGCGGGAAATGAAGTACCGCCTTGCCGCAGCCCAGGATCAGAGCGTGCCTGTAACCAATTACGGGATCATCATAGCCTATATGAACGGGATTCTGGAGCGTAGCCTACAGCCCCTGACAAAAGACCGTTCTGATGCTTCACTGTATCATTAGCACAAGCAAAATCTCCATCATATCCTCCCCCCTGTGATCGGAGCCTTTTTATATGGGATCAGACATTTTTCCCTGAGCCGCTGTCAGCATAAGCACCGCCCCAAGAATCATCCCAAACCCCAGAAAATCCGCCGGCGCAAAGGATGTTCCCAGCCAGAAAACGGAAATAATTACTGCGGACAGCGGTTCTACACTTGCCAGTATACTTCCTTTTAGCGGGCCGATCATGGAAACTCCCTGAAGGTAAAGGCCAAAGGCAACAGCCGTTCCAATCACAATAACGCTGATGAGAGCGGCTCCGGTTTCAGTATCCCATATAAGTTCATATTCCCAGGGGCGGAACAGAACACACATAAGAACTCCCCCGAAAAACATACCAAATCCCAGGACCTGATAGATATCATAGCGCAGGATCAGGCTTCCAGGGATCATATTGTAAAGAACGGAGCTGACCGCAGCAGCCAGCCCCCAGAACAGGGCATTTCCCGTGATGTAGAAGGTATGGATATTTCCATGGGTACCGAGCACAAAGGTACCGAGGAGGGATAAAAAGATGGCCGCCAGTTCCAGCCATCCGGGATAACGCTTTTCCCGAAAGCAGACAACCAGAAGAATAAGTACCGGCGACAGATACTGCAGAACCGTGGCCGTTCCCGCATTAGACGCTTCAATAGCCATAAAATAGGTAAACTGGCACAGGCTGATGCCGCAAAAAGCAAAAAGCAGAAGGCGCAAGGTATCTGCCTTTTTCTTCAATATGTCCATATTTCGCCTGCCATGCAGGCTAAAGCCAACCGCAATCATAATAAGTCCTGCAAAAAGCAGCCGCAAGGATACCAGCCATGGCGCCTTAGCTCCCTTTGCCTCAAACAGGAACTGGCCGCAGCAGCCGGAAAATCCCCAGCATATCCCCCCGCAGACTGCCATGATTGTCCCCAAAATCTCATTTTTCTTCTGTATCATCTCACTCTTCTTCCTCCCTTCCCCCAGGTATGGGGGTATTTTTCCGCTCAGAGGGTTACAAAGTGTTATCCCTTCTTGCCGGCGGCGGATTTTTGTATAGCCTCACCCAGTTTAACCGCAGCAAACATATCTGTCAATCCTTTCCTGTTTCCCCGAAAGCCGGCTGCTGCACCCCGTCTCCTGCATTCGGCTGCTCTGCTTCAGAAACCGCGCCACGTTCCGGCCGTCCGCATTTCTTACCCGCGCAGATCTCTACCGAATCCCGCTCCCCGCAATGGACAGCACCAGACCAGATGGTATCAGAGGACTGGGAAATAAAATTTCGGGACTGCAGTGAGAGGCAGACATATTAAAGGGCTGCCTGAGAAATGAATAAAGGGCCATAAACGGCCCTCATCTGCTCTCATACAATCGTCCCCACAGGAAATGCCCGGCGGAATACGGTTCTGACAACGGGCCCGGCCACCAGCAGCTGAAAAGGCAGAGCCATTACAAAATTTTTCGGAATATTGGTGAGCCATACAAGGGGCAGCAGCCTCCATTGACCGGTAACTATACACATTTCCAGACCGCCATACAGAGACATGAAAATGACCATGGGAACCACCATGCAGCAGGACACAGCGATTACCTTTCTTGACGGGCTGCTGTCGCGGTCTGCGAAAAACCGAAAAGCTGCTGCTTTGGCGGGGCCGGACACCACAAACCAGTCAAGACAGAGCGCGCAGATATAAGCCAGAGGGAAGCCCATCCATCCCTCTCTCACCGACTCTGCGCTGAATCCACCCATATGAAGGGCGACATTGTACATACTCATCCAAAGCACCATCACAAAGCACATAAGGACAGTGTAAATCAGACTTTCTTTCTTATTTTGCGGCATAATTCCTCCTTCGGCGTATCAGCTGCGTTATATAAAAAACAGCAGGCGCTGCGGGTCAAAGATAAGGGATGCGGGGTATCCGCTTCCTGCTCTGACTCGCTGCGATCCTGCTGTATGTATGATCTCGCTGCGTCATGCGCCTGTTTTTATTTTTTCCCGGATATTATAACCTGTTTCTATGGCTTTTGTAAGTTCTTTTTTGCGTACATACAAAGATAACCTTACGCTCTCTCTTTATTCAGGTACTCCATAATTCCCATATGGATCGTCCAAGCCATCCGATCCTGGTATTCTTCCGTCTGCAGATTTGCAGCTTCTGACGGATTACTTAAAAAACCGCATTCTACGATTACAATGGGTTCCTTTACATGAAGAAGAAGATAATAATTATCATTGGCCTTTGCCTGACGGCGGTTTGCTGAACCCAGAACGTAATCAAACCGTTTCTGCAGGATCTGTGCCAGCACCTTGCCCTCCTGGGAAGTTTTGTAGTAAAATACCTGCCCCCCAAAGATAGAGTTTTCATGATAGCTGTTCTGGTGGATGCTCACTACCAGATCCGGTTTCGCCTCTTCTATAATCTGGCAGCGTTTTTTCATATCAGACATCTTCTTATAGCGGCCTCCGGCCGGGGACAGTCCCGTATCTTCTTCTCTTGTAAGAACGGCCGTTACATCTGAATACTCCAGATAATTCTTTAGGCGCAGTGCAATGGACAGGTTGATATCCTTTTCCAGCTGACCATTCACCCCAACCTTTCCCGGATCCTTACCTCCATGTCCAGGATCAATCACCACTACCGGACGGGCTGTCTCAGCTGTTCCCTCCCGACTCTGAACCGTCAGTACCCCGGATGCTGCCAGAGAGCCCGCCTGCCAGGAAAGAAGGGTTACGGCCCCCAGCAGCAAAAACCCCATTACGGTCTGCCACGTCCACTGTTTCATGCTGCAAAACTCCCGGCTGCCGCAGCAGCCATTTTCACACCCTTTAATTCAGTATATTATCATTTCCCCCAACCTATTCACATGAATGTGAATGACGCTTATACAGCTTTCTCTTCCTGTTTACTGTACCTGAGACACAATATCCCAGATATTGCTGTCCTCAAAACCCAGTTTCCAGCAGGCAACTCCCGCCAGGTTATACTCCCTTATCTGGTCAATCTTAAGCCCCAGGGACTTTTCCTCCTCCATCCAGATAGACTGAGTACCGTTTTCCCCGGAAACCTGTCCATAATATACTCCCAGTTCATCCTGCCATTCAAGCTCCACTCCATTTTCCTCCACCCACTTTTTTGCATCCCGAATTCCGTAGGCCTTTGAAGTGGTTTTCCCATCCTTCTCTGTCCAGACTCTTGTATAAAATGGAACACTGTTAATCACTTTTTCCTTCGGCACCTCTTTCAATGTATCCGCAATCCCGTTTTTTACATAAGAAATAGAAGCCACAGGTCCCGGCTCTCCTCCCGCATAGTGCTCGTCGTAGCCCATAACAATCACGTAATCGGCCACAATTCCCTGTTCCTTACGATTATAAAATGCAGTATAAGCTGAAGGCACATAGTTATCCACGGACAGCACCAGTCCCCGTTTGCGGCAGGCAACCGACATTTCACGGATAAACTGGACGTAATGTGGGCCGGCCTCTGACTTAAGACTCTCAAAATCCAGGTTAAAGCCGTCAAAGCCGTAGGTATCCGCTTCCTTCATCAGGTTTTCAATCAGTTTTTTCCGTTTGCTGGTTACAGACATCAGTTCCTTTGTATCCAGCTTTTGTACACTTTCCCTGGTGCTCACATTTTCCACCATAGCCCATACCTTAAGCCCCATTGCGTGAGCCTGATCCACATAGTCTTTGCTTGCAAGGGAGGTATAGGTTCCGTCATTTCCCGTAACATTAAACCAGGTAGGAACGATAACGTTCATTCCTTTCGCCACTTTGGCATACTTTTCCAGAGTAGAATTTGCTTCCTTTTTCGTCACCTGATGAAAGCCCAGACGCACCTTTTCATCCATGGAAATGCTTGTATATACAGGAGCTTTAAATTCGCTCACAGGCGTTGTCTCCTGAAGCTTTCCCATACGGCTGTTTTTAATATAACCTATATATCCATCCTCCGTCCGCACCTTTGACCACCGCTCCATGAGCTCTAAAACCTGTACCGTGCTGTCTTTTGAAAGCTCAGTGATAATATTGCTTTTAATTCCGCCTTTTTCCCGCAAAATTCCCTTTCTGCGGATCCTGGCCGTCTGCATCGGCTCCCAGAGCGTATCAATAAACACCCTTTTGATCTGGCTGGTGTCAAAGGACTGCTGACGGATGTCGGAATAATTCATCACAAGTCCCAGAGACAGGTAGGCCTCTTTATCCTTTATCTTTAAAAGAGGGCCCGCTTCTCCCATTGTATTCTCATCGGCATAGACGATCTCCTCTGGAAGTGTATATACTAAAAGCTGTTCCGTCTGATCCCAGTAGAATCTTTCATTGACAGCCTTATTCACCCAGCTTACCGGAAGATACACCTGCCCGTCCTCATAAATTCCCTTTTCATCCTGAAGCTGATTATTTAAAATAATTGCCACCTCATCGCCCCTGACCTGGAATAATTCTGCCTTATCCGCCAGTTCCTTTCCAGGCATATACCGCCTTCCGATGACAAAGCCTGCCAGTGCTCCTGCAAGCAGCAGCAACGCAAACACTGTCAAAAGGAGAGGGGCCACAGCGCGCTTCTTTCTTCTTCTGCTCCTCATTTTTATCCTCCGATCCTGTGTGACGTGCTCCCAGGCTCTTTCCTTCCCCCATCTTCACAGGATAAGCCGGAACACTCTGATATATTTTCTATTCTACCATAGAATCACAGGAAAGAGGAATAAAAATAGGAAAATGCCGTTTTAAACTCCACCGTCTGCTTGCAGGCCAGAACGGCATCCCATCCTGATAACAGCAGTTTTAAAACGGCATTCCCATCAGAAGAAAAATCTTATTCGTTTATCTTCCTATTTTTCCGGGAGCAGTCAGGTAGACGCGGTCAAAGCGTATTTCTTTTAATCTGCCCTGTTCCGAACAGATAAAATCCCCCATATAAAAGCCGCCGTCCTCTCCTGTCTCAAAGATACGATTCCACTCCTCTTCCAGACACTCAATTCCGTCTACCAGCACGGCTACTCCCTTGTCTTTAAAACGTCTGAGGCCATCCAGGTAATTCATCTGCTGCCTTTTAACCTCTGTCTGCTCTTTATACATAAATGTAAACCTCCCGACAGAAGCCCTTTTCTCCCCTGGAGGTAAAACGTGACATACCACTTCCCTTGAAAAAGGCTTCTGCTCTTCTTATCTTTTGTCAAATACATCTGCAAACCACTCCATGGCCCTCCTGTCCACCAGAAACGCATCTGCTGAAAGTGGGATTCTTCTGAGAGGAATACGAAACTGTTTCTCAATCTCTCTTCTTATGGTCTCGCTGCCAAAGGCAGCCATACAGCTCCATCCTTCTCCCAGCGTTTCCTCTTCTGTAAGAAATCCCAGAAATGCATTCAGTTTCCATTCTGACAGGGCTGCGGTAAGGATCCTGTTTGAGCACCGGAACCACTCTGGCCGGATCTGCGGTCTCATGGGGCCAAAGTCAATAAGGATCTCTTCATAGCCGGACCGGATACAGGACGCCAAAGCTTCCTTTTCCCCCTGAGGATAATAGTCCACATCCAGAATCCGAAACGCTTTCGCCTCCTCTGCTTTCTTTCCCTCCGGCCCAGCTTTTAACCGAATCAGACTGTTGTGCCCGCTCCACTCCACCACTGCTGTCCTTTTCTGACAGCAGCCGGACAGATAATTAGCGCTCCACAAGGTCAGGTGGGTAGCTCCCGTGGCCCTTCCCGCTCCGATGATCCCTGTAATACGGGTTCTCTGTACATTCACCGCCACAGCCATCTCCTCCTTGGGCTTACTGTCCTATTTGGAGCAGCATCCAAATCTCCTTCCATCTGCTCTGAAACCTTTTTCCACACTGCTTTTAAGAATCCTTCCGTTTCCCTGTCCAAGCAGAAAGGATCCTCATATGCGGGGCTTGCAAACATCGCAGTTTCCGGGAAAATTCTTTTTCGTTCCCGCTTCCCCTTGCCCGGTCCCCGCCGCACAATCACCAAAGAAAACTGCCTTTTTCCATCCGTTTTCACTTCGGAAAATACCTCTGCCATGCGTTCTGTCTGTTCCCTCTCCCACAGGTTATGACAAACAACGCCAACACAGCCCTGGCTGTCTCCCTCTAATTCCTGTGCCGCCCCTTTCCAGTCTGTCCCAAAATCTTCCAGAACAACTTCAAACTCCTCCTTTAATTCCCCAAGATCCGCTGCCGACCCATACCAGGGCCGAAGGGCGATTCCCTTCAGCTTAAGGATCCCGTTTTCATCTGCTCTGGCCCCTCCCAGAGCCTCTGCCAGATTTCTCACTGCCCTTGAATGGTTGCATTCCACATAGAGGGTTCTCACTCCCCGCCCATTTAAATAGGCGCAGAGACCAAACCCCAGGTGGGTTGCCCCTGCTCCGGGTCGATTGCCCACAAGGACGATTTTCTGAGATGATATTGCCATATGCTCTGTTGCGACCTTTCCCCCGCTCCATCGGTCCGCCGACCGTTTTGCAGCCAAAACCCGTTCCAGAGCTTCCTTTACCTCCTTCACAGCTGTCTCTTATACACATCTGACGCT
>ENA-UALB01000422-UALB01000422.1-human-gut-metagenome-genome-assembly--contig:-NODE-422-length-10801-cov-4.430393_pt1 | contig 10801 bp, 10 predicted proteins | sample MGYA00243695_ERZ654458 | MGnify/ENA primary metagenome ERZ654458 (study PRJEB26926, sample SAMN06164669) | human gut metagenome | biome: ENVO:00009003; feature: ENVO:2100002; material: ENVO:00002003...
CAGCGTCAGATGTGTATAAGAGACAGGCCGAAGAAGGAGCCGATGCCGAGGCCGAAGAGCAGCGTGCCGAGCACCGCGGGTTCGAGCGAAAGCTCGGTCTGCACGAAGGGAATGATGGGCGCCCAGCTCGCGACGGTGAAGCCGCCGGTGAAGAAGCCCGCGCGCGCGGCGAAGAGCCTGCGGCGCATCTTCGCATCATGCTGCGGCGTGCTGTCCGGAGCCTTCTTCGAGCTGTTGTGAAGGGTGTTCTGATAGGAAAGACGAGTGGTGTTTTGTTCTTGTATCGACATAAGGACCTGCGTGGGTAGTCAGGACACCGTCATTTTCTCATTCAAAATTCGATCTCTCAAGATGGATTCCATCGGATTTTTGATAGACTGAAAGCGCCATCGCCCGTCCTGGGCGGACTTCGGGCATTCGGTCCCATTCAAAACGGAGCGTTTTCAGTCATGACGATTTCGATCGAAGAGATGAGGAGCTTTGCCGCCGTTGCGGCGCAGGGCACCTTTTCGGCCGCGGCCCGTGCTCTCGGGCGCAGCCAGTCGGTGGTCTCGACCCACATTGCGGGCATGGAGAACGAGCTCGGCATCAGGCTTTTCGTGAGAGGCACGCCCGCGAAGCTCACCCCTGCGGGCGAGGAGCTCCTGCCCGGCGCCCTGCGGGTGCTCAGGGAGGCCGAGCGGTTCGAGAGCCGCGCCTCGGAGCTCTTCAGGCTGCCCGAGCCCCTTCTCTACATGGGCATCGACATGGCGCTCGAGCTGCCGCTTCTCCTTGATCTGCTGCGCGACTTCTCGCGCCAGTTCCCGTCGGCGCGCCTCCAGCTCGAGAACATCTCGAGCTCGGAGTCGAACTGGTTCTTCCGGCGTTCGCACATGACGATGGCGGTCATCTTCTCCTCGAGGCCCGACCCCGAGTGCGAGGAGCATCTCATCGGACTCGCGCCCCGCGCGGTGGCGGTCTCGAAGAAGCATCCGCTCGCGGCAGTCGAGCGCCCCTCGATCGAGGCACTTCAGGGCGTGCGGCAGATCGTCGTCAACGCCCGCGACAGCGAGTCGGAGTCCCCGATCACCGTGAGCCCCGACGTCTGGGAGGTCGACGGCGCACAGTGGGCGATCGGGCTTGCCGCCAGAGGCGTGGGCTGGACGATCGTGCCCCGCGCCGTCGCGATGACGCAGCCGGGCCTGCGCTCCTCCCTCGCGCTCCTCTCGGCCCCCTTCGACCTGCCGCCCGAGCGCCTCATCCTGCGCACCAAGAAGGACGAGGTCCCGCCCGTCTTCGCGAAGTGGTGGGCCGCCGCCCTCAGAAAGACCGCACGCCGCCTCGGACTCGTTCAGCCCGAATCAATGTGACGATTTCCGCCCGCCTCTGTGACGGGCGGTCTGAAAACGAGCGCGGGATCGGGACTTTCCCGTCTTTTTTGCAAGAAAATGCGCGTTTCGGGCACGTTTTCGACACAATGACGCTCAAAACAGGCTAAAGTGTTTTCAAGCCGGTTTCTTTCGGATCCACTTGTCAAATTGAAGTTTTCAATAAAACGGCACTTCAACGCGGCACAACACGGTTTTCCACCATGAAAACGCTCCTTCTCAAAGACAGTTCGCTGCGCGTTTCGGTGATGAGCTTTCATCACGAGATCGTCTACAGCGTGATGCGCGCCTACTTCGAGGCGCTCGTCAGTCACGTCCTCATCTGGAACGAGCGTTCCTACGGACTCCTGTGGAACACCGAGATGGTGGAGGACATCTCCGAGCGGCTTCGCTTCTTCTCCAAGGATACCAAGCGCTGGCGCGTCTATGCAGTCCTCTTCGGCGTCATCAACTTTCGCCGCGAACTGCGAATCGTGCCCTTCAGAGATGCGCTTGAGGAGCACATGAGCACGGGGCTCAACGTCTCGGCCGTCGCCGTGATCGACGTGCACCGCATCTACGAGACCTTCGGCACGAAGAACGTGCCCGAGGACGTCCTTGAGGACTTCGTCAACAAGTACAACGCCTGGCACAACTCGTTCGAGTGGTTCGTGCGCCTTTTTGAAAACGGCCGCCTCAAGAGCGAGAACCGCGTCTGCCGCACGATGGACGACGTGATCATGTGGCTCAAGCACCAGCCCGAGCTCGTCAACGTGCGCATCACGCCCAAGCAGTTTGCCGACGCGCGAGCCGACGTCGAGTCCGACTTCGGCATTCTCGTGAAGAAGAACTTCGTGCTCACAGGCATCAACGCCCTCAACAGACTCGAGTTCCGCGACGGCGCCATGGCGCTGCGCGTCGCCTTCGACGACCTCGTGCGCGTGCACTCCGAACTGCACGATCCCGAATCGATCGGGAGCGTCTTCTGGAGCGCCGACAGCGTCGTGGCGCTTCTCGCCAACGGCATCGGCTTCAGCATCAAGCGCGACGACATGGGATTCGTGCGAATCTCCGCCCCCGTGGGCACGCCGCTGCACATCGTCGACGGGCTCAGGAACATGCTCCTGGCCTTCCAGGGGGCCGCACCCGACCGCATCGAGATCGCCGAGTCGGACGACATCTCCGTGCAGAGCTTCATCGACGGTGAAGGCGCCATCCCCACGCTCAACGAGTGCCACCGCGCGCTCTGCGAAGCGATCGGCCGGATCCGCTGACGCCCCTGACGAAGCCTCACAAAAGGAAGGGCCTGCATCTTCCGGATGTCAGGCCCCCTTTTCTTGTTCAGTTATCGGTTGAAGTATCCCGACGTGAAGCTTCGCTCCACGATTCCCTCCCAGGCGGACGCGCGCCTTCTCCCCTTCACGGCGAGCTTGACGACCGGTCTTCCCGAAAGCCAAGCGTCAGCCGAGTCGGGCGCACCGAAGGAGACCGCCTTCGACGTGCAGATGTCGGCGCAGAGGCCGCAGCCCGTGCAGGCCGTCTCGACAGCCGCGATCGTGAAGCCTTCGCCCTCGGTTTTCGCCGAGAGCGCGTACTGGGGACAGGCCGCGGCGCAGAGCCCGCAGGCCGTACACTTTTCCGAATCGAATTGAGGCACCCTGAGGCCGGCAAGGCACGCTGCCTTCGCAGCGCGCACGCCTTCGGCATCCTGCATGCCCGAAAGAAGCCCCCTTGCCGCCATGAGCCTGCGCCTTGAGCCCTCCGTCACAAGCAGGTGGCCCGCGGATTTGTCGGGCACGTGCTCCGCAATCCTTTCAGGCGAAACGGGCGCGGCGGACTTTCTGACGACGATGCCCAGAAGATGACGGCGGCCGCCGTCGACCTCGGGAACGGGCTCGGTGCTAAAGACGACGTCAACCGTGCGCCCGAAGGCCCCGGCCATCTCCCTGAGATCCCTGACGAATGCGTTCCGCAGCGTGACGCCTTCGCACCGCACCTCGGCGGGACAGCCCTCGCAGACGCCCGTCGCGATCCTGAGCGTGCGAAGCCCGCCCCGAAGAAGCTCGAGCCTCGTCGTGGCACAAAGGCCTCCGATGCAGGGAACGGGCGTGCCCGGCCCCTGAGCAGCATGACTGCAGCGGCATTCGAGAACGCCTGAGGAAGGCACGGCCGCAACGGCCTCGCGCCAGCCCGCCCCGGGCAGCTCGAGCGCGTCGCGCGGACAGGCCGCGGCACAGGCGCCGCAACCCTCGCAGGCGGGCGCGATGATGCGAAGCGCGGCCCCTTCGAACGAGAGGGCGCGTGCGGGACAGGCGTCGGCGCAGGCGGTGCATTTGGCGCCCGCGTGCCGCTCACGCACGCAGCGGCCCGCAATAAGGCGAACGGCGCCCGTCACTTCGTGCCGCCCGGATTGATCTGGTCGGCGGCGGATGCGTCGGCACCGCCCTCGGGGGCCTTCTCGACCTTCTCGGCCTTGTCGGCGTGCTTGACGTGGTGGTCCGCACGACGCATGAGCACCTGGTCGATGTGGAAGCCGTCCATGTTGGTGACCTCGAAGCGGTAGCCCGCATACTCGACGAAGTCCCCGCGCTTGGGTACGCGGCGGAGCATGTACATGATGAAGCCCGAGACCGTCTCGTAGGTCTCCTCCTCGGGCATGCTCTCGATGCCAAACTCGCGCTCGATGTCGTCGACGGGCGTCGAGCCGTCAACGAGCCAGGTGCCGTCGGCGCGCTCGACGAGGAGCTGGTCGTCGGCCCAGACGTCGTAGTTGCCCATCACGGGCCAGAGGATGTCCTTGAGGGTGATGATGCCGACCGTGAGGCCGTATTCGTTGATGACGACCGCGAAGTCGGAGCTCTCCTTCTTGAAGAGGTCGAGCGTCTCGGTGAGCGTGAGCGAGTCGGGGATCGTGATGATGGGCTGCACGATGCCGGGCTTGCGGATCGAGAGGGACTCGCCGTCGGCATAGAGCTTGAGGAGCTGCTTCCCGTCGACGACGCCCAAAACGTGGTCGATGTCGCCGTCGACGACGAGGAACTTGTTGTGGGGCGTGAGCGAGATCTTCTCGCGGATGCTCTCGTCACTCTCGTCGAGGCTGAAGTAGATGATGCTGTCGCGGGCCGTCATGGCGCTGGGTACCAGATGGTTTTCAAGGCCCATCATGTTCGTGATGGCGGTATGCTCAAGCGGCGCGATGACGCCCGCCTTGGCGCCCGCCTCGACCGTCGCGATTACGTCCTCGTTGGTGATCTGGTCCTGGTTGTTGAGCGGCACGCGCATCATGCGCATGATCGCGTTGGCGAGCACCGTCAGGAGCCAGACGAGCGGCTTGAGGAGCATGATGAGCGTCACCATCGGACTGATGCAGCGCACGGCCACCTTTTCGGGGCAGCTCATGGCGACGCGCTTCGGAATGAGGTCCGCGAACATCACGAAGAGAATCGTGACGAGCAGGAACGAGCAGAAGAAGGAGACGGGCGTGAGGGCCTCCGGCGGCACGACGTAGGCGAACACTGCGGCGAAGACGTCCGTGAAGACCGCCTCGCCGACCACGCCGCCGAGAATGGCCACGGCGTTGATGCCGACCTGCACCACCGAGAAGAAGTAACCCGGATTCTCCTTGAGGTTGAGAACGAGCCTGGCGCGGTGGTCGCCCTCTTCGGCCATGCGCTCGAGCCTCACCTTGCGGGAGCCTGCGAGGGCGATTTCAGACATGGCGAAGTACGCCGCGCCTATGATGAGAAGCGTGATGAGGACGAGCTGCGTGAGCATGACCGGGGTTTTCCAGAGATGACGTACGGAGACAGGCGGGCGTTGCCGCCGGCCGCTTATTGTACCGCAGCCCGCGTCCCGCACCGATTTGCGGGCGGGAAAAATTCGCGCCCGCCCGAAGCACGACGTCCTGATCAGGATCCCCGCCGCCGATTTCGACGCAGGTGTCCGTCCTGAGGATAAGGAATCCTCGTGCTGTTACAATCATTTGATCCTCGGATTCCTACAAGACGACATACGAAATGTCCGACGCACTGCTTCATACGATCTCCAACGTGCTCGTCCTCGTCCTCACGGCGGGGATCGGCTGGCTTGCCGCCCAAACGGGCAAGCTCGACGACACGGGCCGCATCACGACGGCGAAGATCGTGAATCTCTCGATTCCGTTCTTCCTCTTCAATTCCGTCACGACGAAGTTCACGCACGACCAGCTCGTCGAGCTCCTCGGCATGGCCTGGCTGCCGTTCGTGACGGTCTGCCTCAACCTTCTCATCTCGCTCGCGCTCATCAGGCTCGGCCTCGTGCGCAGGGAGCTCTCGGGCACCTTCACCGCTGCCTTCACGGGCTCAACCGTGCTCTTCGTGGGCGTGCCCATGACGACCGCGCTCTTCGGCGAAGAAGGCATTCCCTACCTGCTCGTCTACTTCTTCGCCAACTGCGTCTTCATCTGGACCGTCGGCCTCTACGCCATCCAGACCGACGGCGTCGCGAAGACGGGCGGCGCGCGTCCAAAGCTCGTTTCTATGAAGAGCGTCAGAATGCTCTTCTCGCCGCCGCTTCTCTCCTTCATCGTCGGCATCGCCTTCGTCGTCCTTTCGATTCCGATCCCGCACTTCGTCGCGGCCACCGTGAAGAGCTTCGGCTCCGTCACCTCGCCGCTCGCGCTCTTCTTCATCGGCATGACGATCTTCAAAATCGGCGTCTCCGAGATGAAGCGCATGCCCCGCGAACTCGTCTTCGTGCTCCTCTCCTGCTTCGTGATCCGCCCGCTCGTGATGTACCTCGTCACGATCCCGTTCGACCTCGAGCCCATCATGCGCAAGGTCTTCGTCGCGGCCGCCGCCCTGCCCGTCTCGTCGGTCATCGCCGTTCTCGCACGCACTTACGGCGGCGACGAGCGCTTCGCCTCAAGAGCGATCGGCGTGACCACACTCGGCATCATCCCGGCCCTGCCCGTGATGCTCTTCATCGTGCATTTCGTCTGATCCGGATCTCGAAAAGAAAGCTGCGCGCAACGCCCGCACCCACGAAGAAGGGGCGCCCGTTCATGCAGATCGGACGCCCCTTTTCAATGCCGATCCTTGTTCAGGATCTCATCGGGCGGCGAGCGCCTCGAGGCGCCTGACGGCCATGTTGGCCACGACGCTCACGGCGACGGGGAGGACCTCGTCGTTGAAGTCCATCTGCTGATTGTGGAGCGACACCTGGTGCTCCTCATCGCGGATGCCCACGCGGATGATCGCGCCTGGGATGCGGTTGAGGTACTCGGAGAAGTCCTCGCTCGACATGAACGGACGGATGATGCGGACGTTGTCCTCACCGAGCAGGGCCTTCGTGACCTCGTGGGCGGCGATCGTCTGCTCCTCGCCGTTGATGACGGAGCCGATCATGCGGTCGTAGACGAGCTCGACCGTGCAGCCGTTGGCGGCGGCGATGCCCGTCACCATCGCGCGGATGTTCTCCTCGGCGAGGTCGCGGATCTCGGGCAGGAAGGTGCGCACCGTGCCGCTCATCGTCAGTTCGCTCTGCACGACGTTGTTGGCCTTGAAGTTGCCGCAGTTGATCGAGCAGATGGAGACGACGGCGGACTCGATCGGGTCGACCTTGCGGGAGACGATCGTCTGGAGCGCCGTCACGATCTGGGCGGCGACAGGAATCGGGTCGACGCCGAGGTGCGGACGGCCGCCGTGCGTGCCCTTGCCGCGCAGCGTGATGTAGACGCTGTCGCTCGCGGCCTGGAGGGGACCCGGCTTGAAGCCGATCACGCCCTTGGGAAGATTGGGCTCGGTGTGGCCGCCGTAGATCTCCTCGATGCCGTACTTCTCGATGAGGCCCGCCTCGACGAGGGCCTTCGCACCCGTGCCGGCCTCTTCGGCGGCCTGGTGTACGAGCACGATGCGGCCGGGGAAGTCGTTGTGCGCGGCGAGCCAGCGGGCGGCGCCGAGAAGCCACGTCGTGTGGCCGTCATGGCCGCAGCAGTGGCCGCGGCCGGCAACCGTGCTCGCCCAGGGCTTGCCGCAGCCGTCGTTCATCGGCAGGGCGTCCATGTCGGCACGGATGGCGATGGTGTGGCCGGGACGGCTGCCCTCGATCACGGCGATGACGCAGCCCTTGACGAGCTCCGTGTCGATCTCGACGATGCCGCTCTTCCTGTGATAGTCGCAGATCAGGCCCACGGTGCGCTCGGTCTCGAAGCCGAGCTCGGGGTGTGCATGAATGTCGTGACGGATCTCCTCGAGCTCGGGCACGAGTTCGGCGACGCCGGGCAGAAGACGGTCTTGAAGAAGCAGAGCCATTTGGGGTTCTCCATTTTTTGAACAATGGTCTTGGTGTCTGACGATTGTACGCCTTCCGAGAAATCGAAAGGACCTTCCCGCTTGCGCAGGAAGATCCTTTGGGGAGCGGCAGGTCCAGGGGAACGGCCTGCCTCATGTCGCCGATTAACCGCGGTTACTTGTTGCCGAGGATCGTCTTGACGGCCATGCGGCCCGAGTTGATGGCGAATGCGGAGGCGGTGCCTTCGCCGATCTTCAGGTCATAGCCTGAAAGTTCCACAAAGGGGACACGTTTCAGCGTACGAGCGTGATCCCCAGCTCGCGTAGGAAAAGCTCGTCGCGAGCGGTGGTCTCTGTGGTAATGGTCCGCTTGCCGTAAGGCGTCTCGACCTGCATGGCGTACACCGCATCGAACCACTGCAAGATCTGCAACAAGGTCTTGTTTTCCAGCCACGACCGCAGCTTGCTCTCGTTTTTGAGTTGCACCGCCGACTTCGTGCCGTCGTCAACCCCCAGGCGTGCCTTGAGCTTTTTGAGCTCGTTGAGGAAGAAGAAGCAGTAGCCGAGTCCGACAAACTGCACGAACTGCCGTCCGCGCAATCTCTCCGGCGTCCAAACCCGGGATCGGCGCCCCACCATCGAGTGCTTCTGCGCCGCGAACAGCTCCTCGATCTTTTCGCGAAGACGGTAGTACCTCAGCGCTTCCCAAGTGTTTTTCTCCGTGTTGCTGATCAACACGAAGAAGCCGTGCCCCGTCTGGTACTCATGAATGGCTTCGTCGTTGAACTCGACAACCTTGCCTTTGGACGTCTCTTTCACGAAGAAGAACCGTTCCACCTTCTGCTGTCCGGCCTTGTTCAGCGTCTCCCCGTTCTCGACGAGACCCTTGAGTTGCTTGAGCTCGCTGCGGAAAGCCGCTCGATCCGCCGTTGCCTTCTCGTCGTCGTAGAAGAAGTGGATGTGCAGGTTGCGCGGCAGAATCTGAACATCGCCCATACGGTACTGACCGCGGGTTCGTTGGCGAAGAATCTGAAACTCGTGCTTCACCGTCTTCGTCACGCCAAAAGTGAAGGTGTCGAACGGACACGCGTTTGCGTGCTTCGTGATTTCCTCCTTGATCTCGTCGAATGCCTCGCGAATCCATGATGTGGAGAGTTTCATCCGGGTGAGTGTCGGGATGCTGTGGCGCACGAAATCGAGCAAGTTCTCCTCGCTCGTGAACCCGCAGTCTGTCACGACGAGGGGCGTCCTCTCCATGAGGCAGTCAAGTTGCTTGAGCGTGTTTTTGATGGACAGAACGTCGGGCACATTCCCAGGTTGGGCGTGGAACGCTAGAGGCTGAAGGGAATTAACCTCCATGATCGTCAACAGCTTCACGGACGGAAGGTTATTGCTTTCCTTGCTGAAGCCATGCCTCGCTTCGATCTGACCGGCGCCATAAGTGTCGACCGTGGATGACTCCACCGCGAGGACTTTACGTTTCTCCGTCGGAGTATTCGCTCGAGTCATGAAGTACTGCTGAACCGCGGACTCGTTCAATGCGATGTCGTTGAAGAGGCGGCTGTACGTTTGCTCAGAAATGCCGTCCGCATAGGGGGCGCGATGACAGAGCTGCCAGGCTTCGAGACCGGAAAGTTCCGCCCCGTTCGTCACGAGACAGTACTGCGCGATTGTTTCGACCTTGAGCGCATCACCGTCATCGAAGCACGAGGAAAGCGCCTGGCTGATGCCGGAACGTTCTCCGATTCAATGGAGAATCTCAAGCGCGCCGATGCGTAATTTATTGGCGTTAACCCTTAGTTCCTTATTGACGCCGACGGCTTTTTTGGGTCGGGTGGGCACGATCTCGTGCTGACCGGCCGGAATTTTGCCTAACAGGCGTTTTCCCACAGTAAAGGTTTTGCGCGTTTCCGGGTTGTACGCAAGCTCGCGCTCGTACACGTAAACGTCGCCATTACCGCGCTTTACGCGGATTTCACCGATATGCCCGTTCTAGCTCGCCCCATCTCAACCTCCAATAGCGCCCCTATATAATACCATAGGGACACTATATTTATCCATAAAAAATCCCAGCGTCTCTTTGATTTTTAAGAGAAAGACTGGGATCAGAAAAGTGAGCAAAGGGGCAAAGGTGATCCTATTATTAGATTTTCAGGGATGACGCCCGCGGACGTCGCGCCCGCGTGCAGCAGGAAGGCTGCGGCGAGGAGAAGAAGAAGCTCTCGAGCGGAATGAAGCGGGCGCATGCGGTCTCTCGGACGGTCGGTGAGGATCACACCATTTTTGAGGCATCCCGAATCGCGGCGCCATTCCCGCATGGCGCCGCTCGGGTACAATGCACGGAATCCGGCCCTCAACCGATTCAACCGGGATCCGCCGACCAGGACCCGCAACAAGACATGACCGACAGACTTCCGAAAACCCCCAGAGGCCGCAACCGTGCGGTCGAGCTCCTTCGCTGCGCCATCGACGTTTTCATCGAGTACGGCTACGAGGGCGCGTCCCTCTCCCGCATCATCGAACGCTCGGGCGGCTCGCGCACCGTGATCTACCAGGTCTACGGCAACAAGGAGGGGCTCTTCCTCGCCGCCCTCGGCATGATGGCCGACGACGTCTATCAGGCCTACGTGAGCAACTACCATCCCGGCCGCAGCCTGCGCGAGGAGTTCGAGGCCTTCGGCCGCATCTTCCTCACGGGCATGTTCACCGAACGCGCCGTCGGCGCCTGCCGCCTCGTCTTCGCACAGTCCTTCGCCCGCCGTGACATCGGCGAATTCTTCTACCGCGAAGGCGTGAAGAAGAGCTACCAGTGCTTTGCCCGAGTCCTGCAGAACCACGTCGACGCCCCGATCGAGGAGCTCGAGGAGGCCGCCGCCCGCTTCATCGAAATGCTCCGCGGGCCCCTTCTCATGCGCATCCTCTGCACGCCCGAGACGCAGGTCACGCCCGAGGAGATCGAGGAGGCCGCCGTGCGCAGCGCCGACATCATGACCGTCTGGATGAACGAGCGCTGGCCCGAGACCAGAGCCGCCTGACCCGCACCGCTCCCATCATGGGCGCCGCCTCCCGAAGCGTGGACGCGGCGCCTTTTTCGTGTCCGCCCGCCTTTCCCGAAATGCCTTGAAACATTTGGGTAATCGGATTTAATGGTTGATATACCGTGGTGAGAATAATTTTTCACAACGG
>ENA-UALB01000425-UALB01000425.1-human-gut-metagenome-genome-assembly--contig:-NODE-425-length-10748-cov-4.113158_pt1 | contig 10748 bp, 9 predicted proteins | sample MGYA00243695_ERZ654458 | MGnify/ENA primary metagenome ERZ654458 (study PRJEB26926, sample SAMN06164669) | human gut metagenome | biome: ENVO:00009003; feature: ENVO:2100002; material: ENVO:00002003...
TCAGGGTCAAGCGCTTCTTCAGTAAGCACCCTATCGGGTGGTTTGCCGATAAAAAGTCCGAAAAATAAGCCCCCGGCGGTTGCAGAGGGCTGTGGTTGCATCTTAACTCAAGACAGCATCAGCTCTGAAACGGGGCTAGTGGTAGCTTGAGAGCTACGAGTTACGCAATCGCGTGTTTAAGCGGAGGCCTCGCTGCCTTGGTGCTGTCGAGAGAAGCCTCAAATGCTATTGAGCCGATTCCCTGCGTTCGATTCGCCTGACGAGATGTCTGGGTTTGGCAGCGTACCATGCATCAAAAACTTGTCTAATGGTGTGGCGCATATAGTCGGCTGGAGTGGAAAGCTCGACGCCCTTGCGATGGAAAAAAGAAATGGTCAATGGCGGCAAAGCAAATAAGGATGCCGGCAATGCCGAGACTCGATTTTCATATCTCTCATCTTCCGCTACGCTCAAGGGGGAGAGGCTGAGAGCGTTGTGACGTCCGTTAAGCGCATCAATGCCGTAAAAATCGCAGATGGTCAGGCTGCGAGGGGCTGTAATGCCGATTGAGTTGAGCTTGGACAAAAGCAGCGGTTCATCGCCAACAGTCGTCAGCCATTCGCACGAGGCAAGTTGATGGTGAACATCGGCGTTGGGCTTGAAGATTGGATGTGAAGCAGAGGCGATAACGCCTTGGTCTACTTCAAAGAGCGGCTCTTCTTCAAGAGCTGCAAGTGATTCACGCTGATGGTCGCCGATCATGACAACGGACAAGTCCAGTTTGTCCGTCACGAGCTGTGAGAGGCAGTCGGTTAGAAAACCGCTGCTGAAAATGACTTTAGTCTCAGGGAAGCGGCTTCTGAAGTGCGTCATGGCATCGGCAAGAATGCAGGGCGGCAAAGTCGGCGTTACCGATAGGAGCAGCTTGTCGAAATGGCCTGTTGCTATGGCTGAGACTGCTGCGGTAGCCTTGTCGGCATTGGCGACAATGGTTTCCGCATATGGCAGAAGACTTTCACCGGCTTCGTTGAGCCTGAGCCCTTGGGCGCTTCTTTCAAAGAGCGGGCTACCGAGTTCCGCTTCCAACTGGGAGACGGCTTTGGCGACGGTTGACTGTGTGAGATTGAGTTCAACGGATGCACGTCTGACACTTCCTGTCTTTACAACAGCCAAAAATGCCTTGACCTGGCGAATTTTCATTGGAATCTCCGTTGTGCATAAAGGAACGGGGGTTGCGTCATAAAGACCCGGCAATTGAAAGGATCTTACCGACGTTGATGACGGCAGGGGATCAAGACAGGGTAAACCCGATGGCCGCTGTGACATGAAGAAGGCGTCAGGTTCTTCAATGCAGGAAGCCTGACGCCTTTGGGAGGATTGATAATCAGAATCGATGAACGATGCCGGCCGTGAATTCATAGCCGTTGGGCTTGGCTTCCATGGTGGCGGTTTCGACCTTTTCCTGAGACCAGCCGGTCATGGCGTAGACGGCGGTGCGCTTCGAGATGGCATAGTCGTAGCCGAGGGCCGCGATCACGCGCTTGAAGTCGACGTCGCTCTTGTTTTCCATGTCGCGGTAGCCGATGCTGGCCTTGGCAACACCGCCGAGCGCCGGGACGTTCACGCCAAGGCTGACGCCGTAGCCGTCAACGAAGCCGTAGCCCTTGCCGCCGGTTACGGCCATGATGCCGTCGGTGCCGACGCCGCCGCGGAAGGCGGGAAGCTCCTGGTCGCCGAAGAACTGCGTAAATGCGAGGAGTCTTACACCGCCGTCGAACGTGTAGTTGCCGCCGACGGTGACGGTCCATCCGTCGTCCTTGCTGGCGGCTGCGCCCGTGCGGTACGTGCCGTACATCGTCGTGTCGGCCACCACGATGGCTTCAACGGCGCCGGCCTTGTAGCGGGCGGCGACGGATGCATAGCGGTCGGATTCGCCGCCACGTCCTTCGGTGCTTGTGGTGAGGCCGGAACTCTTGAAGGAGTACATCGCGTAGCCCGTCAGACCGGCAAAGGTCGGGGTCACGTAGCTGATCGCATTGTCGACGCGGGTCCAGGAAGATGCGGAGATGCAGCTGGAACCGAAAGCCTTCGTGTAGTTGGCAAACAGTGGATCGATGGCGCGGAAGAGGCCGTCGGCGCCGAGTGTGCTGCCGAAGAGCGGGAGAACGCCTGCGGAGACTTTGCCGAAGGGCCCTGTCAGGTCGACATGGGCTTCACGGCCAAAGAGCTTGCCGGTCTGGTCGAACTGACCGTCGTCGGACTTGAAGCCGGATTCGAGAACGAAGCCGACCTTGTAGCCGTTGCCGAGATCTTCGGAACCGCGAAGGCCGAAGCGGGAGCCGAATTCCTTGGCGTTTTCCATGGAGAACGTGTTGACGCGGTCGTGGCCGGCAACGTCTGCATCGCTCGAAACAAAGGAGAGGCTGGTGTCGATGACGCCGTAAACCTGCACGTCGGCAGCGGTGCTCGGGAGTGCAGCAAAAGCGCACAGCGCGCCGGCGACTGCCATGGATGAGAACTTTGTGTTATTCATGACTCATTCCTGAATGTCGGCTGCATGCATCCCGGTGCATGCAGCCGGTTGGTGATGTTAGAGGTTGATAGAGCAGGGCGCTTTTTTTAGGCGGCAGCCAATTCACGACCGACCAGCCACCCCCAGGTCGCGGCGCGGCCCGCGCACATGCCGGCAATAAGATTGGGATAGGTGTTGGCAAAGTAGCCGCCGCTGTCCTGTCCGATCACGTAGAGACCGGGAATAGGATGACCTTCCGTGTCGATGGCATTCATGTGCGTGTTGATCTGGATGCCGTCGAGCGTGCAAAGCGAGTAGCCGGCATTCTTGACGCCATAGAAAGGCGGCTTTTCAAGCGGGGACAGACGGAAGGATTCTTTGCCGAAATCTTCGTCCACGCCCTTGTGTGCGAGATCGTTGTAGCGTGCAACCGTCTTCTTGAGGGCTTCGGGCGGAAGACGAAGCTTGCGTGCAAGCTCTTCGATCGTATCGGCCTTCTGTACGAAGCCGTCGGCGATCAGCTTGGGAAGAACCGTGGATTCGATGAATTCCCATGCGAAAATCGGACGCGCGCCGTTGGGGTGCGGATGCAGGCGAGAGCATCCGGCCATGCGCGTATGCTGAACAAAGTCCGTCCACGTGGAGTCGAAAAGCGAATAGTGGCAGTGTCCCTTCTGGTATTCGTCGGCATGAAGAATGCCTTCATAAGTGCCGGACTCATTGAAGAATCGTTCGCCGTCGGCATTCACCTTGAGCCACGGCTGGCTGCCGGGCCAGAACGTACCCATGTCGGTCTTCTTCATGGCTTCGATGCCGGGTTCCTGATCTGGACGAAGCGCGCTGCGGTCAAACTGTGCCATGGAATGGGTTTCGTCCATCTTCGCGCCAACCCACAGACAGGCACGAATGCCGTCGCCCATGGCGCCGGGCATGGACTTGTTGCCGCCCAGAATTCGAAGATTCCAAGGCTGAAGGGCCTCTAGCATGTCATAGTTTCGGCAATATCCGCCCGTTGCAATCACAACACCTTTGGAGGCGAGGTAACGAACATAGCGGCCGTCCGAGTTTTCTGCGATGCAGCCGGTGATGCGGCCGTTTGCTTTTTCCAGTTTCACCATCTTGGTGTTGTAGTGGAATTCCGCACCGTGCTTGACGGCATAATCGTAGAGAACAACGTTGCCATTGAGGCGCTTTTGGCCCTTCTGATTGTTTTCCCAACGGGCCTGCGGCCATCTCGGCGTGTGGCACGTCGGGATGGCGGGATAACGCGTGTTTTCGACATTGTCGACGGTTTCATGCCAAAGTTCGACGCCTCGTTCGGCAAGGCGGTCGCCGTACCAGTTCATCACTTCGCCGGAACGTTCGGCAAACGTAAGGTGGAGACGCTGGTCGACATGGCCGCCGGCCGCCTGGGTGGCAAGGGTGACGAAGTCAAACTTGTTGATGTTGGTACCCCACTTCTTCTGGTAGCGGGATCCGATGGCGGCAAAGCCTTCGCGTACGCCGGTACCGACGACAAATCGATCGATGCCGATCACCTTGGCTCCGCTCTCGGCGGCGCTGGCAACGGCAAACATGCCGCTGGTGCCGCATCCGACAACGAGGATTTCGGTTTTGACGGTCTTGACAATGTCCTTCTCGTCGATGACAGGCGGCTTGCCGAGCCAGTCGCCGGTCTTGGACGCTTCTTCAGCCGTCTTTTCAGTAATGACTTCAACGGGAATCTTGCCCTGAGCCTGTTCAATGCACTTGCGGGCCGCACGCGTAACGGCGTTGGAGGTCACCGTAGCGCCGGAAACGGCATCGATTTCGGCACCCTGAGAGGCGAGAAGGGCCTTCTTGAGCTTTTCGGCAGCGGCCTGGCCGATGGAAGGCGTTTCACTCGACGCATCAATCACGACGTCAACGATGCGGTCGGTTTCAAAAGTCATGCTGACGCGGACATCACCGGCGATGCCGGCAGCCTTGGCAGTATAGGTGCCGGGTTTGTAAAGGCCCGCCGGAGCGGCGTGAACGGCGGCGGCAGCCAGGGTGGCACTGCCGGCAAGGCCTGCGCGAAGCAGCTGGCGCCGAGAAAGGTTTTGCGACATTTGGTCTCTCCTGTGTAGATATGTGCCTTTCGAAGAAATCATCTTCTCGAACATGAGATCATCATAGAAGAATCAATATCGGCTTTGTTTGGACAATTTTTCCCCCTGTTCGCTAATTGCGAACTCTCGTGAAAACCCTTGAGTTGCCCCTTTTCCCGTCGAAGCTTCCTGCGACCTGGTCGTCCTGCGCCGTCTTTACAACAGGCGTCGTCGATAACAAATAACAAAAGACTCGCCGGATGAAAACGGATCCGGCGAGTCTTGAGAATGACGGTAGCGCGGCATGAGTTGATGTTCGTCACTTCATGCCGCTGCTTTCGGCAAATTACAGCTTGTCCTTGGCGGCGGACAGGCCTGCCTGGCGGCCGTTCACGAGGCAGTCCATGACGGCGCCGTGAATGCCGCCGACGAATTCGCCGGCCGCGAAGAGGCCGGGAATCGGCTGATCGGTTTCAACGTCAAGCACGGCGGTCGCGACGTTCGTGGCCATGCCGCCCATGCAGTGATGGACCTTCGGGCTCATTTCGGAGACGTAGAAGGGCGCTTTGCCGATGGCTTTGCTTTCTTGTCGAAGCGGCGGCCGAAGTCGGCGTCCTTGCCGGCTGCGTGAGTTCGTTGTAGCGGGCGAACGTGGCTTCGAGCGTCTTCTGATCAAGCTTGTTGGCGTCGAAGAGCTCCTCGATGGCGAGGCAGTCGATGTCGAAGCGAAGCGTGGTGACGGGACCGGGACGGCCCGTGTCGAGCACGCCGACGCAGCCCGTGTAGCCGCCCATGCGCTCGAGGAGGGCTTCGGAGACGCCTGCGGCGCGGGCGAGCTCAATGGCGGCCTCGACCTCTTCTGGCTTGCGGGCCATGACGGCGTCGGGATTGATCACCTGAAGGCCGTCGTTTCGAATTCGAGCCAGCCTTGTTCCGGATTCATGTGGAAGCTGCGGCGGTCCTCGACCATGCGGTCAACGTATTGTTCGGTATGTGCGGTCATGTTGATGTCTTTGAGACCCCGGTTCACGCGGATAATAAAACTCAATCGGTTTTGACACCTGTCGATTTTAGGCGGCACATGCTGAAGAACTGAATCGGATTAACCCTTTGGGCGGGCCTTTGTGAAAGGTTCGGACAAATGGATGCAGGGTCTTTACGTACCCTATCCCGACGAAGCCGCCTGAAATCGATCGATTGCAGCACACAATGCCTGATTCGGGACGCAACCTTGGTTCAAGGTCTTGCGGCGCAAGGGTTCGGGGAGCGGGGAGGGTGTTTTCGGCAGTCAGCCTGCGGGAGCGGCGAATGCACGATTTTCGGGAAACGGAACTCAGGGAAAATGGGGAGATTACGTTTTGCGCGAGCGTGAAAACCCGAGTAGTCATATTTGAGCGACATGGGTATGCTCACTTCTGCCGGCACGACCAGCCGGTTTGAAAGGAGCTAAAAAAATGAATTTCATGAAGACTCTGGTGGCCGCCTCCGTGGCCGGTGCGATGATGGTAGGTGCGGTGTGCGCCCAGGAAGACTCGCTGCGTCCGCGCGAATACGGCATCCAGTTCGGCGTCCTGCAGCCGGGCCAGAACAACGCCATCACTGACGTTGAAGGCGTGCTCGTCGGCCAGGTGAACGTGCATGACGACAAGAAGGGCGCTCATACGGGCGTGACCGCGATTCTTCCGCACGGCGGCAACCTCTTCAAGGAAAAGGTTCCTGCGGGCATCTTCCTCGCGAACGGCTTCGGCAAGATGACGGGCTATCCGCAGGTGAAGGAACTCGGCAACATCGAGACGCCGATCGTCCTCGTCAATACCCTCAACGTGGCCGCTGGCCTTGACGGCATCATCGACTATACGTTCTCCTTCAAGGAAAACGGCGACTGCCGTAGCGTCAACGGCGTGGTGGGCGAAACGAACGACGGCGGCATCAACGACATCCGCGCGCGCTTCCTCACCTCCAAGGACGTCCTCAAGGCCATCCAGACCGCCAAGTCCGGTCCCGTTGAAGAAGGCGTCGTGGGCGCAGGCTCCGGCACGAAGGCCTTCGGCTTCAAGGGCGGCATCGGCACGTCGTCCCGCAAGCTGCCCGCGAGCATGGGCGGCTACACGGTCGGCGTCCTCGTTCAGACCAACTTTGGCGGCTTCCTCAATGTTGACGGCGTCGCCGTAGGCGAAAAGCTCGGCGGCTATCCGTGGCAGAAGGAAATCGAATGCGCCGACGGCTCGATCATGATGGTCGTCGCCACCGACGCTCCGATTGATGCCCGCAACCTCGAGCGCGTCGCCAAGCGCGCCTTCATGGGCCTCGCCAAGGCCGGCGGCATCGCCTCCAACGGCTCCGGCGACTTCGCGATCGCATTCTCGACCGCCAGGGAAAACCGCGTTCCGCACAACACTAAGAAGCTCGAGAAGCTCCAGAACGTCAACGTCGCCAATGACGACATGACGCCGATCTTCATGGCCACGATCGAGGCCACCGAAGAAGCCGTCGTAAATTCGCTCTTCAAGGCGAAGGACGTCAAGGGCTACAACGGCAAGGTCACCAAGGCGCTTCCTGTCGACCAGGTCCTCGAAATGCTCAAGGCTGAAGGTAAGATCGTCAAGCAACCGCGTTAATACGTAATCAAGCCCTCGTCAGGGAATTGAACGCCAGTGAAGGCTCCGACAAGCGTCGGGGCCTTTTTCGTCATGTGGAACAATGCAGGTGAATCTCTGTTCGGCTGGGCGCTTGTGACGTGCAAAACCGCCCGAGCTCGTTGCTGTGAGCTCGGGCGGTTTCTGAAGCCGACTGTCCGTGATGAGCTAACGGGTCATCATTTGGAAGTCAGTTGATGCGGGCTGGAAGTCAGAAAGCGTGGCGCACGCCCACGGTGGCGCGCCAGTCTTCGTCAAGATAGCCGCCGCTCGTACGTTCGACGTCGGCCCAGAAGTACGTGCTGTCGGAGAGGTTGAAGTTGGTCCCAAGACCGTATTCGCCCCACGTGTTGGGATCTCACAGGTCCTGGTCGAGAATCCGTTCAAGAGCCTGAAACTCGGCTCCGTCGAAACCGACAGGTACAAAATTCGCGGAGACTTCGACAAGGCGAGCAAGGCGTTCTCCAATGAGGAACGGCGGGGAACGGCTCGCGACTGCGCCAGCAAACCACGGCGCGGCATTGCACCACATCATCCAGGCGAAGGCCTTGAGGGAACATTTCAGTCTGCTGAGACGCGAAAGAGCAGGGGAGCTGTCTGAATACCAGCAAAAAGAGGGCGCTGAAGGTCTGTGCGCGAAAGCAGACTTTCAGTCAGCCGGGAAGAGATGCGCAGCCGCATCGAGGGTTGCACTGGGAAGAAGTCAAGGGAGGGGAAGAAGGGAGGAGCTGCTCCCTCGCGACCTTGCGGTGCGAGGGAGCGTTCCTTCTGGTCTACTGAGGGGACCGATTACTTGGATGAACGCCTGGGGCGCTTGAGCGAGACGGTGGAAGTTCCGCACTCCTCCTCTGTGTCGGACTCGTCTTTTTTACGGCGGGCCTTCGTAGAAGCCACCTCTTCCATCGCTTCTTTGCTGGGCGTCTCAAGCTTTGAGCCGTGCTTATGCCTGGGTTCCGCGATCAGGATCGAAGCTGCCAGTTCGTCCTCGGTGATGCCGAGGGCTTTGCACAACTTGACGGCGTCGGTGATGATGTCGTCGCCGATGATTTCGTCACGCGTGCAGCGATAGGTCGAGGACCAGCGCACGCACACGCCGTGTTCCTCGGTTTCGCAGACGGGGTCGGTGAGCTTTTGGCAGCCCGCGAGTTCGAGCTTCTGGCAGGAGGCCGCGCCGTCGACGGAGGGACAGAGGATCGTGCGTTCGGTCACCCAGCAGACGGGATTGGCGGAGACGAAGTGTCCCTCCCAGTTTTCGACCTCAATGTCGCGCGCGTCGTCGTCGAGGCAGACTTCGGCCCCGATGATGCAGCCGGCAGGGATTTCGCCCTTGGTTTCCTTCGAGTATGAGACTGTGACGGAGGTGTCGTCGATGCGGATGCCTTCGCCCGAGGGTTCGGACTTGCAGACAAAGTCGGTCGTGGTCTCGAGGCAAATGCCGCCGGACTCGGCCGAACAGACGGGCGCGGAGAGCGTGCAGTCAGTGAGCGTCGGATTGGCGTCGACCGTGCAGCGAGAGCCCGCGGGATTGACCGTCACGCAGGTAAAGGTGTTCTCGTAGCGAATGCATTTCCCGGAATTGTTGTTCTCGGCGCAGACGCGGTTCTCGAGCGTGCAGACGGGATCAGCCGCCTGAACGAGGTTCGGCAGCGGGAGAAGAAGAGGGAGGAGCGAAAAGAGGCGGCGCATGTCAGGAGCCCTCCGCAGTCGCAGCCGTCTTGGGGCGGATCGAGGCGCAGTGGTCGACCCATTCTTCCTTGATGTAGTAGGACTCGTTCACGTAGGTGAGGGTGAGCCTCATGGAGCCCGTCATGTAACCGTTGTAATAGACGCGGGCTCCGAGCTTTGCCGTGCAGGTGGGGCCGGAGCATTCACGCTTCGTCCATTCGTAGTCGGCCTTGCAGCTGCTGTTCGTACGGTGGGCGATGTTTCGGAGGGTGTAGCCGAGCGAGATTCGCGTGGACTTGAACCCCTTCACCTGGATGGCCAGATAGGAGGAGTTGCCGCAGGTGTGCTGGCCGATGAGGACGTCGCCGTCGGAACAGGGGGCGTGGCTGAGACTGTATTCACCGTTGACGCGTGCGGTGGTCTTGTCGCCCAGGACGCAGCCGTGGTCGTTGTTCGACTCGAGGACTTCACTGCACTTGACCGTTTCGGTCGTGGCGTCGGTGGAGGTGCACACGCCCGAGAAGATCGCGCGTGCGACGGCCGAGGTCTCTTCGGTGACGGTACCGGAGGCGGCGGAGGATTCCTTGCCGAAGAAGCATCGCTCGGTCCAGACGGAGGATGCGGGCTTTCCTGAGACGGTCGTGAGGCAGGAGCGCTCGGAGGACGTGCCTTCGCCTTCGGCGCATGCAAAGTACTTTGCCGTGACCTTGCCGATCTCGACGGGGCCGATGCGGCAGGCCTTCTCGTTCCACCAGCCGCCCGCTCGACAGGTCTTCGTCACCTCGACGGGGTCGGCTTCGATGGTCACGTCCTTGCAGGTGTCGTTGTCGTCCGGCGTTACGGTCGGATTGTTGACGATCTCGTCGCGGCCCGCGAGCACGTCCTCGCCGATGACGGGACGCTCCGGAAAGCCCTTGTCGAGCACCTGAATGGCGCGACAGGTCGTGTCGGTCTTGCCGCGACACTCGATCACGGTGGCTTCGGCCGAACCCGTGAGCGTGCCCTTGCCGTCGGCCCAGAGGTTCTTGACGTCGTCGAGACCTTCGGTCGACCCGCCGCCCACGGCATCAAGCACGCCGTCGTGGTTCGCCATGATCCCGTCGATGTCGGGAAGCTGAGTGTTGCGCGCAGCGGCAACGGCCTCGGCAACCGTCACGGCGTGCGAGGGCAGGGCAATGGAGAGACCGAGCGCGAACGTCATGAGTGAAATGAGACATCGAACGGGAACTGTACGGGTCATGGCTCTCAAAGAGGTGTAGAGATTGGGTTCCAGGGGGCGGTTTTGGGTGTTCAGGGCGCGATTCGGCCGAGCGGCGTTCCGTCGAGTACGGTTTGAAGGACGGCGATGCGGGTGCGGTCCGATTCGTCCATGACGGCGTCGGCGAGCGTGCGACGCCACTGAGAAAGGGCCGAGACGATGGAGGCCGTGCCCGAGATGAAGTAGGTCTGCCGGTCGTCGAGGGTGAGTCGTGTGCCCCGTTCAAAGGCCACGCCGTATTCATGTGTGGGGTTGAGGTGGTCGAGCGCGCGTAGATAGGTTTTGTCGCTCTCCTTGATGCCCGGGTAGGTGAGGAAGTCGATGGCTACGGTGGCGTGTCGTGTCTGCGACGATCCACCTATGCCCGTGCTGGCGATGAAGTGGGTGTCGGCGGTCAGACCGTAGCGGGCGAAGATGTCGTTGCGCGCTTTCACCACTCCGGCATAGTTCACGTCGATGTCGGCCACGTAGATCCATGTGCGCACAAGGTGCTCGGCCATGTTGAGTCCCCGTTCCTTGATGCCCTTGAGATAGTTCTCGAAGAGCAGCATGGTCTGTAGATAACTGCTGTTGCCGAAGGCCTCTTCGTCTTTGAGGCGCAGACTCTGGAAGATGAAAGCCGGTTCCTG
>ENA-UALB01000428-UALB01000428.1-human-gut-metagenome-genome-assembly--contig:-NODE-428-length-10675-cov-5.723823_pt1 | contig 10675 bp, 9 predicted proteins | sample MGYA00243695_ERZ654458 | MGnify/ENA primary metagenome ERZ654458 (study PRJEB26926, sample SAMN06164669) | human gut metagenome | biome: ENVO:00009003; feature: ENVO:2100002; material: ENVO:00002003...
TCTCGTGGGCTCGGAGATGTGTATAAGAGACAGGGATTACCAATCGCAAGCACCTTGTTCTGACTGTCCAAAAGGAAAGTTTGAAAGTTCACATCCGAAGGGAAATGATTCAAAGCGTCAAAATCACCCTTTTCATCGATAAAAACCGGATAAAGGAATCGATCTCTCTTCAATAGAAAAGAGATTTCTTTTTTGTTTTTCGGATGGAAAGCAAAAAGAAAAGATACTTTCCCAGCGGCTACAGTGTCGACCATAGAAATTAAACGTTTCCATGTAGGAAGTTGCAATTTACAACCGGTACAGCCCACCGAATCCACGTAAGTCATTATAGTATATTCATTTTGAGGAAACGAATAACCGGCACTGTCCTTTCCTAAAACACTGAATGTCATATCAGCGGGATAGACAATCGTTCTACCCTCCCATTCGTGAATCAAACGGGATATTTGCTGCTCTTTGGTCTCTTTACATGAGCAAAGTGCCATCAGAAAGCATAAATAGCCGATAAGTTTAATGGGACGGCCCATTATTCTTCACGGTATACTACCTCAACTTTCAGATATGTGAACGGACAGTCCACAGATCCGTCACCGAAACAGGCTATTTCTCCATCCGGGAACGACTCTCCTGTAGCCAAAGCCTCCACATTTTGTAATAGTAAACCGGCTTCTTGCACCTTTCCTTCTTTTCTCACAGAAACAAGACCTATTAGCAATAGCCCGATAAGTCCAATAGTAATTTTTGCGTTTTTCATACTCTATGTTTTTATTGCAAAGGTATAGCTTATCCCGCCCACCGCCAGTGAGAAAGACTGATTTCTCACTGATTTTTCACTGATTTCTTACTATTTTCTGAACTAAAGTGGAGTTGATAGCCTCCATTTTCCAAGGTAACGCTAAGATTAGCCCCCATTTTCCTTAAATCAGTACGTAAATCAGTTATCAGTCGGTTCCTGCGTTCCATAAAAGAATCGACATTATCCAATTCTTTCCAGAATAGTTTTTTCAGATCTTCATGCAACAGCAAATGGCCGGGTACTTTAAGAAATGCCAACAATACCTCAGCAACTTGTTTTCGGAGTATACAAGTCTGATCATGATAAGTGATACTCCTCTGCAGATAATCAAATGTAAGTCCATCGACCTCCCAAACAAATTCACCTTTTTGTTGAGCAAGTGGTTGCGACGATTCAACATGATTATCTTCTATTCTGGACCCGGATAAAATTCGAACAAGAAAGAGACGAACACTCGGAATATAAAACAAACAAAAGATCAGCGAGAAAAGGACATAACACCAAGTACGAATATTATTCCAATGCGCTTTTAAAATAACGTCCACCCAAAAAGGTCTTATAAAAGCATCCATTTTTATGCAATAACCGACTCCTGTACTATAGGCTAATAAAAAACAATCAGGTTCATTTAACCCACTCGACACTGATATCCGCTCTCCATCCTTTAGAGAATTTATTAGTTTTATTCCGGTCTTAGCACGGATGCCATCCATACGAAGCTTCAACTGCCATTTCTGATTCAGAGAATCTACATGAATAGGGTTTCGTTCTATCAGGAAAGATTGCTTGGCTTTCTGTATAAAAGATGTATCCGCATAAACAGTATCAATGGCAAATTGACATACATTGCAAGTCCCACTTTTATCTGTAAGGGTTACTTTCTTATGCTTTGTTTGTTTCTTTCCGGTAGCGTACGCATGATTGGGATTCAATTTTCGGAATCTATATTCCAGATCTTCATCAATTGTCCGCAACAAGAGTTTTTGTGCACTTGCATTTACAACAGGCAGGCCCATACGATAAAGATAGGATCCCAAAGTAATTGTAATCCCTACCCAAAGTAAAGCCAATAAGATACTATAGATAAATTTCATTGTTCATCATTTTCTTCTGCAAAGAAAATCAAAAAAAGAGTTGATAACAAATAAAATATTATTTTTCTACCGCCAGTTTCATCTATAAATCTTATCAATAACAGTCTGGTATTATCCAACTGGGGCACATGCAAATATACTATTGGTTCATTGCTCTTCACACAATTTCCTAAAGCCCTTATTCCCTGCGCAAATAAAGAAGAAAACAAGTTGATTCGCACTACATCATAAACCTTTATAAACAAGACTATTACCATCTTTCATCCGATCTTTACTCCGGCCCGCATACCCGGGCCCACGAGCATAGGCATACGGGCTCGGATAAGATTCAGCCCTTTTTCACTAAAGACACGAAGGGAAACACAATGCTTTTATAGACATAAGCAGATAAGACAATAGATACATTATGCTATATACCAAGCTATTGCACTTGCTTTCTCTACTAAAATGAAAGGTGGAAGATAATACCCTCCTATTATCGAATTTTCATTAATGCCATATCTGTAGGAACAGAGAAGAGTGTTTCTTCTGCCGATGATACTTGACTACAAGAGCTTAGCAACATTAGCAGAAGAAAACATTTACTCAAAAATTTAGCCAAACGATACATTAAACTCTTAATGATATTAGCCTCGTTCAGCTTTTATCTTCTTCACACGTGCACACGTACGATGTCCATAAATGATAATCACTACGAAACAGATAAAAGGAAGTATGAAAGACAAGTTTACAGCAGGCATACCCAACAATGTATGTTGGTCAATAATACAAGCCTGTAATGGTGGCAACACAGAGCCTCCCAGAATTGCCATAATCAAACCGGCAGCCCCAAATTTGGCATCATCACCCAAACCACGAAGAGCAATGCCATAAATCGTGGGAAACATTAGTGACATACAAGCCGAAACAGCTACTAAACAATACAATCCCCATATGTCTTGCAAAAAAATCACACCTAACGTAAAAGCACCACCCGCAATCGCAAGAATCTTGAGAAGCATCCCCGGATTCAGGTAGCGAAGAATAAATGTACACACGAAACGGCTTATGCAAAAAATAATCATAGCAATTATATTATATTCCTGGGAAAGCACTTCAGCAGCCTTCTCCTCCATTCCCTGCGACATAAACAAGCGCGTTCCATATTGGATAACAAAAGTCCAACACATAATCTGTGCACCTACATAAAAAAATTGTGCTATGACTCCTTCTCTATAATGGGGAATTTTAAAGATACGCTTCAATGTGGGTATAAAATCAATATTATGGTTCTTATCGCCATTCTTAGGCATTTTAACGGCACGTATCACAAAAAGCATCGCTAGAATTACTAATCCTATAATCAGATAAGGAGCAATCAACACAGAGAGATCCGACTCTTTCAATACTTCAAACTCTGCCGGAGACAATTGGCTGCGTTCTACCGTATCCATAGGATTCAGACGCGCCTGAATGAAATTCATGGCAACATACATGCCGAGCAATGATCCCATCGGATTAAACGACTGCGCCAGATTCAATCGTCGGGTCGCCGTCTCTTCTGTACCCATCGATAATATATAAGGATTAGCACTTGTTTCCAGAAACGAGAGTCCACATGTCAAAATAAAATAAGCGAGCAGAAAAGGGTAATAATCGCCTGTCATCTTTGCTGGGAAAAACAGCAAGGCACCCAAAGCATATAGCCCCAGTCCCAACAGGATACCGGCTTTATAAGAGTATTTGCGAATAAACATTGCAGCAGGAAAGGCCATTGCAAAGTATCCCCCGTAAAAAGCGACTTGTACTAGTGCTCCATCAGTGACGCTCATACGGAATATTTTCGAGAAAGCCTTCACCATTGGATTGGTAATATCGTTAGCAAACCCCCATAGAGCAAAACAAGAGGTCACTAAGATAAATGGTAGGATATAACTTACTCCATCTTTATGGAGAATGGAACGGTTGGTGTTTTTCATGAATTGTCGGGTTATTCAGGATAATATACCTGAGGTTCTACACTGTTTATGATAATTTCTTTTAATTCTTCCCAAGAATCGACTTCGCCTTGGGCTTTTGCCTGCACTAAAATATTGCCGATAGCAGTGGCTTCTACCGGACCGGCATACACAGGAATACCTAAAGCATTGGCAGTAAGCTGATTTAACAGACGGTTCTGGCAGCCTCCTCCAATAATATGAAGCTGTTTGACCGGTGCCGGCAGACATCGATTCATCTGCTCTACTCCCAATTTATAACGATATGCCAATGACTCGATAACGCAACGAACAAATTCTCCTTGAGAGACTGGTGTCCGTAAATGGTGCTTATGACAATACTTAATGATCGACTCTTCCATATGGTCGGGATTGCAAAAAGCAGAATCATCCACATCAATCACCGAACGAATATCCGACGCTGTAGCTTCAGCTATTGCACAATCATAACTGATTTCCTTTCCCTGTTCTTTCCATTCAGCCATCAAACGTTGTAAAATCCAAAGCCCAGTTATGTTTTGTAGAAAACGTATCTTACCTTGTATTCCGCCTTCATTCGTAAATCCGGCCACACGTGCTTCTTCTGTCAGAATCGGTTGATCTACCTCTGCCCCGAGTAAAGACCAGGTTCCCGAACTGAGATAAGCCCGATTGGGTTCATTGGAGGGAACGGCAAATACGGCACTGGCTGTGTCATGCGAACCAACAGCAACGACATTGATACATCCCAAACCGGTTTCATCTGCTATTTCCTGCTTCAATTTGCCACGGACAGTTCCGGGAAAAACGATTTCACCAAAAAGCTGACGGGGTAATCCCAACTCACTGATCAAGTTATCCGACCAATTACGCTGACGAGCATCCAGTAGCTCTGAAGTAGAAGCGATACAATATTCATTGTTCGCTACTCCGGTAAGAAAATAGCTGAACAGGTCAGGCATAAATAATAGCTTATCAGCCACCCGGAGTTGCACATCATCATTCTGCTTCATACTATAAAGTTGAAACAGAGTATTGATAGGCATCACCTGAATCCCGATTTCAGCGTAATGAACAGTCTGATCAATCTGTTTAAACACTCTTTCAGGTATACCATCCGTACGGGAATCACGATAACAGACCGGGTTGCCCAGCAACTTACCATCCTTATCTATTAACCCAAAATCAACTCCCCAGGTGTCAATAGCCATACTTTTTACTTCATAGCCTTTCCGGGCAGCGACACGAAGTCCGTTTTTCATTTCTTCAAAAAGAGAAAGAAAATCCCAGTAAACACAGTTTCCAAGTTTTATCTGCCGATTGGCAAAACGATATACCTCTTCCAGTTTTAGCTTACCTTCGGTAAGGGTACCGGCCATAATCCGACCGCTACCTCCACCAAAGTCAGCTGCTAAGTAAGTACTCATAAGCTGGTAGTCATTATCTATTTTGTTTTCTTTCCCAATACATATACCTCCAAGTCATCAATCTCTTCCGGCGTCAAGACCGAATAGTCCCCTCCGGATTGAACTATGATACGGCAAGCCATCTCAAAGAAAGTAGCACGTTCGTATACCTGATCAAAGTCCTTGCCACATACCACCTGCCCATGATTAGTCAGCAATACAGAATTATGTTCTTTCATCGCTTCCACAACAGCCTTGGCAAGCGCCGGAGAACCGGGACGGTAGTAAGGAATAATAGGAATCTCTTTACCTACATGACAAGGGATCTCCGCAGTTACATTGAAGTTAGATGGTTTATTTTTCATACAAGAAACAGCCGTAGCATATTCCGACTGAAAATGCAAAACGACATTTACATCCGGACGCTCACGAAGAATCCCCAGATGAAAGGTACTTTCCATGGAAGGTTTCACACCGTTTTGAGGCGTACCCGTAGCAATATTACAAATGGATACTTTCTCTTTCTGCAAATTCGGCACCCAAGAACCTGTTCCGGAAACAAGCGCTTCTTCACCGATTCTCCATGAAAGGTTACCGCTACTGCACAACATCAGTTTGGCATCGCCATAGCGATGTGCCTGAGCAAGGTATTGCTCGATATGTTCATTGGTTATCATAATGCTTTCTTATATAAATCAAGAATAATTTCTTTTGTTACTTCCCGTGGATTGCCCGGCGTACATACATCAGCAAACGCTGCTGTGGCCAGACGGTCAAGATCACTTTCCTGAATACCCAAGTCCGACAAGTGTTGCGGAATATTGACCCTCAAAGATAATGTTTTTACAGCTTCGACTGCTGCTTCTGCCGCCTTTTCTTTAGTCATGTCAGTAGAATACACATTCATCGCTTTAGCTATCTCAACATATTTGTCAAGAGCTGCAGGAGCATTGAACTCCATAATAATGGGCAATAATAGAGCATTGGCCACACCATGAGGAATATCGAAAATAGCTCCCAACGGATGTGCCATACCATGCACAACTCCCAGACCTACATTCGAAAAAGCCATACCTGCAATATATTGAGCCACTGCCATACCGTTACGTGCCTCTGCATTCGATGGTTCTTCAACGGCAGTCACAAGATAACGATTGATCATTTCAATAGCTTTAATTTCGAACATATCACTCATCTCCCATGCCCCTTTGGTTATTAAACCTTCAATAGCATGAGTCAGTGCGTCGAGTCCCGTAGCTGCAGTCAGACTTTTAGGAAGTGTGTACATCAACTCAGCATCCACTATCGCAATAGACGGAATATCATTAGGATCTACACAAACCATCTTCTTCTGGTTCTGTTCATCCGTTATCACATAGTTGATAGTCACCTCTGCCGCAGTTCCTGCAGTAGTAGGTAATGCGATGATGGGAACAGATTTCTTCTTGGTATCTGCCACTCCCTCCAATGAAACGACATCACTGAATTCCGGGTTATTGGTAATAATACCAATCGCCTTTGCCGTATCCATAGAAGATCCGCCACCTATAGCCAAAATAAAGTCTGCACCGGAAGATGCAAATGCCTCGACACCGGCTTTCACATTCGACACTGTAGGATTGGGCTTAATCTCACTGAATATTTCATAAGGAATCTTGGCAGCTTCCAGCACCTTAAGTACTTTGTCAGCTACTCCAAATTTTATCAAATCTTTGTCTGTTGCGACAAATGCTTTGTGCAGCCCCAAACGTGAAATCTCTTTGGGGAGCACTTCACGTGCTCCCGGACCGAAGTAAGAAACCTCGTTTAATATAAATCGATTAATCATGTTGTACTCTTCTAAAGGTTATTTATAAATAGGACCATAAGTAGTACAAGCTCTATAATCTGCTCCTTCTTTATCCATACCAAAAGCATTCCAAGCTGCCGGACGGAAAATCTGGTCTTCTTCTACATTATGCATGCAAACCGGAATACGAAGCATGGAAGCCAATGTAATCACATCCTGTCCAATATGTCCATAACTGATCGCCCCGTGATTGGCCCCCCAGTTATTCATCACAGAATATACATCTTTAAAGGCCGGTTTATCACACAAACGAGGAACAAACCAGGTAGTAGGCCATGTACGATCCGTACGTTCGTCAAGTAATTTATGAATCTCCGGATCAATCTCTACTGTCCAACCTTCGGCTATCTGCAGCACTGGACCAAGACCTTTTATCAGGTTCAACCGCATCATAGTTACAGGCATACCTCCTTTTGATAAGAAATTGGAAGAGAAACCACCCCCACGGAAATAATCGCGATTAGCCGGATACCAGGTAGTAGCCTCCAGACACTTCTCAACTTCTCCTTCTGTAATTTCCCAGCAAGGTTTCATCGCAGGTTCTCCGTTAGCATTCGTCTGCTGCCCGGTTCCGTCAAGAGTAGTTGCCCCCGAATTAATCAAGTGAATAATACCGTTAGCAGCCATTCCTGTCAACTCTTTACCGGTCACACGTTTCACTGCTTCCGGACTCCAATATGTGCGTACATCTGAGAAAATCTGTGCACGATTCGTCAGCAGATGACCAAACAGCATAGCCACACCGTTACAAGCATCGTTTTCTGTTGCAACGACAAAAGCCTCACGAATACCATTCCAATCGAACGAAGTATTGAGTAATGCTTCAGAGAAGTCGCCATTCGGATAGAAATCGGTCCACTGACGCTGCCCTTGGAAACCTGCCGCAATAGCATTATGCCCCAAAGCCTCTTCCTTAAATCCGAGTTCTTTCAATTTAGGGTTTCCCTGCATCAGATCGCGCATGATGATTGTCATTTTCACAATGAACTCCCAGTCCTCATCTTTTTGTGCACGGGTCTTCGTTTTTTCAGGTATATTAAAGTCATTGCCCTCATTCTTTTTGCAATATTTTTCAGTCCAAGCCATTGCCTTGGCATACTCTTCCTTATCATAGATTCCTTCGGCCATACGACGAATAATCTCTGTCAAATCAATCGATTCATTACGCATGCCTAGATATTCCTGGAAAAAGTCCGGGTTTACAATCGAACCGGCAATACCCATAGAAACACTGCCCATAGACAGATAAGATTTGCCACGCATTGTGGCTACAGCCTGAGCCGCACGTGCAAAACGCAGAATTTTTTCAGCTACATCTGCCGGAATAGAATTGTCATTCAAGTCTTGTACATCGCGACCATAAATGCCAAATGCCGGAAGTCCTTTCTGTGCATGTCCTGCCAGCACAGCAGCCAGATATACAGCTCCCGGACGCTCTGTTCCATTAAATCCCCAAACAGCTTTCGGATAATACGGATTCATATCCATTGTTTCGGCACCGTAACACCAGCATGAAGTGACAGTGATAGTGGCTCCTACCCCCTCACGTTCAAACTTCTCCGCACAAGCAGCACTTTCAGCCACACGTCCGATGGTTCCATCTGCAATCACACACTCCACAGGGGTTCCGTCTCCATTCTTCAAATTAGAAGTGATCAACTCGGCAACAGCTTTTGCCAGATTCATTGTTTTTTCTTCAAGGCTTTCGCGAACGCCGCCCTGACGTCCATCGATGGTGGGACGAATCCCGATTTTTGGATACTTTTTCATACTATATTATTAAGTTTATTAAACAATCTTCCTATGCTGACCTGTGCTGACATACAGGTCCGAAAAGCTCTTTTATAAAGAAGCCCTTAACCTGACCTCCGTAGGCAAGTAATCTTGTATGGTTTTCCCCTGCAAAACAAACTCAGCAGCTTTATCTCCCATCTTTTCCCAATCCACACTTAGTGCAGTTATTCCCTGATCTATCACTTCATAAGCAGGTGTATCATTATATCCGATCAAGCCAAAATCAACCCCACATTGCAATCCCTCAACCCTACTTTTCTTAATAATACTTACTACATCTATTTGGCGAATTGCTATATAAACTTCTCCTCTGCGAACCTGAAGTCCCTCAATATCACTCACCACTTCACAACCAAGATGTTGATCGGCACAAAATCTCTCAAAAAAGTCACGGCTACTCCGGGGATGCATACTATCATCTACTAACACGAAAACGAGTTTTTGATATTTTCTCAATCGATCTGCCAGTTGAAATAGCGCATTATAGAATCCTTGATCAAAGTCCTGACAAACATAAGAAAATCCCTCTTTCTCAAATTTACCGAAATCAAGAAGAAGAAGTTTGGATGGATTTACCTTATAAAGATTAGGAGACAGTTTTTCGTTATCGAAGTTCATCACAATATATTTATTATACCGCCCCAACGATTCACGGATGATGGTATTGAACAAACGCTCATTGTACTGATGAAACAGCAGGTCGACTTTATAGCGGATAGACAAACGCTTTACAAAACTATTGTAAAGTGCATACTTAAAAGGAGAATATTCATCAAGCAGAAGCAATACATTCTTCAATCTCCCCACAACGTAATACCCTTTTCCCGGAGTAGAATCAATAATCCCTCTTTCTTTTAAATCAAGAAAAGCTTTAAACACAGTATCACGGGAAACTTCATACGCCTGACTGAGCTGATTAATAGAAGGCAATGAGTCTCCCGATTTATATACTCCCATCGAGATATCAAAACTGATCTTATCAGCCAGTTGCTTTACTTTGGTCGTTTGTTGTCCAAAAGTTATTTTCATACGTATCAATAAAGGTTATTTAATTGTAGATAGCTATGCTGAACTATCATGATACAAAGAAAAGTAGTTTATTCTGGATAAGCAAGATAAAATGGTATGTTATATAACATCAAAGGCAGAGAACAAAGCAATTATTTATAGTAATCATTTACTCTACAACCAACAAAGCTACTCTTACTTAAATATAGAAAAGCATCCCTTGTGTTACAAGAAATCTAAATCTATTGACTTTACTAATTTAAAGTACAAGTTCAAGTCTATATTTTTATGATGAAGTGCCAAAGGATATAAAACCGTTCCAGTTTTTGAGCAATAGAATATATATGTCATATCTTTAAATTCCTCCTGAGAGATGGCATACTTTTCCGAACAAAAAATAGACGACAACTTAAGTTTATAAACGGTATTATAGATTTCCATATTCTTCTTCAATTTATCAGGGACAACCACCACTAAATCCGAAGTACTGGATAATTCAGAGATTTGTTTAAACAACCATTTATTACAAACATCACAAATACCATTAGGAAACACAAGGACAAAATATCCTGCAAATTCTTTTTTATCAGAAATTACATGTGGAATAATCCCTGATTCTATTTGATTAACTATTAATTCATAATTTTGTTTTTTCTGATGTTCCAACTCTTGCCCCAACAGCACTTCCCTGTTTTGTTGGTAATAGTAGTATCCTATAAACAGACAGTTCTGTCTCTTATACACATCTGACGCTGCCGACGACGGAGAGAGTG
>ENA-UALB01000434-UALB01000434.1-human-gut-metagenome-genome-assembly--contig:-NODE-434-length-10605-cov-2.782180_pt1 | contig 10605 bp, 7 predicted proteins | sample MGYA00243695_ERZ654458 | MGnify/ENA primary metagenome ERZ654458 (study PRJEB26926, sample SAMN06164669) | human gut metagenome | biome: ENVO:00009003; feature: ENVO:2100002; material: ENVO:00002003...
TTCTAAAAAACCTATGGTACTGGTGATTCTGGATGGCTACGGCTATCGCGAAGACAGCCAGGATAACGCCATTTTTAGTGCTAAAACCCCGGTAATGGATGCGCTGTGGGCAAAACGTCCGCATACCCTGATTGATGCGTCTGGTCTGGAAGTCGGCCTGCCCGATCGCCAGATGGGCAACTCCGAAGTGGGTCACGTCAACCTGGGCGCGGGCCGTATCGTGTATCAGGACCTTACCCGTCTGGACGTTGAAATCAAAGAACGTACTTTCTTCGCTAACCCGGTGCTGACCAACGCGGTCGACCAGGCAAAGAATGCCGGAAAAGCGGTACACATCATGGGTCTGCTCTCTGCTGGCGGCGTTCACAGCCACGAAGATCACATCATGGCGATGGTAGAACTGGCCGCTGAACGTGGTGCCGAAAAAATTTATCTGCACGCTTTCCTTGATGGTCGTGATACCCCGCCGCGCAGCGCTGAACATTCACTGCAGAAATTCGAAGAGAAATTTGCCGCGCTGGGCAAAGGTCGCGTAGCCTCCATCATCGGTCGTTACTACGCTATGGACCGCGACAACCGTTGGGATCGCGTAGAACAGGCTTACGATCTGATGACGCTGGCGAAGGGCGAGTTCCAGTTCGCTACGGCGGTTGAAGGTCTGCAGGCTGCTTATGCCCGCGACGAAAACGACGAATTCGTTAAAGCCACCGTGATCCGTGCCGAAGGTCAGGCAGAAGCTGCTATGGAAGACGGCGATACGCTGATTTTCATGAACTTCCGTGCTGACCGTGCGCGTGAAATCACTCGCGCATTCGTTAACGCTGACTTCGATGGCTTCGCCCGTAAGAAAGTCGTTAACCTCAACTTTGTGATGCTGACCGAATACGCGGCAGACATCAAAACTGCGGTTGCTTACCCACCAGCATCTCTGGCCAACACCTTCGGCGAGTGGATGGCGAAGAACGAAAAAACGCAGCTGCGTATTTCCGAAACCGAAAAATATGCGCACGTAACCTTCTTCTTCAACGGCGGCGTAGAAGAGCCGTTCACAGGCGAAGACCGTATCCTGATCAACTCGCCGAAAGTCGCGACCTACGATCTGCAGCCGGAAATGAGCTCTGCTGAACTGACCGAGAAGCTGGTTGCAGCGATTGAGAGCGGTAAATACGACACCATCATTTGTAACTACCCGAACGGCGACATGGTTGGTCACACCGGGGTGATGGAAGCAGCGGTTAAAGCGGTTGAAGCGCTGGATCACTGCGTTGAGCAGGTGACTAAAGCGGTTGAGTCCGTTGGCGGCCAGTTGCTGATCACCGCAGACCACGGTAACGCAGAGCAGATGCGCGATCCGTCCACCGGTCAGGCACATACTGCACATACCAACCTGCCCGTTCCGCTGATTTATGTCGGTGGTAAGAACGTCAAAGCAGTCGAAGGCGGCAAACTTTCTGATATCGCCCCGACGATGCTGACGCTGATGGGTATGGAAATCCCGCAAGAGATGACTGGTAAGCCGCTGTTCATCGTGGAATAATCCCTCCCCATGAGGGGAAAGGCGATTAATACCATCACTCGGGCCGTGAAACTGCCAAAGTTTTCAGTCAGGCCCTTGTTCTACGCCAGCGCGCTTAGCGCTGGCGTATTGCTGTGCGCCTTTTCCGCCCACGCGGACGAACGCGACCAGCTCAAATCTATTCAGGCCGATATCGCGGCAAAAGAACGCGCGGTACGCCAACAGCAACAACAACGTTCCACTCTCCTCGCTCAGCTTAAAGCTCAGGAACAAGCCATCGCCGTTGCCGCAAGGCAGTTACGCGAAACGCAGAACTCACTGGCACAGCTGAACGCACAAATCGCTGAGATGAACGCCGCGCTCGCGAAGCTGGAAAAACAGCGGGCAGCGCAAGAGCGCAGCCTGGCAGCCCAGTTAGACGCCGCGTTTCGCCAGGGTGAACACACCGGTCTTCAGCTCATCCTTAGCGGTGAAGAAAGCCAGCGCGGACAGCGTCTGCAGGCCTATTTCGGCTACCTGAACCAGGCGCGGCAAGAAACTATCGCGCAGCTGAAACAAACCCGCGAAGAGGTCGACTCACAAAAAGCCGAGCTGGAAGATAAGCAGAGCGAACAGCAGACCCTGCTGTACGAACAACGCGCTCAGCAGGCTAAGCTGGAGCAGGCGCGTAACGAACGTCAGAAAACACTGTCGGGTCTGGAGTCATCGATTCAACAGGGCCAGCAGCAACTGGGCGAAATGCGCGCTAACGAATCCCGTCTACGCAACAGCATTGCTCGCGCTGAAGCCGCGGCCAAGGCGCGCGCGGAACGTGAAGCGCGCGAGGCGCAGGCCGTACGTGATAAGCAGAAGGATGCGTCACGAAAAGGCTCGACCTACAAGCCGACCGAAAGTGAAAAATCACTGATGTCCCGTACCGGCGGCCTGGGATCGCCGCGCGGCCAGGCATTCTGGCCTGTTCGTGGCCCAACACTGCATCGTTATGGCGAACAGCTGCAGGGTGAGCTACGTTGGAAGGGGATGGTTATTGGCGCATCCGAAGGCACCGAAGTTAAAGCCATTGCCGATGGTCGCGTCATTCTGGCGGACTGGTTGCAGGGCTATGGCCTGGTGGTCGTCGTTGAGCACGGTAAAGGCGATATGAGCCTGTACGGTTATAACCAGAGCGCGCTGGTCAGCGTCGGTACGCAGGTTCGCGCCGGGCAGCCTATTGCACTTGTGGGTAGCAGCGGCGGTCAGGGCAGGCCGGCACTCTATTTCGAAATTCGTCGCCAGGGTCAGGCGGTCAATCCACAGCCGTGGTTGGGAAGATAAGTTTTGCCTCAATTTCGTCGTCTATTACTCTCTCTTGCCAGCGTGCTGGCCTTCGCAACACCTGTTTTTGCTGGCAAACTCGCCATCGTCATTGATGATTTCGGCTATCGCCCACACACTGAAAACCAGGTACTGGCGATGCCTTCTACCATCTCCGTTGCCGTTCTGCCTAACGCCCCACATGCGCGAGAAATGGCAATCAAAGCGCATAACAGCGGGCATGAAGTCTTAATCCATCTGCCAATGGCGCCGCTGAGCAAGCAGCCGTTAGAGAAAGATACTTTACGCCCTGAAATGAGCAGCGAAGAGATTGAGCGAATTATTCGCGACGCGGTAAGCAAAGTACCGAATGCGGTCGGTCTGAACAACCATATGGGCAGCGCGATGACCTCCAGCCTGTTTGGCATGCAGAAGGTGATGCAGGCGCTGGAACGTTACGATCTCTACTTTCTGGACAGCATGACCATCGGCAACAGCCAGGCCATGCGCGCAGCGTCAGGAAGCGGTGTGAAGGTCATCAAACGCAAAGTCTTCCTGGATGATACGCAAAATGAAGCTGACATTCGTCGTCAGTTTACTCGCGCCGTTGATCTTGCGCGCCGCAACGGCTCAGCGATCGCCATTGGACACCCTCATCCTTCCACGGTGCGAGTATTACAGCAGATGCTTTATAATCTGCCAGCCGATATTACGCTGGTTCGTCCGAGCAGCCTGCTCAATGAACCGCAGGTCGATACCTCCAGACCTAACCTCACGCCACCGAATAACGGCGCACCGCGTAATCCTTTCCACGGTGTAAAATTGTGCAAACCGAAACAGCCGTTAGAACCCATTTACGCCAGTCGATACTTCACCGTACTCGGTGAAAGCATCGCCCAAAGCACGCTGGTGCAGTATATGCGCCTGCAGTGGCAGGGCTGGCAATAATCAGTCGTTAAGATCCAGCGTTAAATGGGCCAGGCGGCGCGGCGTCAGTGATTTATCGCGCCACTGGCTAAAGCGGATGGCCCACAGCAGCACCTGATAACCCAGCTTAACGCTGCAGATATTACTTAGCATCCGTTTGAACATACCCGACACAAATACTTCAGCAATCATACGCTGGCGGATTTTTTCGTCCGGCTCTTTACGTATGCAATGACAAACGCGTAGCGCTTCGTAAATCACCTGCTGTTTGAACTCCGGGTAAATGGGAATGCGCCCGGCGTAATCATGATTCATCTTATCCAGCAGACGGGTAATTTTGATGTAGTGGCGCTGGTAAGCGAGATTTTTCAGCCCGGTGCGCGGCAGACGGCTAACAGATGCGCCGTGCAGGAAGTATTTATACAGAGGGATTTCCGTGTAACGCGCGCGCTTCGCATTAAACATAAACTCCGTCGTCCAGATAATATCCTGGTGATGCAGGCCAGACAGGAAGGTCAGCCCCGCGTCGCGGATAGTCTGATGACGATAAACGCCCATCCAGACAACGTGTCGCCAACGGCGGCTGGCTAACGCTTTGCGTAACCAGTCTGGCCCGGTCATCACGCCGGTAGAACGAATTCGATCGGTAGGAATAGATGTCCAGGTTTTACCCGTCTCGGCAATACACCAATCAGCGTTGCATTGCGCAACATCCAGATTGTCCTTCAACGCCATCGTCATCAACGTTTCATACATTTCCGGATAAGCAATATCATCACCGTCAACATAAGCGATGTACTCGCCCCTGGCGACTTCCATGCCGGTATTACGCGCCGCTGAGACTCCCCCGTTCTGCTGATGCAGTAGATGAACGTGCGGATAACGATCCGCATACGCCTGTGCGAGCTGCGCAGAGTTATCCGTAGAGCCATCATTAACAATGATGATCTCCAGGTTCTTCCAGGTTTGCGCAATCAGCGAATCCATACACGCAATGAACGGTTCACCCGTGTTGTAAAGCGGCATAATGACGCTCAGGAGACCAGGGATATAGGTCATATCAAATCCAGCCAGACAATAGAGTAATCGGCACTTTTTAGCATATTAAGCGGTAGATTTTCAGAAAAAATTATTAATTCTTTAGCGGAAAATGCGCCGGGCGGGGGAGATTGTGCAGGCAAAAAACGCCCCGGATGATTAATGATAATCAACATCCGGGGACAACACACAGAATCCACAGGGTGGATACGGTTAATCCCAGCTCAGGATCACTTTCCCTGACTGGCCTGAACGCATCGCGTCAAAGCCCTGCTGGAATTCATCGATGGAGAATCGATGGGTGATAATTGGCGACAAATCCAGACCAGACTGAATCAGAGCGGCCATTTTGTACCAGGTTTCAAACATCTCACGACCGTAGATGCCTTTAATAAACAGCCCCTTAAAGATAACTTTAGTCCAGTCGATGGACATATCAGATGGCGGAATACCCAGCATAGCAATACGGCCACCGTGGTTCATGGTATCCAGCATAGCGCGAAACGCTGGCGGCGCACCGGACATCTCCAGGCCTACATCAAACCCTTCGGTCATGCCCAGCTCAGCCATCACGTCGGTCAGATTCTCTTTCGATACGTTGACCGCGCGGGTGATACCCATTTTGCGTGCCAGCTCAAGGCGATACTCATTCACGTCGGTGATCACCACGTGGCGTGCGCCAACGTGCTTCGCAACCGCCGCCGCCATAATACCGATTGGGCCCGCGCCGGATACCAGCACATCTTCTCCCACCAGATCGAACGACAGCGCCGTGTGCACCGCATTACCGAACGGATCGAAGATGGACGCCAGATCATCGGAGATATTGTCCGGGATTTTAAACGCGTTAAATGCCGGGATCACCAGGTATTGTGCAAAACAACCAGGACGGTTTACACCGACACCGGTCGTATTGCGACACAGGTGCGTACGCCCACCGCGGCAGTTACGGCAATGCCCACAGGTGATATGACCTTCGCCAGAAACGCGATCGCCGATTTTAAAGCCTTTAACTTCCTGACCGATGCCAACAACTTCGCCGACATATTCATGCCCAACGACCATCGGTACTGGGATGGTTTTTTGCGACCATTCATCCCAGTTATAAATGTGAACGTCAGTCCCGCAGATGGCTGTTTTACGGATTTTAATCAGCAAATCGTTATGGCCGACTTCCGGTTCAGGAACGTCGGTCATCCAAATGCCCTCTTCCGCTTTCAGTTTGGATAACGCTTTCATTTCACATCCTCAGGCAATAACGCCCAGTTGTTTACCAATGCGTGTGAACGCCTCAACAGCACGCGTAATCTGCTCAGGGGTATGCGCCGCAGACATCTGGGTACGGATACGCGCCTGGCCTTTTGGAACCACCGGATAGAAGAATCCGGTAACGTAAATCCCCTCTTTTTGCAGTTCACGAGCAAAGTCCTGCGCGATCACTGCATCACCCAACATCACCGGGATAATCGCGTGATCGGCACCGGCTAACGTAAAGCCTGCGGCAGACATTTGCTCGCGGAACTGGCGCGCGTTCGCCCACAGGCGATCGCGTAGTTCGCTACCTTGCTCGACCATTTCCAGCACTTTAATGGAGGCCGCAACAATCGCTGGCGCCAGTGAGTTGGAGAACAGATAAGGGCGGGAACGCTGACGCAGCCACTCAACGACCTCTTTACGGGCCGCGGTGTAACCACCGGATGCGCCGCCGAGCGCTTTGCCCAGCGTGCCGGTGATGATGTCCACGCGACCCATCACGTCACAGTATTCATGGGAGCCACGACCATTTTCGCCGACAAAACCGACGGCATGGGAATCATCAACCATGACCAGCGCGTCGTATTTATCCGCCAGATCGCAAACGCCTTTCAGGTTAGCGATCACACCATCCATAGAGAACACGCCATCAGTGGCGATCAGGATATGACGAGCGCCCGCTTCACGTGCTTCTTTCAGGCGAGCTTCCAGTTCCACCATATCGTTGTTGGCGTAACGGAAACGTTTTGCTTTACACAGACGAACGCCATCTATGATAGAAGCGTGGTTCAGGGCATCGGAAATAATTGCGTCTTCTGCGCCCAGCAGCGTTTCAAACAGGCCGCCATTGGCGTCGAAGCAGGAAGAGTAAAGGATGGCATCTTCCATACCGAGGAATGCCGCCAGTTTTTGCTCCAGTTGCTTATGGCTATCCTGGGTACCGCAAATAAAGCGAACCGAAGCCATACCAAATCCGTGAGAATCCATACCCGCTTTTGCCGCGGCAATCAGTTCCGGGTGGTTAGCCAGTCCCAGATAGTTGTTCGCACAAAAGTTAATAACGTGGCTTCCATCTGCCACGGTGATATCCGCCTGCTGGGCAGATGTAATAATGCGCTCTTCTTTAAACAATCCTTCCGCACGTGCGGTTTCGAGATCGTTGGTTAACTGTTTGTAAAAATCCCCACGCATTTCAATTCTCCAGACTGGGCAAATTTCAGCACATATTACCCAAAGCTATACATTGATACGAGATGACGCATCATCACTTCTTCAAAATGAAGCATAAATCACGCGTACCCGCACAGCTTATCGGTGAATGGCTGAAGCCTGAGCCATGTAGTGATATGATAGAAAGTATTCGTGTCTGAGATTGTCTCTGACTCCATAATTCGAAGGTTACATTTATGATCATCGTTACCGGCGGCGCGGGCTTTATCGGCAGCAACATCGTTAAGTCCCTGAATGATAAAGGCATCACCGACATCCTGGTGGTGGACAACCTGAAAGACGGCACCAAGTTTGTTAACCTGGTGGATCTGAATATTGCTGACTACATGGATAAGGAAGACTTCCTGATCCAGATTATGGCTGGCGAAGATTTCGGCGATATCGAAGCGATTTTCCACGAAGGCGCATGCTCTTCCACCACCGAGTGGGATGGCAAGTATATGATGGATAACAATTATCAATACTCCAAAGAGCTGCTGCACTACTGCCTGGAGCGCGAAATTCCGTTCCTGTACGCCTCTTCCGCCGCGACTTACGGCGGTCGTACGTCTGATTTCATCGAATCCCGTGAATATGAGAAACCGCTGAACGTCTATGGCTACTCAAAATTCCTGTTCGACGAATACGTGCGTCAGATCCTGCCAGAAGCCAACTCTCAGATTGTTGGCTTCCGCTATTTCAACGTCTACGGACCGCGCGAAGGCCACAAAGGCAGCATGGCAAGCGTCGCTTTCCACCTCAATACCCAGCTTAACAATGGCGAAACACCAAAACTGTTCGAAGGCAGTGAAAACTTCAAACGTGATTTCGTTTATGTTGGCGATGTGGCGGCGGTAAATCTGTGGTTCCTCGAAAACGGGGTATCCGGCATCTTTAACCTCGGCACCGGTCGCGCGGAATCTTTCCAGGCCGTTGCCGATGCAACACTGGCGTACCATAAAAAAGGCAGCATTGAGTACATTCCATTCCCGGAAAAACTGAAAGGCCGCTACCAGGCATTTACTCAGGCAGATCTGACTAACCTGCGCGCAGCGGGCTATGACAAGCCGTTTAAGACCGTTGCTGAAGGCGTAACGGAATATATGGCCTGGCTGAACCGCGACGCGTAAGAAGTTAGCATGAAAATACTGGTGATCGGCCCGTCATGGGTGGGCGACATGATGATGTCGCAAAGTCTCTATCGCACGCTCAAGGCGCGCTATCCCCAGGCGATAATCGACGTGATGGCACCGGCGTGGTGCCGTCCGCTGCTGTCGCGTATGCCTGAAGTCAACGAAGCCATCGCCATGCCGCTGGGACACGGCGCGCTGGAGATCGGCGAGCGCCGTAAGCTCGGTCATAGTCTGCGTGAAAGACGCTATGATCGCGCCTGGGTGCTGCCGAATTCTTTTAAATCCGCTCTGGTGCCGTTTTTTGCTGGCATCCCCCATCGTACCGGCTGGCGTGGCGAGATGCGCTACGGCCTGCTAAACGATGCGCGCGTGCTGGATAAAGAAGCATGGCCGTTGATGGTCGAGCGCTATGTGGCTCTGGCCTATGATAAAGGCGTGATGCTGACGGCCAAAGATTTGCCGCAGCCTCTGCTATGGCCGCAGTTGCAGGTCAGCGAAGGTGAAAAATCCCTGACCTGTAGTCAGTTCTCTCTTTCTGCCGAACGCCCCATCATCGGTTTTTGCCCTGGTGCGGAATTTGGTCCGGCGAAACGCTGGCCGCATTACCACTATGCGGAACTGGCGAAACAATTAATCGATGAAGGCCATCAGATTGTGTTGTTTGGCTCTGCAAAAGACCACGAAGCCGGGAATGAGATCCTCGCTACGCTGAGCCTTGAACAGCAGTCCTGGTGCCGCAATCTGGCGGGTGAGACACAGCTGGAGCAGGCAGTCATTCTTCTCGCTGCCTGCAAAGCGGTTGTCACCAATGATTCTGGATTAATGCATGTTGCCGCCGCGTTGAATCGACCTCTGGTAGCATTATATGGCCCAAGTAGTCCGGACTTTACCCCGCCGTTGTCGCACAAAGCGCGAGTCGTCCGCCTGATTACGGGCTACCACAAAGTGCGTAAAGGCGATGCAGCAGAAGGCTATCATCAGAGCCTGATCGACATTACTCCTCAGCGCGTACTGGAAGAACTTAATGACCTGTTGTTACAAGAGGAAGCCTGACGGATGCGGGTTCTGATCGTTAAAACATCGTCTATGGGCGATGTGCTGCATACGTTGCCCGCATTAACCGATGCGCAGCAGGCCATACCGGATATTCACTTTGACTGGGTGGTGGAAGAAGGGTTCGCTCAGATCCCCTCCTGGCATTCGGCCGTTGACCGCGTGATTCCGGTAGCGATCCGCCGCTGGCGTAAAGCGTGGTTTTCAGCGCCGATTAAAGCCGAGCGTAAAGCGTTTCGCGATGCGGTACGTTTGCAGCAGTATGACGCGATAATTGATGCGCAGGGTCTGGTTAAAAGTGCGGCGTTGGTGACGCGTCTGGCATGTGGCGTCAAGCATGGTATGGACTGGAGCACGGCCCGTGAACCGCTGGCGAGCCTGTTTTATAATCGCAAGCATCATATTGCCAAACAACAGCATGCCGTAGAACGTACGCGTGAATTGTTCGCCAAAAGTCTGGGATATGCCAAACCGCAGTCGCAGGGTGATTACGCTATCGCTCAGCATTTTGTGAATGAATGTAATGCTGATACAGGCCAATATGCCGTATTTCTGCATGCCACAACACGTGATGATAAGCACTGGCCAGAAGCCAACTGGCGGGAGCTGATTGAGCTGTTAAATAATACGGGCATCCGTATTAAACTCCCCTGGGGCGCCCCTCATGAAGAAGAGCGCGCCAAAAGGCTGGCGGAAGGTTTTCCCTACGTTGATGTCCTGCCGCGAATGAGTCTGGAAGAGGTTGCTCGCATTCTGGCGGGGGCAAAGTTTGTGGTGTCGGTTGATACAGGTCTCAGCCATTTAACCGCCGCCTTGGATCGCCCCAATATTACGTTGTATGGCCCGACAGACCCGGGATTGATTGGTGGATATGGGAAGAATCAATACACACAGCAGAGCCATTCCGGAAAATTGCAGGATCTGGACGCAAGCTTAGTCAACGTATCGCTAATTGATAATAATTTGCTTTAACTTTAAGAGACGAACCATGCTTCGCCAACACATGTTTTCTCGTTTTGTTTGTAGTATAAAAAATAATCCATTCGATTTTATATACGTCTTATTTTATGCTGGGCTCCTGGCAACTCTTGCGATGGTCCTGGTCAATCCAGATGAAGCGCTGAAGGTATTTATTTTCTCCACGGCTCTGTCTCTGCCTCTTATAGGTAAAAACTTAAAGTA
>ENA-UALB01000453-UALB01000453.1-human-gut-metagenome-genome-assembly--contig:-NODE-453-length-10112-cov-10.006264_pt1 | contig 10112 bp, 8 predicted proteins | sample MGYA00243695_ERZ654458 | MGnify/ENA primary metagenome ERZ654458 (study PRJEB26926, sample SAMN06164669) | human gut metagenome | biome: ENVO:00009003; feature: ENVO:2100002; material: ENVO:00002003...
GGGCTCGGAGATGTGTATAAGAGACAGGTCCTTAGACGGGGGACTTATGACCATTGTTGTTTTTACAGTTTTTGCACGTGTCATCTCGGAGTTGACGAATTCAACAGTTGCTTCAGCTGTGAGTATCCCGATTGTGATTGGCTTTGCTGTGAAAATGGGACTAAATCCGATTCCTTATTGGTTTATCACGGTGATGGCTTATAATTCTGAATATTTGCTGCCGATTAGTGTGCGGGCGATCCCTGTTGCCTATGGCTTGGATGCCAATAAGATGTTGAAAGGCGGTATGCCAATGACAATTGCCAGTACCATTTTGGTCATTATCTTCGGCTATATCGTGATGCAAATTTGGCCGGGGTTTGGAGAATTACCTTATTTAATGAATAAATAAAAAAGGAGTGCTAGAAATGAGTGAAGCAAAGACAGTAAAAGACTTGGTAAAACGATCAAAGGCTGCACAGGCACAATTTGCTTTTGTCACTCAGAAGCAAGCAGATGCGGCGGCACGAGCTGTTTGTAAAATTGTTTATGACAATGCCGAAGAATTAGGAATAATGGCAGCAGAAGAGACACATATGGGTAGTATGCAGGACAAAATTACCAAATGTCGAATGAAGTCCTCTTTGATTTGGGAAAGTATCAAAAATGAAAAAACAGTTGGCATCATTGGTGAAGATAGGGTTTCTGGAAGTATTCAAATTGCAGCCCCTCTCGGTGTTTTAGCAGGTATTGTCCCAACAACAAACCCAACATCAACAACAATGTTTAAAATTTTGGTGGCGTTGAAAACACGTAATGCCATTGTTTTTGCATTCCACCCACAAGCACAAAAATGTTCAGCTCATGCAGCAAAAATTCTTTACGATGCTGCGGTGAAAGCTGGTGCTCCGGAAAATATTGTCCAATGGATTGAAACACCATCAATCGCTAACACAACAGCCCTTATCCAAAACAAGAAAATTGCTTCTATTTTGGCAACTGGTGGACCTGGTATGGTAAATGCAGCCCTTAAATCAGGTAACCCATCAATGGGTGTTGGTGCAGGTAATGGTGCTATCTATGTTGATGCAACTGCTCATATTGACCGCGCTGTGGAAGACTTGTTGTTATCAAAACGCTTTGATAATGGTATGATTTGTGCGACTGAAAATTCAGCAGTCGTTGAAGCGCCAATTTACAAGGAATGGTTGCAAAAAATGCAAGATAAAGGTGCTTACTTAGTACCTAAGAAGGACTACAAGAAAATTGAAGACTTTGTTTTCAATGACAACCATGGTGTAAACGGTCCTGTTGCCGGAATGCCAGCAACTTGGATTTGTGAACAAGCTGGTGTGAAATTGCCAGAAGGCAAGGACGTTCTCTTGTTTGAACTTGACAAGCAAAACATCGGTGAAAAACTATCATCAGAAAAATTGTCTCCACTCCTTTCAGTGTACAAAGCTAAAGATCGTGAAGAAGGTATCGAAATTGTTGAAGCGCTTCTTGATTATCAAGGTGCAGGACACAATGCCGGTATCCAAATTGGTTCACAAGCAGATCCATTTGTAGCAACATATGGCGATGCCGTGAAAGCATCACGTGTCTTGGTTAACCAACCAGATTCAGTCGGAGGTATCGGTGATATTTACACAGATGCACTTAAAGCTAGCTTAACACTTGGAACAGGATCATGGGGGAAAAATTCATTGTCACACAATCTTTCAACTGGCGATCTCTTAAATATCAAGACTGTTGCGAAACGTCGTAACCGTCCACAATGGATTCGCTTACCAGAAAAAACTTACTACGAAAAGAATGCTATCTCATATTTGCAAGATGAATATGAACCAATGCAACGTGCTTTAATTGTAGCAGACCCAGGTATGGTTCAATTTGGATTTGTTGACACTGTCCTTGCTCAATTGGCATTGCGTGATGAAAAAGTCGCAACATCAATTTACGGAACAATCAAACCAGACCCAACTCTTGGACAAACAATCGAAATTGCAAAACAAATGCGTGATTTCAAACCAGATACAGTCATTGCAATTGGTGGTGGCTCTGCTATTGATGCATCTAAAATTGCACGTTTAATTTATGAAGTTTATCTTGACCGTGGTGATGAATTCCTTGATAGTTATGATGCTGTTAGCGAATTTTTCCTTGAATTGCAACAAAAATTCATTGATATTCGTAAACGTATTGTGAAATTCAAACATCAAACAACAACACGCCTTTTCTGTATCCCAACCACATCTGGTACAGGTGCTGAGGTGACACCATTTGCGGTTATTACTGATGATTATACACACGTGAAATACCCACTTGCTGATTATGAATTGGTACCACAAGTTGCTATTGTTGATCCAGAATTTGTTATGACTGTGCCAAAACGTACAGCAGCTTGGTCAGGATTAGATGCTTTGTCACATGCTCTTGAATCTTACGTATCAGTTATGGCATCTGACTTTACACGTCCATGGTCTCTTGAAGCTATCAAGTTGATTATTGAAAATCTTGAAGATGCTTATAACTACGATCCTAAGAACCCAACACTTCGTGGTGAAAAAGCTAAAGAAAACATGCATTATGCAGCAGCTATTGCTGGTATGGCATTTGGTAATGCTTTCTTAGGTATCAACCATTCACTTGCTCACAAAACAGGTGGTGAATTTGGACTTCCACACGGTTTAGCTATTTCAATCGCAATGCAACATGTTATCCGCTATAACGCTGTATCTGGTAATGTTAAACGCTCAGTTTACCCACGTTATGAAGAATACCGTGCTCAAAAAGATTACGCAGATATTGCGCGTTATATTGGTCTTAAAGGTAAAGATGATGCAGAATTAGTTGAAGCACTTTGCGATCGCATTGATAAATTGATGCATGCTGTTGACGTTGAACCAAAACTTTCTGCTAATGGTGTTACAAAAGAAGCCTTTGATGCAGCAGTTGATCGTTTGGCAAGTTTGGCATATGATGACCAATGTACTCCAGCAAACCCACGTCAACCATACATTTCAGAATTGAAACAACTTTTGATTGATATGTTCTAATATTAGTTGTTTAGTTAGCAGTCAATACCATAAAAGCCTCCATTTGGGAGGCTTTTATGGTACAATAAGGGTATGATATTTGGAATTTTAGCATTTTGTTTTATTTTAATGGGACCGCTAGGGTTGATTTTTCTTGGTTTGAGTTTGTCAATTGGTCACCGTTGGAAATATATGTGGCTTTTGTCACTAGCATTCGGAATTGTGTTTTTAAGTTCCTTTATTTTCATGGCAGAACAAACAATTGTTTTTTTAATACTGATGATACTAGGTTCTTTTGGAATGGGATTTACTTGCCCGAATCGATTTAGCAAACGGAGTCGAATAGCTTTATTTGTCGTGGCTATTTTGGTTTTGGTATTTTATCTAATCGTCTTTTGGATAATTAGTGGAGTTCTTTCAAATATTTCTAGTGGGACAACGATTTAAAGGAGAATATTATGATTTGGTCATTAATTGTCGGATCGCTTATTGGGATGATGGCTGGTGCAATTACCAATAGAGGAGAGTCTATGGGTTGCATTTACAATATTTTTGCTGGTTTAGTTGGTTCTTTTGTTGGTCAAAGTTTATTTGGCTTTTGGGGACCATCGTTAGCTGGTATGGCAATTTTACCATCGATTTTAGGAGCTATCATTGTTATTGCAGTCGTTGATTTATTCTTTGGCAAGTAAAACAATGATATATTTTGGTAAGAAGTAGTTGTCAACTGACAACTGCTTTTTAGTATTCTTAAAAAACTATGCTACAAGCTCTGCTATTTCCCATAAAATGTGATAAAATGATAGAGATACGTGGTTTTATGCAAAGACGAGTTTATAAGTCTTTTACAGACTGGTTTTTGTAGAAAACGGACGTATCAAAATAAAATATCAGAGGAATAAATATGTCAAAACAAACTTTTGAAACAACTTTTGCTGGCAGACCACTTGTTGTTGAGATTGGTCAAGTTGCTAAACAAGCCAATGGCGCTGCTGTGGTACGTTATGGTGAATCAACCATTCTTAGTGCAGCTGTCATGTCTAAGAAGATGTCAACAGGTGACTTTTTCCCACTTCAAGTTAACTATGAAGAAAAAATGTATGCAGCTGGAAAATTCCCTGGTGGTTTCAATAAACGTGAAGGACGCCCAACGACTGATGCGACTTTGACAGCGCGTTTGATTGACCGTCCGATTCGTCCAATGTTTGCAGAAGGCTTCCGTAATGAAGTTCAAGTGATTAATACCGTTCTCTCTTACGATGAAGATGCTAGTGCGCCAATGGCGGCTATGTTTGGTAGTTCACTTGCTTTATCTATCTCAGATATTCCATTTAACGGACCTATTGCAGGCGTTCAAGTAGCTTACATTGACGGTGAATTTATTATCAATCCGTCAGCTGCACAAAAAGAAGCATCACTTCTTGAGTTGACTGTGGCTGGTACAAAAGATGCCATTAATATGGTTGAGTCTGGTGCCAAAGAATTGTCAGAAGACATCATGCTTGAAGCGCTTCTTAAAGGGCACGAAGCTGTTCGTGAACTGATTGCTTTCCAAGAAGAAATCGTCGCAGCTGTTGGTAAAGAAAAAGCTGAGGTTGAATTGCTTCAAGTTGACCCAGAATTGCAAGCTGAAATTATTGCAGCTTATAACGCTGACCTTCAAAAAGCAGTTCAAGTTGAAGAGAAAAAAGCGCGTGAAGCAGCGACAGAAGCTGTGAAAGAACAAGTCATTGCTGTTTACGAAGAACGCTACGCTGACGATGAAAATTACGAAACTATCATGCGTGACGTTGCTGAAATCCTTGAACAAATGGAACATGCGGAAGTCCGTCGCTTGATTACTGAAGACAAAATTCGTCCTGATGGTCGTCGTGTTGATGAAATTCGTCCATTGGATGCTGAAATTGATTATTTACCAAAAGTTCACGGTTCAGGTCTTTTCACACGTGGACAAACACAAGCATTATCAGTTTTGACCCTTGCTCCAATGGGAGAAACACAAATTGTTGACGGTCTTGACCCAGAATACAAGAAACGTTTCTTACATCACTACAATTTCCCACAATATTCAGTTGGTGAAACAGGACGCTATGGCGCTCCAGGTCGCCGTGAAATCGGTCATGGTGCCCTTGGTGAACGTGCTCTTGCACAAGTTCTTCCTAGCTTAGAAGAATTTCCATATGCAATCCGTCTTGTAGCTGAAGTATTGGAATCAAATGGTTCATCTTCACAAGCTTCAATCTGTGCGGGTACTCTTGCTCTTATGGCTGGTGGTGTACCAATCAAAGCTCCAGTAGCAGGTATTGCCATGGGATTAATTTCAGACGGTAGCAATTACACAATCTTGACAGACATTCAAGGTCTTGAGGATCACTTTGGTGATATGGACTTTAAAGTTGCTGGTACACGTGAAGGAATTACAGCGCTTCAAATGGATATTAAGATTGAAGGAATCACCCCTCAAATCTTAAAAGAAGCTCTTGCTCAAGCTAAAAAAGCTCGTTTTGAAATCCTTGATTTGATTGAAGCAACTATCCCAGCACCACGTGCTCAATTGGCTCCAACAGCACCAAAAATTGATACAATCAAGATTGACGTTGATAAAATCAAAGTTGTCATCGGTAAAGGTGGCGAAACGATTGATAAAATTATCGAAGAAACTGGTGTTAAAATCGATATTGACGATGAAGGAAATGTATCTATTTATTCATCTGACCAAGCTGCAATTGACCGCACAAAAGAAATCATTGCTGGTTTAGTTCGCGAGGCTAAAGTTGGTGAAGTTTACCATGCCAAAGTTGTTCGTATTGAAAAATTCGGTGCGTTTGTTAATCTCTTTGATAAAACAGATGCCCTTGTTCACATTTCAGAAATTTCATGGTCACGTACGGCTAATGTTTCTGATGTTTTAGAAGTCGGTGAAGAAGTCGATGTTAAAGTCATTAAAGTTGATGATAAAGGTCGCGTTGATGCTTCAATGAAGGCTTTGTTACCACGTCCACCAAGATCTGAGAAAGAATACAAAGAACATTCACCATTTGGTGGATACTTGCGTGATCGTAAAGAAAAGCATGACAAAATCGACTGATTGTCTGTCTTAAAGATCATTCTTTATAATTTTGGAGTTTTATCATGACAAATACAAATGAACTTGATATCCGTTTGCGTGCCTTTATTAACGCACCAGACAATTTTTTAGATAGTGTTGCTCTTGTTAATGCCTTGCATAACAACTCTGTCTTAGCCAGTGATCAGCCTTATACTCTTGAAATTGATGGGCAAAAGGTGACACCTGTTTTTTCAGACAAAGATGACCTTGAAACATTTAAAACAGAACAAGCTAGTGCTCTACAACAAAATTGGGTGGAACGTTCAACGCTAGATGTTTTGAGAGAAGTTGTTGAAAAAGGATTGACAGGACTTGTTTTTAACCTCAAAAAGACAGGTGATTTTGGCAATTCAACCATTTTTAAAAGCAGTGAATTGATTCAATTTTTGAATGTTTACACAACTATCCTAAACAAACTCATGGGAGAAGAAAATCTCGCCGCAGATGTTTTGGATAAATATTATTTAGTACCTGCTTTTGTTCACCCACGTGATGACAAAAGTTTTAATCGCATGTTTCCAACAATGTCAACACCAGAAGGCAAAAGCTATGTGCCTGCTTTCTCAAACCTTCAAAGTTTTGCTAAATGGTATAACCACAACGATTTTGGTTTGCCATTCCGTAAAGCACAAGGAAGTGTTTTAACGTGGCGTTTGGCAGATATTTACCAACCAGGACATGGCGAAAATGACATTGACGAAACCGTAGGAGTTGCGATTAATCCATTTGACGACCAACAAATCTTAGTGGATTGGTCTGAAATTGACGAAGACGAATAAAGGAAAGGAGAAGATATGGGTTGGTGGAAAGAAACCATAGACATTGTTAAGAAAAATGATCCAGCGGCTCGTAGCTCTCTGGAAATTATCTTAACGTATCCCGGTATTAAAGCACTAGCTGCACATCGTTTATCGCATTTTTTGTGGAAACATGATTTTAAATTAATTGCTCGTATGCACAGTCAATTTTGGCGCTTTTGGACACAAATTGAAATTCACCCAGGAGCTGAAATCGCTGAAGGAGTTTTTATTGACCACGGTTCAGGGCTTGTTATTGGAGAAACAGCTATCGTGGAAAAAGGAGTTATGCTCTATCATGGTGTAACCCTTGGTGGAACAGGTAAAGATGTGGGAAAACGTCATCCGACCGTTCGTGAAGGAGCGCTTGTCTCTGCTCACGCTCAAGTCATTGGTCCTATTGAAATTGGAAAAAATGCTAGGGTAGGTGCTGCTGCCGTTGTAGTTGCGGATGTTCCTGCTGATGTCACAGTTGTCGGGGTTCCTGCAAAAGTTGTTCGTGTCCACGGTAAGAAAGACGTGGATGCTATTCATAACATGGAAGAAAATCGTGAATATTACACGTCTAAACTTGAAGAATCACGCTATTAAAGCTTGCATTCCTCAAAAATTTAGACAATATGAATAGTTTAAGAATGAACTATAAAAGGGGAGAAACAGACATGACAATTAAAATTTATGATACAATGACCAGAAGTTTGCGAGATTTCGTGCCGATTACTGAAAATACGGTTAATATGTATGTCTGCGGACCAACGGTTTACAACTACATTCATATTGGAAATGCTCGTAGCGTTGTGGCATTTGACACCATTCGTCGTTATTTTGAATACCGAGGCTACAAGGTTAACTACATTTCTAACTTCACAGATGTTGATGACAAAATCATCAAAGGAGCTGCTGAAGTTGGTATGGACACCAAAGCTTTTTCAGATAAATTTATCGCCGCTTTCATGGAAGATGTCAAACAACTCGGTGTGAAACCAGCAACTAAAAATCCTCGTGTCATTGATTATATGGATGAAATTATTGACTTTGTGAAAGTTTTGGTAGATAAAGGTTTTGCTTACGAAGCTAATGGTGATGTGTATTTTCGCGTTGCAAAAAGCCAAAACTATGCAAAACTCGCTAATAAAACACTTGCTGACTTAGAAGTTGGAGCTAGTGGTCGTGTTGATGGCGAAGGAGAAATCAAGGAGAATCCCTTAGACTTTGCCCTTTGGAAATCAGCCAAACCAGGCGAGGTTTCATGGCAAAGCCCATGGGGAGAAGGACGCCCTGGTTGGCATATTGAATGTTCTGTTATGGCGACAACCATTCTTGGTGATACGATTGATATTCACGGTGGTGGAGCTGACTTGGAATTTCCTCACCATACCAACGAAATCGCCCAATCTGAAGCCAAAACAGGAAAAACATTTGCCAATTATTGGATGCACAATGGTTTTGTAAATGTGGATAATGAAAAAATGTCAAAATCTCTTGGAAATTTTGTAACTGTTCATGATATGTTAAAAAACGTTGATGGACAAGTTTTAAGATTTTTCCTTGCGACACAACAATACCGCAAGCCAGTGAATTTCACTGAAAAAGCTGTTCATGACGCCTCTGTTAATCTTAAATATTTGAAAAATACTTTTACATTGCCACTTACTGAAGAAGCCGATGCTGCTGAATTGGCAAAATTTAAAGCTGATTTTGAAGCAGCTATGGATGATGATTTCAATACGGCAAATGGTATTACAGTCATTTTTGATATGGCAAAATGGATTAATTCAGGTAATTATAATCAAGCAGTCAAAGATACCTTTGCTAAGATGCTTGCTGTATTTGGTATTGTGTTTGAAGAAGAAGTCTTGGATGCTGATATTGAAGCACTTATTGAAAAACGTCAAGCTGCGCGTGCCAATAAAGATTTCGCAACAGCAGATGCCATTCGTGACCAATTAGCAGCACAAGGTATTAAGCTTCTTGATACCAAAGATGGTGTGAGGTGGACACGTGACTAACAAGGTAGATGTCAATCTAATTAATGGTATTGCCCTTGCTTTTGAAGGTGACGCGGTTTATTCTATGTATATTCGTAAGCACTTGATTTTTCAAGGATTAACAAAACCAAATCAATTGCACCGCAAAGCAACCAAATATGTCTCTGCTAAGGCGCAAGCTATGCTAATTAATCTTATGTTAGAAGCTCGGCTATTGACCGAAAAAGAAGAAGACATCTATAAACGTGGTCGCAACACAAATAGCCACACCAAAGCTAAAAATGCGGATGTCGTGACTTATCGCATGTCAACAGGCTTTGAAGCAGTCATGGGATATCTTCATATGACTGGCCAAATCGAACGCCTCGAAGAACTAATCGACTGGTGTATTCAAGCCATTGAGAAAATAGAAGACTAGCTATAAATAAAAATAACAGCCAGTTCTCGCATGAGAGCTGGTTTTCGTGATATAATAACACTATGAAAAACAGAGAATTTAATGAAACTAATGACATTGTTTACGGTGTTCATGCCGTAACGGAGAGTTTGACGGCTAATACAGGAAATAAACTCTACATTCAAGACGATTTACGCGGAAAAAATGTTGATAAGATAAAAAACTTAGCAGCAGAGAAAAAAGTATCTATTTCTTGGATGCCTAAAAAAACACTTAACGATATGACAAATGGAGCTGTTCACCAAGGATTTGTTTTGCGTGTTTCAGAATTCGCCTATGCAGAATTGGACATGATTTTGGATAAAGCTGCGCAGGAAGAAAATCCGCTCATTCTTATCTTGGACGGACTCAATGACCCACATAATTTTGGCTCAATCTTGCGAACAGCTGATGCAACAAACGTGACAGGTGTTATCATTCCAAAACACCGTGCGGTTGGTGTTACGCCAGTTGTTGCCAAAACATCAACAGGTGCCATTGAGCATGTGCCGATTGCGCGTGTAACAAATCTCAGCCAAACCCTTGATAAATTAAAAGAACAGGGCTTCTGGGTATTTGGAACAGACATGAATGGAACCCCATCTCACAAATGGAATACTTCAGGTAAATTAGCATTAATCATCGGAAACGAAGGAAAAGGCATTTCACAAAACATCAAAAAACAAGTTGATGAAATGATTACCATTCCGATGAACGGTCATGTGCAAAGCTTAAATGCCAGCGTCGCTGCGGCAGTATTAATGT
>ENA-UALB01000477-UALB01000477.1-human-gut-metagenome-genome-assembly--contig:-NODE-477-length-9733-cov-9.423951_pt1 | contig 9733 bp, 5 predicted proteins | sample MGYA00243695_ERZ654458 | MGnify/ENA primary metagenome ERZ654458 (study PRJEB26926, sample SAMN06164669) | human gut metagenome | biome: ENVO:00009003; feature: ENVO:2100002; material: ENVO:00002003...
CACTCTCTCCGTCGTCGGCAGCGTCAGATGTGTATAAGAGACAGAGTGACTGGCTGCAAGAAGTGTTGAGAAGGCTTTTGGTCTGGGTGGTTGTCTTGTCCTCGGGGACATTGATGGCATACGCGGGCAATCTGGATATCAGCCAGACGAAAGTCATTACGGGTACGGTGACCGAAAAGGAAACAGGTGATCCGTTAATTGGAGTAAACGTTTCGGTAAAAGGTACTTCGAAGGGTACAATTACAAATTTGAATGGCCAGTATTCGGTCGATGTGAATTCCGATAAAGATATTCTGGTATTCTCGTTTATCGGAAAGGCTACACAGGAGAAAGCAGTGAAAGGATTGAGTCAGATTGATGTGGTGATGGCCGATGATGCCACGATGTTGGGCGAAGTAGTGATCCAGACCGGTTATATGACACAGCGTAAAGCTGATCTTACCGGTTCGGTTGCTATGGCCAACACTTCAGATTTGGCTCAGAATCCTTCGACTAATGCATTGAAGTCTTTACAGGGAAAATTGCCGGGTGTATTTATTACTACAGATGGTAGCCCTGGGGGAAATGCTTCGATACAGATTCGCGGACTTACGTCACTGAATGCGCAGCCTAACCCGCTGATCGTACTTGACGGATTGGCAGGAGACTATAACCTGCGTGATATCAACCCGGCGAATATTGAATCGATTCAGGTGCTGAAAGATGCGGCTTCGGCCAGTATTTATGGTTCGAGAGCTGCCGGTGGTGTGATTATCATCGAAACAAAGAAGGGTAAAAAGGGTGAATCGAAGATTAGTTACGAAGGTCGTGTACAGTTCTCTAAATGGGTTAATAAACCCGACCTGTTGAATACCGATGAGTATGGACGTGCCATCTGGCAAGCGTATGCAAACGACGATAAACTTGGTGAAATCAAGCAAAGCGTCCGTTTCTTCGATTATGACTGGAGTTATGACAGCAACGGTTATCCGGTACTTAATTCCGTGAAACCGGTGGAATGGCTGAATACAGCTCAGACTATGCGCTCAGCCGATACTAACTGGATCGATGAAATATCTCGTACCGGAGTATCGCAGAACCATCAGATTTCAGTATCGAGTGGTACTGATAAATCACGTACTTTCTTCAACCTGGGTTATGAAAACACAGAAGGTATTCAGATTGAAACTTTCTGGAAAAAATATTCGGCTCGTTTGAACTCGGAGTATGACTTATTGAATGGTCGTTTGAAAGTAGGTGAAAACCTGGAGTTGAACTATATGAATTATCGTGAAGCCAACCATACACAGCTTGCTGCAAATGAACCCCCTATCATTCCTGTATATACCGAAACCGGTGGTTGGGGTGGTGCTTCTCTCGATGTGGGTATGGATGACTATCGTAATCCGGTGAAAGACCTTATTCTGGGGAAAGACAATGTCAATAAGTTCCTGAAGGTAATTGGTAATACGTATGCCGATTTGATGATTATCAAAGGTTTGAACCTGAGAACATCATTCGGTGTAGATTATCGTGGTTCATATTATCGTGCAGTCGATAAAAAATGGAGTGAAGCAGACGGTTCGGGCCGTGATGAAAAGTTCAACTATGTCCGCAACGATCAGACTCATTTCCTGGAATACCAGTGGACCAACCAGATCAACTATAACGGGCAATTCGGAAAACACTCGATAGGAGCTGTAGTCGGAATGGAATTTACGAAAGCTGAAAGTGAAGCATTCTATGCACGTAAAGACGGTTTGACTCTGGAAGACAGAGACTATGCTTTTTTAAGTTCGGCTACGGGTGACAAGATTACAGAGGCTACCGGTTCGGGTGATGCTTATGCTCTGTTGTCATACTTCGGTAAGTTCAACTATTCGTATGCTTCCAAATATCTGGCATCGGCAACATTACGTTATGATGGTTCTTCCAAGTTCGGTGCTGATAACCGTTGGGCAGTCTTCCCGGCATTTTCTTTGGGATGGAGAATTAAGAATGAACCGTTCCTTGAGAATGTAGATTTTCTTTCGGACCTGAAGCTGAGATTCAGTTGGGGACGTAATGGTAACTCGGCCATTCCTAGCGGATACCTGCAAAGTAGTTATGTAGCCGATTATAACGGAACTTCTTATGCTATGAACGGACAGGAAAGCGGTTCTCTACAGTCTGGTTTCCGTAAATATCTCACCGGTAATTCGACATTGAAATGGGAAACTGTAACACAGACCAACTACGGTATCGATTTTGGTTTCTTCAACCAGAGCCTGGTCGGAACAATCGATTACTTTTATAAGAAGACAACCGATATGCTTTATTTGCCCCCTTATATCGGTGCATTCGGTGAAGGTGGAGATACTTATGTGAATGGTCCGAGTATGGAAAACCGTGGAGTTGAAATCTTGCTGACATACCGGAACAGTCTTCCATCGGGATTTAATTATAGCATTACGGGAAACATCGCGACTTTCAAGAATAAGATTACTGAATTGCCGGACAATGTGAGAAGTGTATATGGTGGAAACGGTATGTTGGATGATATCATCGGACGCCCCCGTAACTCTATATACGGATACGTGGCAGACGGAATCTTCAAGACACAGGAAGAGGTGGACAATTCACCGCAGCAGGCAGGAAAAGGTTTGGGACGCATTCGCTATAAAGACCTTGACGGAGACGGACGTATCACTCAGGACTACGACCGTACATGGATTGGTGTCAGTGACCCGGACTTTACTTATGGTTTGAATCTTCAGGCTTCGTATAAGAACGTAGACTTAGCTCTCTTCTTCCAGGGTGTGCATGGCGGAGATGTTTGGGATTCATGGATTGAATACAGTGACTTCTGGAACATTCAGAATGTGAATAATACCAACCACTTGAAAGGTGTATTTAATGCTTGGTCTCCTCAGAATCCGGACTCTAACATTCCGGCTCTGTCTACTCGTAACACCAATGATGAAAAGCGTACGTCTACGTATTTCCTCAAAGACGGTTCGTACTTGAAGTTGAGAACGATAGAGCTGGGATACACTTTCCCGGAAAGTATGGTGAAGAAAGCCATGATCAGCCGCTTGCGTGCCTATGTTTCGGCTAACAATGTATTCACTATCAAGAAATGGTGGGATAGCAATCGTTTCTCAGGTCCCGATCCTGAAATCCGTGACTTTGGCTATGTCATTCCATTTACCGCTACAGTCGGAGTTAATATAACCTTTTAAATAGAAATAGTATGAAAACCTTTTATAGTTTATTTCTGTCATCAGCCCTTTTGCTTTCCTTATTGGTGACGAGCTGTGCCGACCAATTGAATATTAACCCTAAAGGGGTGCTGGCTGATGATTTATTATTAGGAAAGCCCGAACATATTGATGATTTTGTGACTCCGTGCTATTCACTGATTCCTTATCTGCCCTGGTCGGAAGCTCATGCATGGTGGATGCATGGTTCTATCCGATCGGATGATGCTTACAAAGGCGGATCGGGTGTAAGTGACCAGTCGGCCTGGCACGATATGGAAGTTTTCTCTTCTGTAACTGCCAATGTAGGGAACAATGACGGACCTTGGTTCAAAGGATATGTAGCGATATCCAGATACAACCTGGCACTCTATGCCTTGTCTAAAGTTACTGATGAAAACTATCCGTTGAAAGGTGTACGTACCGGTGAGGTGAAATTCTTGCGCGGAGCTACTTATTTCTTTATGAAGACTCTGTGGAGATACATTCCTTGGGTGGATGAAGAGAACGGAAGAACGGTGGAAGATGTGACTAATATCTCGAACCGCCCCAATGGTACTGATGATACATATTTGTGGGAACACATTGTTGCCGATTTGGAAGAGGCTGTCAGACTGTTGCCTGAAAAACAAGAGGAGATAGGTCGTATCAACAAGAATGCCGCACGTGCAATGGCTGCCAAAGCTTTATTGTTCATGGCGTACAAGCAGGATGCAAGACATCAGGTAGTCGAAGTGGATAAGAAGATTCTGGAACGTGCCTTGGTTTATATCAACGAGATCACTGATCAAGAAGGTGGAAACGTAGGCTTGTGTGAAGACTTTGCCGAAAACTTCTTGCCGGAATATGATAATGCTACCAAAGAAGCAATTTGGGAAATCCAGTATTCTATCAACGACGGAACATCAAGCGGAGGAAATACAAACAATGGTGCAGAATTGAATGCTCCTTCCTGGGAACCTTATTTCCCATGTTGTGACTTCCATAAGATGAGCTTTAATATGGCAAATGCCTTCAGAACCGGTACAGACGGATTGCCTTTGTTCGATACGTTTAACGATGCGGAAATGAAAGGAAGATTCAAAGAGTATTTCGATGAAAATAGCTTTGACCCTCGTTTGAGTCATACGGCGGCTATCCCGGGATATCCTTATAAATATAATCCGGATTTGCTGTACGAGGAAAAGGCTTCCAGAAGCCCCGGTGATTATGGTTATTTGAAATCTGTTAAAGAGTTGGTTCCTGCCGGTTGCGATTGTATCATTGTAAACCGTAATTCGATGAATGTGAAGCAAATTCGTTATGCTGAAGTCTTGTTGTGGAAAGCTGAGATCCTGATTCAGTTGGATCGTCACAAAGAAGCTCGTCCTATCATTAATAAGCTGCGCGAACGTGCTAATAACAGTAGAATTCGCTTGTTGATGGCAGATGGTACTCCTTACATGAATTATAAGGTCAGCTTGTATACCGATGAGGCTGCTTGGACCAAAGACTATGCATGGAAAGCATTGATGTTTGAGAATCGTCTTGAAACAGCATGTGAGGGAAGACGCTTCTTCGATCTGCAAAGATGGGGAATCCTGGAGCCTACGATGAATGCTTACTTCAAAAAAGAGAAAACCCGTTTCTCTTGGATGAATAATGCGGTCTTTGTTGCGGGAAGAGATGAATATAAACCTATTCCTCAGCAACAGATGAACTGGGCGAAAGGAAATTATATACAGAATCCGGGTTACTAATAAAAAACAGACGATTATGAAAAAAATATTATACTTTTTTTCTGTGATGCTTTGTATACTTGCCGTCACAGGTTGCCAGGATCGCGATATCATTGATTTTAAAGATGGAGTTTCCTTACCTCCGGTGACCGATTTGAAATCGTCACTGACACCTGATAATGATGCGGTGTTGGAGTGGAAACTACCTTCAGCGATTCCGGAAGAGATACAACGTCCTTTATCCGTTTATGTTCAGGTTTACAAAGGGGCGGTGCTGGAGCATCAGATTTCTTTGGAAGGTGAACCTACTTCGTGGGAATATACACTGAAAGAACCTGAATCCAAATATAGGATTGTGGTTAAGGTCCAGGGGATGTTGAAAGAAAAGCCCTATGGACAATCAGATGAAATATATTCGTTGGGACAAACAGTTTCTATAAATTGATTGAGAGAAAGAGGCAGCGTCGGGACGACGTTGCCTCTCCTCATTTTATGCTTTCTCACACCGGATGATGATTTTTCTTTCATCGTTCAAAGTAGTAGCAAACAGATAGATATCACCTCCGTCGGTTAGTTTCAGTCGTTTCCGTAATTCGGCTACGGATTGTGGAAAATTGCGGGTGGTGATATTCGCTTTATCTAATCCGTTTAAAATATTTTTTAATTCTTTCTTGTTGAGGCCCGAGTAACCGGTTATCCGGAAGATGCGTCCCGGAAACTTTTCTATTCGTTCGTTTGAGGTGTAGAGATGGCTGTTGGCGTGAAGTTTACTCAGATGAAACGAAGAAGCGATGCTGCGGAAAGCACCGGCTTTGAGAATAGAGGCATTGGGTTCATACAGGTAAGTTCCTATTTCGTGGGTGTATGAACACTCGGTGGCTTGTTCTGATTCGCGGGTGAAAACAAAACGTTGTATTTCCTGGTTTGCAAAATTGATGCAGACGATGGGCTGAGACATTGCAGATGGAATCTCCGGAGAATCATCACCGGGCCGGAGTAGTAACAGAAGCTCCTTGCACTCGTTGTTGACTGAGACGATATGGGCTTCGGATACGTGCTGCATATCTCGTATAGCCAAGGAAAGATCGAGCATGGGTGAAAGTTTAATCATTACCTGCTTACCCTTTTCGAGTAGTAACTTTTCCAATGTGGCTACGTTGGGTTCACAGTCGGATATGGCTACTGTTTTTCCACCATGTTCATTGCGGCGTGCCGGGTCCAGGAAAATACAGTCTACAGCCGGCATCTGTTGTAGATATTCCACTCCGTCGCCATTTTGTACCCGAATGTGTTTCAGCCCCAGTAATGGGAAATTGTGCATGGCAAGTTCACAAAGTTCCTCCTGGCGTTCTATGTAGGTGACTGTTTTGAACTGAGTAGCGAGAAAGGCACAATCAATGCCGAATCCGCCGGTCAGATCGACTAACCCTTCTCCATGTACCAGTGAAGCTTTGTAGAGTGCGGTAACTTCCGATGAACATTGCTCTAATGATAGATGGCGCGGATATAAAAGTCCTTCTGTTGCATGCCAACTTGGTATTTTAGAAACGGTAGCTTGCCATCCGGCTATCTGAACGATAGCCAGAGGCATGTCCACTTGAGGATATCTTTTTGCTTGTAATGCCAGGGAGTGTACATCGTCATTGCGATGCTCCCGGATAAACAAGATGGTTTCCGGAGAAAGATACATATCTTACTTTAGTTTATGAGTTTGTACTTCTGTTTGGCTTCGTCTCGGCTGCATAGGTTAAAGTGCCACCATTCACTGGGAAGTGCACGAAATCCTGCACTTTTCATAACTTGTCTTAGTAGAATTCGGTTTTCCCGTTCTTGTTGGGTTATTTTTCCTTCTCTTACTAATTTTGCTTCATTTGTTATGTGTGATGCTGCATCCATATAGTCCACTTCTGTCCCCATGGGTAAAGGATGTCCTAGTGAATCGGCTATGCTGATATCTACTGCCAATCCATAATTATGCAGACCTCCACCTCGTGAGGGGTTAGATACATACATATACTTGGAGGTCCCTTTTACCACATCCCACATTTTTTTCTGTACGGACATCGGGCGTGCCGCATCATAAATTATCAGGCGGTAGCTGGGATATTGGGCTTTAAGTAACAGATGTGCTTCTAAAAGAGCTTTAGCTGCGTCCGGGTGAAGATATGCTTCTTTCAAATCAGTATAAAGAAGTTGACCGGTAAAATTGTCCGGAGTGGCGTACATGAGCCGGATAATGAATGTAGAATCAAGTTCGGCGATATTCATCAGACCGATGGAATCCAGATAAAAGGCAGTTTGGCTTTTACTTGCAATCGGTTGCGGTTCCACTGGAGTTATGAGGACAATGGAATCTTTAAATGCAGGGTGGGGCTGTGCTTCCTTATATTGACAGGAAGTAGTAAAAGACAGGAGTAGGATGAAAGCGGTTAAAAGTCCGAGTCGCATATAATTTCTTTTCTGAATATGAATGCAAAAGTATAAAAACATAAGCGCATATTTTATAAGTTATGGGAGATTTTCATTTTGAGGCTTCTGTTAAGGAGGTGTCCAAGCTACTTTAGAATGGTGTGTAGCTTGAATATAACTTTGGGTGGAACTGAATATTAGTGGCTTTCAAGAAAGGATCGGGACTCTCCATGCTAGCTACACAAAATGGCGGACAGTGCCAGTGTACACAGTTTGTTTTCCTAAGGTTAGTTTTTAAGCAATGTCCTTTGGTCTTTAACAGTAAACTCCTCCTGCTTTCACTCCCAACCTTGCTTTTTAAAATCTCCTGCCCCCATACTTGCTTTAATCGCAACTATCCCTTTCGGACCGGCACTTATCCCTTTCCCCAGAAAAGTCCCCCTTTTTTCTTTATTTCCTTCATTCTCAATCCTTTTTCCCCTTTTGTTTTTCCTCTTCCTATTACTTGATTTAACCCTCTGTTAAATCAAGCCTTTTGTTTCCAAATAACAAGTCTTTTCGATGCAAAAGCTTTGTTCTTTCCGCCCCTGAAATAAATGTCTCCCCAACTGCATTAACAATGTTAACGCGGTCTTCCGTTCAATTTTTGTTTGATTCCTGTCTGATTCCCGTTCAATTCCCGCCAAGGTCTCACCGAGTTTTTTGCTTAAACCCCATTTAATTTCTGTCAAGTTCCCGTTAAATTCCCTATTTTCTCCTCAATTTCCTCCCGCAAACACTTCTCCTTCTCCCTTTCTCGGCAAATCCCCTTTTCCCTCTCCCCGATAAATTTCCTCTATATAATATAATAATGTGTATCTTTCCTTCCCCGGCCTTTCCCTTTTCCATAATCAATTATCAGAACCTTCCTCTCCCTCAGGTCTTTACGTTTTTATTCAATTTTTTTTCAAAAAAATCCCCTTTTATATTTGTCTCGTATCACATAATCCCGTACTTTTGCATCCGCTTTCCAAGAGACGGACAGCATTTAATTTTGACATGTTGCAACGGCGTAGGACGTGCCTTACAGAATAACAAAAATAATTTCCTTTTTATTTGGATCATTATTATAAAAGTCGTTATCTTTGCAGTCCGATTCGCAGAGCGAGGGCCTTTGGCTGTCTCTTCTTTCCCTTTCGCACAGAGAGGCTTGGAAATAAAAGACGGACATTTAAAAAAAACTTCCCAAAACATTTGGCAGTTTAAAATAAACCCCTTACCTTTGCACCCGCTTTTGAAACGAAGCAGAAATTAAAAAAGAAGAGTTCTTTGAAAAATTGATAAACAATACAAGTAGTACAAGTCAAATTTAGAACCGTCAATACTTATTATATAGGTATGTAAAAATGACCGTCAATAAATTTTCGACATCCTGAACAGAGCTAATATCATCCCTTATGGGATATATAACAATACTTTTACAATGAAGAGTTTGATCCTGGCTCAGGATGAACGCTAGCTACAGGCTTAACACATGCAAGTCGAGGGGCATCAGGAAGAAAGCTTGCTTTCTTTGCTGGCGACCGGCGCACGGGTGAGTAACACGTATCCAACCTGCCCTTTACTCGGGGATAGCCTTTCGAAAGAAAGATTAATACCCGATAGCATAATGATTCCGCATGGTTTCATTATTAAAGGATTCCGGTAAAGGATGGGGATGCGTTCCATTAGGTTGTTGGTGAGGTAACGGCCCACCAAGCCTTCGATGGATAGGGGTTCTGAGAGGAAGGTCCCCCACATTGGAACTGAGACACGGTCCAAACTCCTACGGGAGGCAGCAGTGAGGAATATTGGTCAATGGGCGTTAGCCTGAACCAGCCAAGTAGCGTGAAGGATGAAGGCTCTATGGGTCGTAAACTTCTTTTATATAAGAATAAAGTGCAGTATGTATACTGTTTTGTATGTATTATATGAATAAGGATCGGCTAACTCCGTGCCAGCAGCCGCGGTAATACGGAGGATCCGAGCGTTATCCGGATTTATTGGGTTTAAAGGGAGCGTAGGTGGACTGGTAAGTCAGTTGTGAAAGTTTGCGGCTCAACCGTAAAATTGCAGTTGATACTGTCAGTCTTGAGTACAGTAGAGGTGGGCGGAATTCGTGGTGTAGCGGTGAAATGCTTAGATATCACGAAGAACTCCGATTGCGAAGGCAGCTCACTGGACTGCAACTGACACTGATGCTCGAAAGTGTGGGTATCAAACAGGATTAGATACCCTGGTAGTCCACACAGTAAACGATGAATACTCGCTGTTTGCGATATACAGTAAGCGGCCAAGCGAAAGCATTAAGTATTCCACCTGGGGAGTACGCCGGCAACGGTGAAACTCAAAGGAATTGACGGGGGCCCG
>ENA-UALB01000483-UALB01000483.1-human-gut-metagenome-genome-assembly--contig:-NODE-483-length-9641-cov-3.917171_pt1 | contig 9641 bp, 7 predicted proteins | sample MGYA00243695_ERZ654458 | MGnify/ENA primary metagenome ERZ654458 (study PRJEB26926, sample SAMN06164669) | human gut metagenome | biome: ENVO:00009003; feature: ENVO:2100002; material: ENVO:00002003...
CGGCAGCGTCAGATGTGTATAAGAGACAGGGCCATGTGGGGGATCATCAGTCCCACCCAGCCGATGAGGCCCCCCAGACAGACGGAGGCTGCGCTTAACAGGGTGGAGGCTGCGATAAAGATAAGCCGGTAAGCACGTATATTGATGCCAAGGCTTTTGGCTTCCTCTTCATCCAGCGTAAGAAGGTTGATGCGCCAGCGAAGAAGAAAGATGGCCGCCAGTCCGGCCGCCATGGGAAAGAAACTCCATAGAAAGGCTCTGGTATCTGTTTTTGTTAGGCTTCCCATGAGCCAGAAGGTGATCTGCTGGAGGACGTCGTTGGGGTCTGCCACATATTTGATCATAGTCACGCCCGCATTGCACAGCGCCATAATCATAGAGCCGGTGAGCACAAGGCTCAGAGTGTGGGAATGGGCAGATCTGCGGCTGATAAGATAAGAGGCCGCCACTGCCGCGATGCCGCCTGTGAAAGCCGCCAGCTGGATCAGCCAGCCGGAAGCGCCGCAGAGGATAGCAAAGGCTGCCCCCAGGCTTGCGCCGGAGGATACGCCCAGGATATCGGGGGAAACTAAGGGATTGCGGAACATTCCCTGATAGGTTGACCCGGCGACCGCCAGAGAGGCTCCGATAAAGACAGCAGAGAGGATACGGGGCAAACGAATATTCCAGAAAATAGTGATCGCCTGAGGCAGAATCTCCCCTTTATAGCCGAAACGGGAAAGAAAGGCCTTCACAACCTGAGAGGGGGACAGAGGATAGTAACCTACCCAAAAGGAGAGAAGGACGGCAGCAAGGAGAAGAAACAGCATACCGGCCATGACAAACCGATAGCGCCGCCGTAAAAATGCTTCCCGCCGAAGTTCATGTTCCCCTGAATACATAAATAGTTCCGCCTTTCTGCCCGGTTGGCTGTCTGGATTTTTTGTGATCTCTTAGGGGGGGGGGGGCGCCCCTTGACAAAAGAATTTTCCCATGCTACGATCTGATTATCGTTATATTTTACAAAAAAGTACGATATCTAAAAATATAACGCATAAAAATCTGATTGTCAATTCTTCATGAAAAATGGAGGGTTCCATGAAAGAAAGATAAAAGGGAGGAGAAGAAGATGAGACTGGCAAAACGTGTATTGCCGATTATCATGGCGGCAGTCATGGCGGCGGGAGGGATATCGGGCTGTTCACAGCGGGCTGGAAACTCTGAGACAGCGGCAGCAGGCAGCCAGACAGAAACGGCCATTTCACAGGCAGGCGCTTCCAGTGAGGACACAGGGGAAGAAAAGGGAGCGGAGGCCTCCGCAGAACGGGAGATCACAGATATGGCGGGGCGCAAAGTAACCGTGCCGTCTGAGATTGATACTGTGTTTTCTGCAGGCTCCGTATCAGCCATTTACCTATATACCCTGGCCCCGGACAAGCTTCTTAACTGGAATTATGACCTCAATGCAGTGGAAAAGAGCATTATTCTGGAAATATATCAGTCCCTTCCCAACCTGGGGATGGGAGATGCCATCAACTATGAGGCGGTCATTGCGGCAGTCCCGTCCATTGCGCTCAATGTGGGGAAGATCAATGACAAGTTCATCTCAGACTGTGACAAGCTTTCCGACAGCCTGGGGATCCCGGTAGTGGCAGCAGATGCAGATCTGACCGCTTCTCCAGAGGTGTACCGTTTTCTGGGAGAACTGCTTGGAATGGAGGATGAGGCAGAAGAACTGGCCATCTATGCGGAAAAGACCTTCCGTGATATTGATCAAATGAATGTTCCGGAGGATAAAAGGGTACGTGTTTACTTTGGAAACGGGGAAGATTCCCTGGAGACGGCTCCGGCCGGTTCTGCCCATGGCCAGGCGCTGGATATGGTAAAGGCGGTCAATGTGGCTCAGGTAGAGACAGCAGACGGCTCACGGGTGCAGATTTCCCCAGAGCAGCTTCTGGCGTGGAACCCGGATGTGATTCTTGTAAATGGCGAGCCGAAAGCGGACTTAAGCGGAGCCTCTGCCGCCGAGACTCTGTTAAATAACCCGGATTATGCCTCCTTAAAGGCTGTGCAGGAAAAGAAGGTATATGGTACGCCCAATGCTCCTTTCAGCTGGGTAGACCGTCCCCAGGGCCCCAATCGTATTGTGGGACTCCGCTGGCTGTCGGGTCTGCTTTATCCGGAGTATCTGAACATGGATGTAGATCAGGAAGTGAAGGAGTTCTTCCGTCTGTTCTACCATGTAGAGCTGACAGACGAACAGCTGCAGAAGGTTTATAACGGAACCATATAGAAGATAAAACGACAAACAGGCCGACACAGGCTTCAGATCAGAGATGGTCTGGGCTGTGCCGGCCTGTTTCAGCCAAAGCGTCTGGCCTGCAGTTTCTCAAACTGCCGGGGAGAGATGGAAAAAGCCTGCTTAAAGGCGCGGTAAAAGGTAGAGTAGTCGGCAAAGCCCACCTGGACGCCGATGGACTCCAAAGGCTCTCCGCTCAGGATAAGGGATTTGGCGGCGATCAGGCGGCGCTGGGTCACATAGCGGTAAAAGCTTACGTCCATTTTGTCGCTGAACAGCCGGGAAATGGTTCGTGTACTTACAAAAAAATGGGTGGCCGCCGACTGCAGGGTTATTTTTTCTGCTAAATGATCTTCGATGTAGGAAATGACTTCGTCCATCAGCTCACGTTTTTCCGTCAGCGGTTCCGTAGGCCTGCTGTGCGTGCAGGCACGGGTCAGATGAATCAGAAGCTGTACGGCAATGGAAGAGATACAGGCATGAAAATCCTCCTGCCGGGCATCGGATTCCCAGCAGGCAGAGCGGAAATACTGTTCCAGATAGCCCCAGCCGCTGTCCTGGGTGCGGAGAAATGCCGGCTCTGACAGAGGAGTAAATGTCAGCGCCTCCTTCATGCATCGGATAAAATCGGGATGAATCCACATAACATAGCGGGAATAGGGCTCGGTCAGGCGGTCCAGATACAGGGGACGGTGGCTGATGCCGGGAGGGATAAAGACAATATCTCCCCGCCGCAGCCGGTATCGGTCGGCTCCCAGCAGATACTGTACATTCCCGCTGCGGCAGTATAAAAGCTCATAGAATGTATGGCTGTGGAGCTGTACCGTGTCCCGGATGTAATTTGTATCATCATGGCAGTCCACCATGGAGGAATCCATCTCGATCTCCTGATAGAGATTGGACAGGATTCTGCCGTCGGCGATCATGACCTTTTGAACTTCCTCGTTGCTGATCTCTGAACGAAGGTGGGCGGACAGCAGCTCCTGATATCGTTCTACTTCTGATAATTTCAATGTGATTCCCTCCGGGATATAAATGCAGATTCCCTGCCCGGTGATTATGAGGCAGGATCAGATATGAAATAACTATACTTCATTCTGTCTGTATTTGCAATGTTATATGCTGTAATTGTAATAGTAATTGCAAAAACGGTATGATATCCTTAATGTATCAATCACATAACATCAGACAGAAGCGGAGCTTTTACAGGCCGCGGCAAGGAGGAAGTATGAACGATCAATCAACGCGTCCCTTTGGGGTAAAGGACCAGGTGGGGTATGTCTTTGGAGATATGGCAGGAAGCTTTGTGAACCTGTTTGTGGACGCCTATTTTCTGACATTCTGTACATATGTGCTGGGGATTTCTCCGGGATGGATGGCGGGGATGTTTTTGGCGACGCGTCTGTGGGACGCGGTTGATGATCCCATCATGGGATCATTTCCCGACCGCTGGATGCTGGGAAAAAGCGGAGATAAGTTTAAGCCATGGGTGAAACTGTTTATGATCCCTCTGGCTCTCTCCGGTATTCTCTGCTTTTCCAATGTGCCTTTTGAGGGAGTGGCTCTCCATGCATGGGTAGCCATTGTGTATGTACTTTACAGCATATTTTATACAGGAACCAGTATGCCCTTCGGAGCCATGGCAAGTGTGATTTCTTCAGATCCCATTGACCGCTCCAAACTTTCCAGGGCAAGAAGCATCGGAGGTACGATCGTGGGAATAGGTGCCCTGTCCATTGTGCCTGTAGTCTGTTTTGACAAGGATTCCAATATCCTGCCCGAACGATTCACCACGATCGCTGTAATATTCGGCGTTCTGTGCATAATTTCCTATCTCCTTTTGTGCAGTCTGACCGTGGAGCGTGTGCGTCAGCAGAAGCAGGAGGGAGAAACCTTTCATTATGGAAGAGTATTAAAAGCGGCGGTGAAAAACCGTCCGCTGATCGGCGTGATGGTGGCAACCATAGGAAGCATGATCTATATTACAGGAAGCGGACAGCTCAGAAGCTACATTTACAAGGAATATTATCAGAATACAAGCTTTATGTCCCTTGCCAGTCTGGGAACGCTGCCGGTAATGCTGATCTACTTTGTCCTGGTTCCAAAGATCGTGGATAAATTTGGAAAGAGAAATGTCATTCTGGTCATGAGCGCCTATAACCTGATCCTTTCCAGTTTTATTCTGTTATTCCCGATCCAGAGCGCTTTTCTTTATACTGTTTTGAATCTGCTGGCAACCATCGGACAGACCGCGTTTACCATTTTGATCTGGGCGCTGGTTACAGACTGTCTGGACTACAGCGAGTGGAAGATGAATTTCCGGGCAGACGGAAGTATGTACAGTCTTTACACATTCAGCCGTAAGGTTGGCTCTACCATCGCCTCCACGGGTGCAGCCTCCGCTCTGGCAGCAATCGGCTATGTTTCCGGTGCAGGCGCAGTACAGAGTGCGGCAACTGTAAACCACATTTACTACCTGGTAAATACAGTGCCGGTAGTGACCTGCATCCTGGAACTCATCGGTATCGGACTGATCTTTAATCTGGATAACAGGAAAACACAGGAAATGTACGAGGCTCTGGCAAAACGCCGCGGGAAAGAAACGGCATAATATAAACGCTACAGGAAAAGAGGGATTGCCATATGGGAAAAACAGACCTGCATCTGCATCTTAGCTTTGCTCCGGTATCAAAGAGTGATGCCATGTCAGTAAGCAGCTATCAGGAAATGCTGCCGCATTTAAAAGAACTGGGAATCGACAGGGGTGTGCTTATGTCCTGCGGAGAGACAAAAGGATTGCTGCCCTGCGGAACCAATGAAGAGAACCGCCGGATCGCAGAAGCTGACCCGGAGCATTATGCCTGGATGTGCTGTCTTGATGATGACCGACAGACAGAAACTGTGTATGACCGTCTGGCGGCCTGTAAACAACAGGGAGCAGTGGGGATCGGGGAACTTACCATCAACCGTCGTCTGGATGATCCCTTTCTGGACGCCATATTTGAAAGCGCCGGCCAGCTGGGAATGCCTGTAACCTTCCATATGAGCCCGGAGGAGGGATACAGCTACGGCGTAGTGGACGAACCGGGGCTGCCTCTTCTGGAGGCCTGTCTGAAAAAGCACCCGGATACGCTGTTTCTGGGACACAGCCAGACTTTTTGGATCGAGATCAGCAAAGATGCGCCCAAAGACAGAGAAGGGCGGAATCAGTGGGGAAAGGGACCGGTTGTGCCCGGCGGAAGAGTGCCGGAGCTTTTTTTGCGGTATCCCAATCTCTGCGGAGACTTAAGCGCCAACAGCGCAGGCTGTGCCCTGATGCGGGATCCCCAGTTTGGGCTTGATTTTCTGGAACAGTTTGCGGACCGTCTGTTTTTTGCCACAGATATGGTGAATACGGAAATGGTATTTCCGCTGGGAGCATGGCTGGATGAACAGCGGGACGCAGGCCGTCTAAGCAGAATGACGTATGATAAGATATGCCGTGAGAACGCTAAGCGCGTCTTTGGAGTATAAAAATAACCAGCGGCCTCTTAAAGGGCCGTCCAGTGAAAGGAAGGAATGTAAAATGGAACTTCGCACCCGTATCCTGCCCCGTATGCTCAACAGCGAGGTAGAAACATATTTAAAGGAAAATGATCTCATCATCGTTCCCGTAGGAACAGTAGAGATGCACGGAGGTATGCCGCTTGACAGCGAGACCGTGATCAGTGAGGCATATGCCCTTAAGATGGCAGAGGCCTGCAACGGACTGGTGCTTACCGGTCTGCCTTATTTTTATGCGGGAGCCACAGCCACCGGACGCGGAACCGTACAGGTATCCATCCGTCAGGGCATTGACTATCTGAGTGCCATCGCCCACAGCCTTTTGCGCCAGGGCTTTAAGCGCCAGATCTACATCAGCTTCCATGGTCCTGCCCATATGACCTGCAGCCCCATGGTTAGGGATTTTTTCGATGAGACAGGCGTCCCGATCCTGTACATGGATCTGACTATGCAGATGTTAAAAAATGCAGCTGATCTGTTTCAGTCCATAGACAGCTTCCACGCTATTACCGTAGGCGCGTATCAGATCATGAACCGTCTGGAGGATGTGCCGCTTACAACCGAATTTTTCCATCAGAAGCCGCAGACCTGCAAGCCCTTTGATGACATCTTCGGTCTGGCCTACCAGAGCGCAGCTGTGGGCTACTGCTTCGGAGCGCCGGAGGATCACATGAGCACCACCGCCATTCCGGATGAAGCCGCGAGAAAACGTTTGGCTGACGAAGGACAGGCGCTGATCGAGTCTCTGGTGAAGCGTATGGATTTGCCTCACATTGCAGAGCAGATGCGCGCACTGGAAACATATAATCACGAAAACGAGGAGAAATACCCCTGGATGCCCAGCGCTTACCGGAAAAAAGAGGCAGCAGGCAGACAGTAAAACACATTTTCACAAAGAATCGCCGGGCAAATCTGCAAATTTCTGCTTGCCAAATGATTTGCGGATGCGGTATCATAGAGACAGGCAAACGGATTTACAGATACGCGCCTGGGGAGTCAGGACGTTCGCAGGGCGGACGTCCTGGTTTTTGTGCATACGCCTGTTAAAGATCTACAAAGGAAGGAGCAGCCTTTGATATGCTGAGAGAATTATCAAAATGTATCCGGGAGTACAGGCGGCAGTCCATTATGGCTCCGCTGCTTGTTTCCATGGAAGTGGTGATGGAATGTATTATTCCCTTTATCATTGCCAAACTGGTCAACCATCTTAAGGCCGGTGCGGATTTTTCTGAGATCGCCGTATTTGGCCTGGTACTGATCGTCATGGCGACTCTGTCTTTGCTGTTTGGAATCGGAGCGGGAAATTCCTGCGCCACCGCCGCCTGCGGCTTTGCCAAAAATGTACGCAAAGATATGTTCTACAAGATCCAGGACTTCTCATTTGAAAACATTGACCGCTTTTCTTCATCATCCCTGGTGACCCGTCTCACCACGGATGTAACAAACGTCCAGATGGCCTATATGATGATCGTGCGCACTGCCATCCGGTGTCCGCTGATGCTGGTATTTTCCTTTTCCATGGCCTTTATCATGGGCGGAAAAATGGCAGTGATCTTCGTTCTGGTGATTCCGGTGCTGGGAATTGGCCTGTTTGCTGTAGCGCGCAGTGTTATGCCGCTGTTTCGGGCTGTATTTAAGAAATACGATGCCCTAAATGAGTCCATTCAGGAGAATGTCAAGGGCATACGTGTGGTAAAATCCTATGTCCGAGAGGAGTTTGAAAAGGAAAAATTTGACCGGGCGGCAGAGAATGTGTGCAGAGACTTTACAAAGGCGGAAAAGATCCTGGCCTTCAACAACCCTCTGATGCAGTTCTGCCTTTATACGGTAACGGTTTTCGTCATGTCCGCAGGTTCCTATACCATCATCACCTCACGGGGCGCGGATCTGGATGTAGGCCAGTTTTCCGCTCTTTTGACCTACAGCTTCCAGATTTTAAGCAGTCTTATGATGCTGTCCATGGTCTTTGTAATGATCACCATGGCAAATGAGTCTGCCCAGCGTATCGTACAGGTGCTGAAGGAGGAGAGCACACTGGAAAATCCCGCAGATCCCATCCATACGGTTCGGGACGGCTCCATTGACTTTGAAAACGTAAGCTTTAAATACTCCAGGACAGCAGAAAGAAATGCGTTGGAGAACATAAATCTCCATATCCGTTCCGGGGAAACCATCGGCATCATCGGAGGCACGGGTTCCTCTAAATCCACCCTGATCCAGCTGATTTCACGCCTCTACGATACCACTGAGGGTGTGGTAAAGGTAGGCGGAGAGGACGTACGCAGGTACGATATCAAAAGTCTGAGAAATCAGGTGGCTGTGGTACTTCAGAAAAATATCCTGTTTTCCGGCACCATCGAGGAAAACCTGCGATGGGGAGATAAATTTGCCACGGACCAGGAGATTGCGCACGCCTGCCGTCTGGCTCAGGCTGACGAATTCGTCCTGCGTTTCCCTGATAAATATAAGTCTTATATTGAACAGGGCGGCGCAAATGTATCCGGCGGGCAGAAACAGCGTCTCTGTATTGCAAGGGCATTATTAAAAAAGCCAAGGATACTCATTTTAGACGATTTCACCAGCGCTGTGGATACGCGGACGGATGCTATGATCCGAAACGGCTTTAAGGAGTTTATTCCAGAGACCACAAAGATCATCATCGCCCAGCGCATCTCCTCTGTGCAGGAGGCGGACCGCATTATCGTCATGGACGGCGGAAAGATCCAGGCAGTGGGGACTCACGAGGAGCTTTTAAGGTGCAGCCCCATTTATCAGGAAGTTTACGAATCACAGAATAAAGGAGGCGGACAGGATGAAGAATAATAAGAAAATGACAGCATCGGGGAAAAAGACGCTTCTTAGGCTCTTGGGGACTATCTGCGAATTTTACCCCGCCCTTCTTCCAGCTGTGGTAATCTGCATTCTGTTTAATGCGGTCATAAACTCCCTTCCCGCCATCTTCAACCAGAAGGTCATTGCCGTGGTAGAGCAGAGCTGGCAGTCCGGTGACTGGAGCAGTGCAGGCGGCCCGATCATCCGGTATACGGCTGCGCTGGCCACTCTCTATGGCCTGTCTCTGGCGGCCTCTGTGTTCTTTAACCGGAAAATGGCGGTAATCACTCAGGGAACCCTAAAGCGGCTGAGAGTGAAGATGTTCAACCGTATGCAGGATCTCCCTGTGAAATACTTCGACACGCACAATCACGGCGATATCATGAGCTATTATACCAATGATATCGATACGCTGCGGCAGCTGATCTCCCAGAGTATTCCCCAGTTTCTCATGTCTGCGGTCATGGTTTCCACGGTGTTCGGAATCATGCTGTACTACAGTGTATGGATGGCCCTGGTGGTGGCAGCGGGTGTGGCAGTCATGCTTCGGGTCATTAAACACGTGGGCGGCAGCTCTGCACGATACTTCATAAGCCAGCAGAAGGCGATAGGAAAAACAGAGGGCTTTGTGGAGGAGATGATGAACGGCCAGAAGGTGATCAAGGTATTCTGCCATGAAGAGGAGAGCGAAAAGGCCTTTGACGCGGTAAATGAGGAGCTCTTTGAAGTGTCCTGCCAGGCACACCGGTATGCCAACACGCTTGCCCCAATTTTAAATAATGTAGGAAACCTGCTGTATGTAGCCGTAGCCCTGGCAGGCAGTATCCTTTTAATCGTAAAAGCGCCCAATCTGAGCTTTTCCGGCCTGCCTCTCAGTATCAGCATCGTGGTTCCGTTTCTAAACATGACCAGGCAGTTTGCGGGGAACATCAACCAGGTATCCCAGCAGATCAACGCCGTAGTCATGGGCCTGGCCGGGGCAGAGCGC
>ENA-UALB01000484-UALB01000484.1-human-gut-metagenome-genome-assembly--contig:-NODE-484-length-9629-cov-5.026217_pt1 | contig 9629 bp, 10 predicted proteins | sample MGYA00243695_ERZ654458 | MGnify/ENA primary metagenome ERZ654458 (study PRJEB26926, sample SAMN06164669) | human gut metagenome | biome: ENVO:00009003; feature: ENVO:2100002; material: ENVO:00002003...
ATATAGACATAATACCAACATTTAATAAAAAAGTCAATCTGATTTTATACTTTTTTTATAATTTGTACAGATTTTTCCAGTTATAACCCCCCGCTGTTCAGGAACGCTTGACGCCATGCCTCTGTTTAGACTATACTCAATAAGAATCTAAAACAAAAACAGTACCGTGCGCCTGCACGGGGACTATATATTCAGAAAGAAATGAGGTTAATCAATTTATGTGGCTTGCAGATGGATGGAAAGATTATGAAGTGATCGACTGCTCCAAAGGTGAAAAGCTGGAACGCTGGGGAGACTATCTTTTAGTCCGCCCCGATCCCCAGGTAATCTGGGATACGCCAAAAAACCACAGAGGCTGGAATAAGATGAACGGCCACTATCACCGCAGCAGCAAGGGCGGCGGCGAGTGGGAGTTCTTTGATCTTCCCCAGCAGTGGTCCATTGGCTATAAGGGACTTACCTTTAATCTAAAACCCTTCAGCTTTAAGCATACCGGCCTGTTTCCAGAGCAGGCCGCAAACTGGGACTGGTTCGGGGAAAAGATCCGCACCGCGGGAAGGCCGGTGAAGGTACTCAATCTCTTCGCCTACACTGGCGGGGCCACACTGGCAGCCGCCAGGGCAGGCGCCAGCGTGACCCATGTAGACGCCTCTAAGGGAATGGTGACCTGGGCTAAGGAAAACGCCGGCTCCTCCGGCCTGGCAGACGCCCCGATCCGCTGGATCGTAGACGACTGCGTAAAATTCGCAGAACGTGAAATCCGCCGAGGCAATCATTATGACGCCATCATCATGGATCCCCCTTCCTACGGCCGCGGCCCTAAAGGCGAGATCTGGAAGATCGAGGATGCGATCCACCCGCTGGTAAAGCTCTGTACCCAGCTGCTTTCCGATGATCCCCTTTTCTTCCTCATCAATTCCTACACCACCGGTCTGGCCCCTGCCGTACTTTCCTATATGATGGGAACAGAAATTGTGCCAAAACACGGCGGGCAGGTTCGTGCAGATGAGGTCGGCCTTCCCGTAACCCAGAGCGGACTAACACTGCCCTGCGGCGCTTCCGGCAGATGGGAGAAATAAAAGCAGGGACGCGCATTTTTACCCTTTTCCTCCAGAAGGCTCCGGGACTGTGCCGGAGCCTTCTGGCCTCTGTTTCTCTACCGCAGCAGTTCCCCCACATCTACCATCCCCCATCCCTGCTGATTTTTCGGCAGCCCCAGATCCACTGCCCGTTCTCTCAGTCTGAGCTTTACATCCCGATTCGTCATATCGGGATATTTCTCCAGAAGCAGCGCAATCGCCCCGGCCACCAGCGGCGTGGACATACTGGTGCCGGATTTGGCGGAATATTCGTTTTCTTCATTTTTGCAGCTGATGATGGCAGAGCCCGGAGCCACTACATCCGGTTTGCAGACACAAGATGAGGTAGGCCCCCGGCCGGAGTAGTCTACCATAGTGCTTCCCATCACGTCCACTTCCTTGTGGTCATCGGAGCTTCCCACTGTGATCACCTTACGGCTGATTCCCGGAGTGGTAACCGTCATGGGACCGGGGCCGTGATTGCCTGCGGCTACCACCACTACCAGCCCGTCATCCCAGGCTGCATTTACCCCCTTTACCAGGGCGGAGTTTTCAGTCATATCCTTTCCGGAAAGAGACCCTACGGAAATATTGACAATCCGAATCCCAAGGCAGTCCCTGTGCGCCCGGATCCAGCGCAGCCCCATCAAAACATCCGAGGCATAGCCGTTCCCCCGATGATCCAGGACTTTTACGGCAATGATGGAACATCCCGGAGCCACTCCCCGGTAATTCCCTTCCGAACATTCTCCGTTTCCCCCAATCATAGCCGCAATATGGGTTCCGTGGCCGTTGTCATCATAGGGCCGATCCCTTCTGCGGACAAAATCTGCAAATCCTTTTACTCTATCTTTTAAATCCCTGTGGAGGTAGATTCCCGTATCCAGCACCGCAACGCCGATTCCGCGGCCGGTGATTCCCATGGAATACGCTTCTTCACAGTGGATCTCACTTCTGGCCCGATTCACATCTGAAATACCTCTTTTTTATTAAATTATTCAGACTCCCCCAAGCCTGTGCGCAGGCCAGGGCTATTTTCACGCAGAAAAAAACTCCGTACAACCGTACGGAGCTTTTTTCTTAGGATTTAGGATTTTCAAAAAGGGTTGAAGGATAGTTGTTAAACATTCGTGCATCTCTTATGTACATAGTATATCATGCCTTCCTCGGAAATGTTTGAATGTTCTTTGAATAGATTATTAAGAAAATCTTAAAATTAGTGAGACTATAGATGTAAGGGATATGACAGAATCGTAATCATCCCTGTCCTTTTTCATCCGTTCAAACCGGACAGACGCTTTTTCAAACGTCCAATATCTCCGTCCGCAAAGCAGTAGCCGTCCATGCCGCAGGCTCTGGCCCCTTCTATGTTTCGATTTAAGTCATCAATAAAGAAGCATTCTTCCGGCTTTAAGGAGAAACGTTCAAAAAAATGGTTGTACATTTCTTTCTGGGGCTTCATACATTTTACTTCAGCGGAAAAAAGCACACCGTCAAAGCAGTCAATGGCCGGGATCACATCTTTATAGCAGGTCAAAAGCCGGACGGAGGCATTGGAGCAAAGATAGATGCGGTAGCCCTCCTCTTTTAACGCGCGCACTACTTCCCCCATTCCCTTTTTCGGCTGCATATTGTACTCATGCCAGTGAAGAAAGCATTTTTTTGCAAGTTCTTTCTCCTCTTTTGTGTCTAATCGGGTCTCCATCCCGCAAAGCCCCTCTTCTTCAGAAATGATGCCCATATCCAGCATCAGCCATTCCGGAGAGATAAATACCGCCGTGCAGACCCTGCGGATCAGAGCCTCATCTGCACAAAAGCGGCGGCAGACAGGGTCCTCCTTATAATCCACCAGTACCTTTCCCATATCAAATACGATGTTTTTGATCATCTGTGCTCTCCTTTTCCTTATAGATTTCTGCAGGCGTGGGCCGCCACACCCGCAGCTTTTCTGTCTGTACTCCTCTGATGCAAAGAAGGGCGCCGGAAAGCATAAACTCCGCTTTCTGACGCCCTTCATACCATTTTCCGTGCACTCACATATCCCTGTATAGACCGGCTCTGTCTGCCAGAGCACCCACGGCAGGGAAACCTATGTGCATTTTACTTTGACTCCGGTTTTTCAACCCGGATGATGGCAGCTTTCTGCATCGGAATACGGCAGTTTTTGTTGCTGCCGAACTCTACGATCACTGTATCGTCGGTCATATCGATAATCACGCCGTAGAATCCGCTGCTTGTCAGGATCGTATCGCCAACAGCAACGCTCGCAAGCAGTTCCTGCTGTTTTTTTCTCTCCTTATTCTGCGGACGAATCGCCATAAAGTAAACGATCGCTCCCAGAAATACGATATAGAGAATAATTCCTCCCATTCCAGCCATTGTGTTTCCTCCTTCATACCTGCTGCTACATTGCCCCAGCAGTTTCTTTTTATCAATCCTTCTGACCTGCCATGCCGGCCAGCTTAGCGGCTTTGTACTCGCTGTAGCGGTGTTCTTCGATGGCTTCCCGGATCTCTTCCATCATTTTATTATAAAAATACAAATTATGCAAGGTGCATAATCTCATTCCCAGCATTTCTTTGGCCTTGAGCAAATGACGGATGTAAGCCCGGCTGTAGGAACGGCAGGCAGGACACTGACAGCCTTCCTCAATGGGGCGGTGATCCAGCTCGTACTTCTGGTTAAAGAGGTTGAGCTTGCCCTGGTTGGTGTATACATGGCCGTGGCGGCCGTTTCTGGACGGGTATACACAGTCAAAGAAATCAACGCCCCGGTCTACTGCCTCCAAAATGTTGGCAGGCGTTCCCACGCCCATAAGATAAACCGGCTTTTCTTCCGGCAGATGTGGAACCGTCACATCCAGGATATGGTACATTTCCTCATGGGTCTCTCCTACCGCGAGTCCGCCGATAGCATAACCGTCCAGATTCATCTCCCGGATCGTCTGTGCGTGCTCGATACGGATCTCGTCAATGACGCCGCCCTGGTTAATACCAAATAAAAGCTGCTCTCTGTTTACGGTGTCACAAAGAGAATTTAAACGGGACATCTCTGTCTTACAGCGCGCCAGCCAGCGTGTAGTGCGGTCTACGGACTTGCGGATGTAGTCGTAATCGGCGTGGCTTGGAGGACATTCGTCAAATGCCATGGCAATGGTAGAGCCCAGGTTGGACTGGATCTGCATACTCTCCTCAGGCCCCATGAAGATCTTGTGTCCATCGATATGAGAGCTGAAATATACGCCCTCTTCCTTAATTTTGCGCAAATCAGTCAGCGAAAATACCTGAAAGCCGCCGGAATCCGTCAGGATAGGCCTGTCCCAGTTCATAAACCTGTGCAGACCACCAAATTCGCGGATCAGCTTATCGCCGGTGCGCACATGGAGGTGATATGTATTGGACAGTTCCACCTGAGTGCCGATCTGGCGCAGGTCATCGGTGGACACAGCTCCCTTGATAGCGCCTACGGTGCCTACATTCATAAAGACCGGTGTCTGGATCGTTCCGTGAACCGTTTCCATCGAAGCCCGCTTGGCGCGGCCGTCTTTTGTTATTACCTGATATTTCATAGATTATTCCTCATCTGCCAGGGCAGCCTTGATCATGATGGCACACTCGATCCGCTTCTTCTGCATCTGACAGCCGATCTCGTAAGAGCCGTTAATGGAGCCGCTGAAATTGTAGGAGTTAGCGCTGCATCCGCCGCTGCAGTAGAATCTGGCAAAGCAGTCCTTGCAGCCTTCCTTGGCGTATACATTGCAGAGCTTAAACTCGCTGCGGATTTCCTCATTTACAATGCCGTCGTCTACATTTCCAAGAAGGTACTTTTCATTTCCCACGAACTGATGGCAAGGGTAGAGATCGCCCCAGGGGGTGACTGCCAGATACTCCGTGCCGGAACCGCAGCCTGCCATACGCTTTGCCACGCAGGGGCCTGCATTTAAGTCGATCATAAAATGAAAGAAATTAAAGCCTCTTCCCTCTTTTTTGCGCTTGATGTACTCAACGGCCAATCTGTCATATTCTTCCAGAATCTGGGGAATATCCTCCTCGCGGATGGCATAATCCATCTCTGGCTCCGCTACCACCGGCTCCATGGACATCTGCTTAAAGCCCAGGTCCGCATAGTGGATCACATCTTTTGAGAAATCCAGGTTGTTTCTGGTAAAGGTGCCGCGGACATAGTAGTTCATCTGGTCTCTGCTATCGGCAAACTTCTGGAATTTCGGTACGATGCGGTCATAGCTGCCGGCTCCGCCCCTGAAAGGACGCATCCTGTCGTTGACCTCAGGACGGCCGTCCAGGCTCAATACCACATTGCTCATCTCACGATTGCAGAACTCCATGATCTCGTCATTTAAGAGGACGCCGTTGGTTGTCAGGGTGAAACGGAACTTCTTGTTATGGGTTTCTTCCAGGGAACGGCCGTATTCTACCAGCTGCTTGACCACATTCCAGTTTAACAGTGGTTCGCCGCCGAAGAAATCTACCTCCAGATTGCGGCGGCCGCCGGAATTGGCAACAAGGAAATCAAGGGCTTTCTTTCCTACATCAAAGCTCATAAGTGCGCGGCGGCCATGGTACTCTCCTTCGTCGGCAAAGCAGTAGCGACAGGCCAGGTTACAGTCATGGGCGATATGCAGGCACAGGGCCTTGACTACGGTTTTTCTCTTCTTAAAGTCCACCACAAAGTTTTTGTAAATGTCCTGAGTCAGAAGCTGTTCCGCGTCAATGAGCTGCTGAATGTCCTCCAGCGCTTCTGCAACTTCTTTTTCGCTGTAGGAAGCATCCAGCGCCTCATGAACCTTTGCAGTCACCTCTGCTGGAAGGGGCATTGGCTTTTCCAGCTCCGGGATCTGATCTGATACGGCCTTGACGGCGTCATAGACCACCGGATCTACTACGTGGACGGAACCGCTGTTTACGTCCAGGACAATATGGTAACCATTATTGATATACTGATGAATCAAGTCTATACTCTCTCTTTCTAAGGGCCTTGGCCCGGTATCTGTACATAGCAGAGGAAAGCCCCTATAATCCCGGGACCATAGGGGCTTTTCTTACCTGTTCCTTAAAATACGTCTGATGCTCTGATTAGCGGTCAGCGTTCTCACAGCTCTGATTGCCGACTGTGCAGGAAGTCTTACAAGCAGACTGACAGGAAGTCTGGCACTCGCCGCATCCGCCCTTCTTCATTGTATCCTTTAAGGTATTGGTATTCAAAGTCTTAACGTGCTTCATTTTAGAGTACCTCCTTTTTATGATCGCTCCGGTATAACAAACAGGAAAAACGGCCTGGCAAGCAGACTTGGCAGCCGTTTCACACCGCTTTTTATGCCGTCCGAATTGTTATCGTAGTGATTATAGCACAGCTTTTCATCCCTTGCAATACGCAATTCACTTCATTCGGGATTCAGGGCGTACGCCCCTTTTTGGATTTATAACCGTTTGCACCGTCCGCCAGCCTGTCATATTTTCCCTCTCCGACGTATATATTTACACCAAACCAAACAAGTTCGGAGGTATTCCTATGGAAAACGGGATCGTAAAGCCGCTGCTTCGCTCCCTGCTTATCTCCTATGTTCTCTCCGGCCTGCTTTTAGGCGCTCTGGCCTTTGCGCTGTTTAAGCTGCGGCTGAAGGAGGGACAGGTAAACCTGATGGTATATGTGGTCTATCTGACCGCCTGTCTCACAGGAGGGGCGCTGGCAGGCCGCTCCCTGCGCCAGAGACGTTTTTTCTGGGGGCTTTTGTCGGGATTGTTTTATTTTGTCGTCCTTTTTGCAGTCTCCTGGGCCATGAATCCCTGGTCTGCCCTTGACACAGAACGGGCCGTGACCGTGATGGGGATCTGCGCTCTTGGCGGAATGCTCGGCGGGATGTTCAGCGGTTAGGCCCCGGCTGCCCCAATGTCCAAAGCCTCCTATCTGCTTTTGTATTCTTCTATCATCTCTCCGATGAGGAAGAGTGCGCTTCCCAAAAATACAGCTATATCCCCCAGATTAAAAACGACCTTTTGGATCCCTTTTACAGAAAATGAGAAATAATCCACCACATAGCCCCGTTTAAACCGGTCATAGAGGTTGCTGACCGCCCCTCCCAAAACCATGGTAAGGCCGATTTTCTGAGCCGCGGAGCCTTTTCTTGCAAGAAGCATGGAAAGGGCTCCCGCCACAGCGGAGGCCACTGCCAGCGGAACCGCCGTAACCATCCTGGGCTTTTCCTTTAAAAAACCGAACGGGAAACCATAGTTGTGATTCCTGTGAACCCGGATCATACCTCTGGCTCCCGGCAGATCCCGCGGAAATTCGCCGCCCTCTTCCTGTTCGATCTCGCTTTTCATTCCCTGGTCCAGGGCTGCGATGGCACAGCCAAGCCAGATAAGTCCTTTCATGGCGCTCCCTCCTTGTTTGTTATGGGTTTTCAATTCGCGATACCATGGCCAGAGGGCCGGTATCATGATCATTTTACTATGTTTTCCACCATCCGTCCAGTATATGGAGCCTTTTTCCACTGCTGCGTCTGTTTTTTCCCACTTTCCGTTTGCCCCTTCTGAATGTTTCCCCGTTTCCCGCATATACTGTAACCAAATCCAATCTTTCGGGAGGCCGCTCATGGCTGACTGCCCCTTCAATCCGGCCGCTGAGAATGTGGCGGATCTGATTTACCGTTTCGGTTCCCTGCAGTACGAAAAATGGGTCAATGCTCCATCCATCTGTATGGATTATGTGAGCAGCGACTATGTGATCTTTCATGTACCTCTGACGCCGGAGGCTGTTTCCATGCGGACCCATCCCTACTATATGATCCCTTCTCTTTTTACGCCTCTGGATTACGACGCCATGGAAGCGGCCGGGATCCTCTCTGCCTTCAACTCCCCGGCTCTTGGGAACCGGGGCGAGGGAGTGCTCATCGGCCTGGTGGACACGGGCATCGATTACCGCTCTCCCCTATTCAAAAATTCGGACGGCACTACCCGGATCGCCGGGATCTGGGATCAGTCTGTTCCCACAGATCCCGATATCCTTCCTCCTGGCGTTCCAGATTACTATCCCATGGGCGGAGCCTCCTACGGCACAGAGTACACCAGAGAGCAGATCAATGAAGCTTTGGCCGCAGAGGATCCCCTCTCTGTGGTTCCTACTGCAGACACAGAAGGCCACGGCACCTTCTTAGCCGGTCTGGCGGCAGGAAATTCCGCGCCCCAGGAGGATTTCACCGGAGCGGCTCCAAGGGCGGAACTGGCAGTAGTGAAGCTTAAGCCGGCAAAGCAGTATCTGCGGGATTTCTATCTGATTCCTCCCTCTGCCACGGCTTTCCAGGAAAATGATATTATGATGGGCATTAAATATCTCCGTATGATGGCGGATCGCCTGCGAAAGCCCCTGGTGATCCTTTTGGCCTTAGGCTCCAATTCCGGCAGCCACCTGGGAACCTCACCCTTAAGCCAGGTGGCTCAGAACTACGGAGGCTTTTTCGGCATCGTAACAGTGATCGCCGGAGGCAATGAAACGGGTATGGCCCATCATTTTTCCGGAACCATACCGGCGGATCAGGAATGGGAGGATGTTGAAATCCGGGTGGGACAGGAGGAAGCCGCGCGCGGCTTCGTACTGGAGCTTTGGACTGCTGATGCAGACACCTATACGGTAGGCTTTATCTCACCCAGCGGCGAACGGATCAGCCGTATCCCTATTATCGCCAATAATGAAACTTCTATCCCATTTCTTCTGGACGCCTCCACCATAACAGTAAACTACCAGCTCATCGAGGCGGAATCCGGCAGTCAGCTTATCTTCATGCGCTTTGAAACGCCGGCCGCAGGGATCTGGACCGTGCGTGTATACAATACACAGCGTTTTACCGGAACCTTCCATATGTGGCTGCCGGTCACAGGGATGATCTCTGATGAAACAGTCTTTCTGCGCCCCGATCCATACAGTACCATCACAGTACCGGGCAATTCCAGGCTTCCTATTACCGTAGGTGCCTATGATGCAGCTAACGGCGGGATCTACATCCATTCCAGCCGGGGCTTTACTCCCAACGGCTATATCAAGCCGGAACTGGCGGCACCCGGCGTAGATATCCTTGGCCCCTCAGTGCTTCGCAGACCCGGAACTGAGCTGCCTATGACCACCCGCACAGGCACCTCGGCTGCCGCGGCCATCACAGCGGGAGCAGCGGCTAATCTGCTCAGCTGGGGGATTGTGGAAGGCAATTACCCTACAATGAGCGAGGCCTCGTTGAAAAGCTATCTCATCCGGGGGGCACAGAGAAATCCAGCGCTCACCTACCCGAACCGGGAGTTCGGATATGGAACGCTGGATCTGTTTCAGACATTTTTAAGGCTGAGGGAGTAGCTGCTGCTTCAGCCAGCGGCTGCCTATCCACGCATCCGTACCAGAGGTCCTCCATTTTTTTCCAGATAAGGACGGGTCACTACCACAGAACCAATATTGGGATCCATTTTACAAAAGAGGTTTAGGGAAGTTTTTAGGGGAAAAGCTGTTTATCCTGTCTCTTATACACATCTGACGCTGCCGACGACG
>ENA-UALB01000491-UALB01000491.1-human-gut-metagenome-genome-assembly--contig:-NODE-491-length-9549-cov-4.587529_pt1 | contig 9549 bp, 9 predicted proteins | sample MGYA00243695_ERZ654458 | MGnify/ENA primary metagenome ERZ654458 (study PRJEB26926, sample SAMN06164669) | human gut metagenome | biome: ENVO:00009003; feature: ENVO:2100002; material: ENVO:00002003...
TAAGATAAAACAATAATAATTACTATTTCTATATTAAAGAGAAAGGATGTTTATGATGTTAAAAAATAAAGTAGCAATTGTTACGGGAGGGACTCGTGGAATTGGTTTTGCAGTTGTAAAGAAATTTATTGAAAACGGTGCGGCTGTTTCTCTATGGGGGTCACGTCAGGAAACGGTTGATCAAGCATTGGAGCAGTTGAAAGAGTTATATCCAGATGCGAAGATAAGTGGAAAATATCCAAGTTTGAAAGATACAGCACAGGTAACAGCGATGATAAATCAGGTAAAAGAAGAATTTGGAGCTGTTGATATTCTTGTAAATAATGCGGGAATCTCTCAGAGCACATCGTTTTATAATTATCAGCCAGAAGAATTCCAGAAAATTGTGGATCTGAATGTTACAGCAGTATTCAATTGTTCTCAGGCAGCGGCAAAGATTATGAAAGAGCAGGGCGGAGGCGTAATCTTGAATACAAGCTCTATGGTGAGTATTTATGGGCAACCATCCGGATGTGGATATCCTGCATCGAAATTTGCTGTAAATGGATTGACAAAGTCTCTGGCAAGAGAACTTGGCTGTGATAATATCCGTGTAAATGCAGTAGCGCCTGGTATTACAAGAACAGATATGGTTGCGGCACTTCCGGAAGCTGTGATCAAACCGCTGATCGCAACGATTCCTCTTGGAAGAGTTGGAGAACCGGAAGACATTGCAAATGCATTCCTTTTTCTTGCAAGTGATATGGCAAGCTATGTAACTGGTGAAATTTTATCTGTGGATGGAGCTGCAAGAAGCTAGTTACAGTATTTTGAACTATTTTTATATCGAATCACAGTCTGTTTGACTGAAAAATACTCCGGCTGCTTTTGGGCAACTGGAGTATTTTTGGAGAAGGAAAATTCGTAAAAATTCTGAAAACAAGAGGGGTTAATGATGTTTGCTGTTTTTCGCAGCAAGTTTTTTCCAGTTGTAATATCCATATATGGAGTTGAATAAGTAAGCAATCCACATTACAACCATGGTAACTGCAGAAGAATCTTTTCCAATCAGGAGAATCCACATAATGACGGATACGATATTTACAATAATCCATAACAGCCATTGTTCTGCGTAACGTGCAACCTGCATAATCAAGGCAATGACAGAAAAGACGGTTGACATGGCATCGATCAAGGCAAGTTGTCCGCCAAGATGAGTCAGAATTTGCCAGTAAATGATAACAATCACGGCTGTGGCAGCCAAAAGAATTACGATTTGTTTTGGCGTCAGAGCTTTCCCCTCTACTTCACCGCTCTTTTCATCTTTATGCCTCGACCAAAGATAGAAACCGATAAAGTTCATCGGAATGTAGTAAAAGGCATTTAACATGAATTCCCCATATAAGTGATTATTAAATGTTAGATAAGAGTAAATAGCGACATTGATCGTTGCAAAGAAATAAGTGCTTACTTTTCCTTTTGCGGCGAGAACAACTCCTAGAATTCCGGTGATTCCACTGATCAGAGCTAGTGTATTATCGCCCCAGATGATGCTTAGTACAATCATAATAACGGTTGATAAAACCAGCCAGCATAATTCAAATTTGCTCCAGCCTTTAAAAAAGTCTTTTACTTTACTCATGATTTGTTTCCTTTCTAAGAATGGTTTTTAAGTTTCATCTTGTTTTGCATTTTCAAATTCTTCTGTTGTAATGATAGGACCTTTGACACTGACTACTTTCGCGGCAATCCGATTTGCCGTGGAGATTGCTTCCAGAAAAGAGTGCCCCATTGTTCGCATGGCAATGACAGAACCGATGTGGGAATCACCAGCACCAATCGTATCGACAACAGTTGCCTGTTTGGAAGAAACTAAGGCGTGAGTTCCATTTTCAAAAAGGTGTACCCCTTGTTTCCCCAATGTGATTAACACAGTGTTTCCAGTTGATTTCGAAAGAATTTCTGCTGCCTGAGTGATATCGTCGGTATTTGTAGAAGTTAAAGCTTCTAATTCATTCAGATGCATGACTGGATGAAGTGCATACAGACGTTTCAATTTTTTTGGATCAATATAAGTGATTCGTGGGCCTGGGGCATAATAAACGGTCAATTCTTGATTGGACTCCAGAAAATTTAAAATGGCATCACCGCCGTCTCCTTCTAATTCATATCCACTCACATAAACAGAGTCATAAGAATCTACAGCAAGGGAAGAAAACCATTCCTCTTGAAAATGACATTCGATTCCGGGGACAGTTAAGAATGTGCGTTCGCCGTCTGCTTCTACCATACAGAGACAGTATCCGTTATCAGAATTTTCGCAGTGGACAGGGCTTTCGTGTCCGGCCTTTTTTAGTTCTTTGCGAATGAAATCTGCATACATTCCAGTTCCGATTGGTGCAAACAATGTGTAGTTTACACCGAAATGTTTTAAAATGTCTGCTACGTTATATGCGCAGCCGCCAACCATCATGGATTGTCCTTTGGCATAGACATCCGTTCCGGATTTTGGAATTCGATCAATTTCCATCACGATATCTAGCATAGCTGCACCGATTACGATACATCCTTTTCCCATTTGATTTGCCCCCTTTTTTTGATGATTGCATCTGCATATTTTGTAAAATCAATCTGATTTGACTTTTGGATCAAAGCAATATCTTTTTCAGGAATTTCGGAGAGTCCCTGAGCTGCACCGCAAATGGCAGCAGCCATTGCCCCAATCGTATCAGTATCGCCACCTAAGTTTGCACAGAGTAACGCGCATTTTCGAACATCAAAGCTGTAATAAGCAATTGCTAAAGCAGCGGGAACAGATTCCGAAGTATTTACACCTGCTCCGATGACATTGTAGATATTTTCTAAAAACGCAGTTTCATCATTTGCGTAAGTTTGTGCCAGAAGGATACCAAGTTTTGTTCTTGCGCCCAGAGACGGACTTGGAGTAGAAGCGCCAAGATTCATTGCGTATTCTTCTACAGAAAGTGCATCTTCGATCATTTTTTCGCGGTCATGGTATTCCAGCGCAGAGGCAACTGCCATCGCGATCATAGAAGCACCAGCTAGCGTAATATCACTTGTATGTGTTACACTGGATACTGCTGCAACATAGCGGCATAGCTCTTCTTTTTGTGTTGTGGAAAATAATGTCCCAATTGGTGCAATCCGCATTGCAGCCCCATTGGATACGGATTCATCTGAGAATTCCTTGGCGCTTTTTCCTTCCTGGAAGAGTTTCAAAGCAACTTTTGATGTTGGACCTAAAATATTATTTTTAAAAGCATGTTCCTTTTCGGCCCATTCTAAAATGTGTGTGGCAATGTTTTGACTATTCGGAATAAAATCTGTTTCTATTAGGCTGTCTAAAATAGTCAATGCCTGGCTTGTATCATCAGTAAACTGACCTGCTTTGTATTGATAAGAAATGATATTTTCCGGACAGCCGTCTAAAAAATCTGTGATTTTACCGTAATATTCCAGGCAACGTTTTCGACTCCACAATTCTGGAGGCATTCCCATCGCATCGCCGATTGCCATTCCATATAAGGTACCTAATATATGATTCTTCATGTTACTACATCTCCTTTCTACTTGTTATAATAAGTTAAAGTAATGAAAAATACAATTCATAAAATCCACAAAAAATCAGGAGAAAATTTGTTAACTTGTTATAATAAGTGGTTTGAAAAGCTGTACTTTTTGGAGTATAATGATGATACAAGGGTAGTGTCAACTGAGTTATGAAAAACTGAGCGATAAGAAAAAGGCTCAGATGAACCTTGAAAATTGCAGATATGTTAGTTTGAGGTAAGTTTACGCCACCCTTGACAGCACGCAAAAGAACTGCTGTAGATAAATCACCGACGGCGAAGAACTCAAGAACAGTTAGAACTTCTTCCGTCGAATACAGCAGTGTAGCAGTTCTTTTGCGTGCCATCAAGGGCAAGCCGAAAGCGTTGCTTTCGATGGCTGGATATATTACCTCAGGCTCGGAATCTAAGAACAATTAGAACTTTCAGTTTGAAGGTTTAAGATGGTCTGTTGTCCTAAGAAAATGAGCAGTTGCCATTTACCTGGCATATTATCAGCGCCATTTAGCATATCAGCTTTGTTGAGTACCTGATAATGATTGTGCTTGTGTGGGCGCAGAAAATTATAGTAAGCAACCCATAAGGCTAAATCGTAATTGGCACCTTCATAATTATCAAAACCATTGGTAGTTCGGTAGGAAGCTTTGTAGGTGCGATTGAGACGTTCGATCATCTGTTTATAAGGACGAAATTCTTTTGAAACTTCGTCATCATTGGTTAAACCGATAACCTGTGTGATGGTAAATTTAAAATCATCTTTAAATTTTTTAGCAAACTCCATGGCAGCTAGTGGATATGCACTATATCCATCTGCAATGAATTTAAATTTTTTCGGTAGTTCTGTGAGATGTCGAAAAGCCATTCTCATTGCAAGGATACAGGGACCGACACTTCGATTGTCTGAGACCTGGTATCCGATGATAGAACGACTTGCAGCATCCATGATAAACCAGATATAAGCTTTGATTCCTCTTACTTTGATATAGGTTTCATCAGCGGTAAAAACATCTCCTGCTTTATAGTCATAATGATCAACAAAGGGCTTAATGCAAACAGCCGCAGTTTTGCAATAGTTAGCAATCTGCTGATGGGAGATGCTGATGTTGTAAAGGTCTTTTAGTGCTTGGGATGTTTTTCTTAGAGATAATCCAAGGTTGATATGTAGGGTCAGGCAAAGAGACATGACGTGTGCGTTGTGTTTGGAAAATTTTAAGGATGAAGCATTCTTAGGTAGTGAATTTAAATCCATGGTAAAGAAATCTACAGTGAATTCACGGTAGATGTAATGGAGTTTATATTTATTTTTGCCATAGTCCTCTTTTAGATCCTTCTTCTCAACTTTTTTGAGATTGTGCAGATAATAAGGACATTTCGGATTTACACATTTATGTATACGAAAGAACTTGCGATCTTTTTTAGCTACAAGGGTCTTACCACAGTGAGGGCAGATGAAACGAACAGGTGCAGAAGCTACTTCACCTGGGATGAAAGTCTGACCACAAACTTTACACTGGTATTGTCCGTTTCCACCATTGTTGTCATAGATGAAATGGTGTGGAGCACCGCATAAGGGGCAGATGGTATCTTCAGGAATGGATTTTCCATTGCGTCGTTGCACTGGTTTGAGTGATTTGTGATACTTCCATGTATAGTATTCTAGAAGGAATTGCCAGTCCTGTTTGACAAAGGTTTTAATGACCGGAAGTTCATCAACTTTGAATTTTTGATATTTGGGAGAATGAGAATCATCGAAAGCCCACTGTTTAAGAGGGATATATCTGCAGATAAAATTTAAAAGCCAGCAGATTTGTTGGTGTTGGTATTGAATAAAAGAAAGTAAGTATTGTATAATGTCCATGAGCATTGGCTCCTTTCGGGGATGTTGGTTTGGCGATTGACATTATACCAAAAAAGGGAGGTCAATGCTCTTTTTATTGCAGATTTCCCTAAAAATCAAGGTTTTTAATAGATTTAAACAATAAAAAATGGGTAGTTTTTGACACTACCAACTGTTTGGGGGGGGGTAGGTTATGAAATTGAATAAAAAAGGCAAAAATTATTTGCTCTCCGCCTTGTTCAAAAGATATATCATTCAATGTGCAGTTTGTTCTGCGATTATTTTAGCCAGTACATTTCTTTTAGAGATTATAGTACAGAAAATCCTCAGCAAGTATGTTTTAAATTACTACCTATATTACAGGGCATTGTACCTTGATATAGTGGCAGTAATCGTATGGGGGTGCTGTATTATATATTTGACCTATCGACTTCTGAAAAAAGTAGTTGACTATGTGTACGAATTACAGGCTGCAACAGGAAAAATGTTCGATCCAAATATCAGTTATATTGAGTTGTCCCCGGAGTTAAGTGAAATTGCCGCTAACATAAATCGGTTGAAACAAGAAGCCGAAAGCAATGCAAGGCTTGCCAAAGAAAATGAACAGCGGAAAAATGATTTGATAATGTATCTTGCACACGATCTGAAAACTCCGCTTTCTTCTGTGATTGGGTATTTGACTTTACTAAAAGACGAATCACAGATGTCAAAGGAACTCCGAGAAAAGTATCTTTCAATTTCTCTTGATAAAGCAGAAAGGTTAGAGGATTTGATTAACGAATTTTTTGAAATTACACGGTTTAATATGTCCAATATTACATTACAATACACGAAAATCAATTTGACTCGGATGCTTGAACAACTCATATATGAGTTTAAACCTATGCTCAAAGAAAAAAATCTGCAATGCAATCTTTGTGCTGCTGCTGATATAATGCTTCGGTGTGACGCAGATAAAATCCAGCGTGTTTTTGATAACCTTTTGAGAAATGCCGTTATTTACAGTTTTGAAAATACAGAAATCACGATTAACGCTCAGTGTCAGGATAAAACAGTCAGTATTGTTTTTCATAATTATGGCGATACTATACCGGAAGAAAAATTAAACAGGATTTTCGAGCAGTTTTACCGGCTTGATACAGCAAGGAGTACAAGCAGAGGCGGCGCAGGGTTAGGCTTAGCTATAGCAAGGCAAATTGTGGAGTTGCACAACGGTACAATCACTGCTAAAAGTCAGGAGGAACAAATCGAGTTTTCAATCACATTACCGCTGTCGTAGGAAAATTGTAGGAATTTACACAGAAAAAAAGAGGAATATCTTACGAACAATTAAAAAAATGCGAGCTTCTGTTTTGATACAATAAAGGCATCAAGATAGAGGCTCATATTTTTGTGATATGCTATAAGGAGGAACAATGAAATTGACAAGAAAACAAATACTGATATTTTTTATTTTGCTTCTTGTATTTACACTATCTGCCTGTTCGACAACTAAGCAAACAGAAGAAAATAACTTGACAGATAGCGCAGTATCAACAGACAAAACCGTGTCAGTTGTTCGAGGAACAATCACGCCAACCGTTTCAGCGCAAACAACGATTGCTCCGGCAGTACCATTTATTATTGCTTCACCCGAAAATGGAGAGTTTCATACCAAGATAGAAACAGAAGAAAAAATTACTGCTGGACAGGTCATTGGAATGGTGAATGGAAAAGAATTGAAATCCCCGGTTGATGGTACGATTACATCTATTGCGCCATCCGGTGAAAGTGTACCGGCGGATTATCCTGTAGTAACGATACAGTATACAGGATTTGCTCTCAATATAGAAGCAGAGAATTTTTTAAGTACCTTGCCGGAATATGCAGATTTGAAAGCAAAATTTCAGGTTTATGATGGTGTAGGTCCAACTGAAGTAATCGCAGTGGTATCGCCTGCCGCCGAGGGAGATGCATTTACAGGTATCGTGCAGCAGGAGGGGGTGCAATGCTTGATTGCTCAAAATGTCAATGTGAAGTCAGGGCAAAGTGCTACAGTGGTTATAACGGCTGAAACAAGAAAAGACGTTCTTATGTTGCCACTGTCAGTAATTGCAGGCAGACAAGACACCGGAACCGTCACAGTAGTAACTCCGGACGGAAAAGGCGTACAAACGAAAGTAACATTGGGGGCGACAGATGGAGCGAATATAGAGATATTATCCGGCTTAGAGGAAGGCGATATAGTATCTGCTACTCCGCCAAACCTCGATCCGAGGAGAAACTGATAAGAGGAGAAACTGATAAAATGAAAGAAATTTTTAAAAACACCTTAATTCAAATACATCACTTGAAAGCAAGTGTTAAATTAAATAATGGCGATATGCTGACAACAGTAAATGACGCCAATATGGAATTGCAGCGATGTCGTAGTTATGCCATTGTTGGAAAGTCAGGTTCGGGAAAAACCAGTCTTATTTCCATTATCGGTTTATTGAATCGAGACTATGAAGGCGATTATATTTACGACGGGATTTCCATTTCCAAATTGAAAGACCGTGAACTATCTATGCTGCGAGCCAATAATATCGGATTTGTATTCCAGAACTATTCTCTGATTAAGTATTTAAGAGTTTGGGAAAATATTGAATTACCTTTGCTTTATGCTAAAAAAGCCTTTAGTAAAAAGCAGCGACAGGAGATTATTTTAGAGTTGCTGAAAAGTGTAGGATTGGAAAGTAAAGAAAATGATTATCCGGTGAATTTGTCAGGCGGTGAACAACAAAGAGTTGCAATCGCAAGGGCACTTGCAGTATCGCCGGAAGCCATTTTATGTGACGAGCCGACGGGAGCGTTAGATAAAAAAACAGGAAAGCAGATTATGGAGTTGCTGCATAATATCGTACAAGAAAAGGGCATTATGCTGCTATTGGTGACACACGATCCTGATATTGCAGAAACTTGTGACACGATTTTTGAAATGGATGGAGGGAGGATAGCTTGTGCTAAAAATGATACTTAAAGATCTTCGCCTTTCTCCGCTTAGAAGTATTCTGACAAGTATTTCAATGCTTGTAGGCATTATAGCAATGATCGCCTCAGTATTAGTCGGTACACTGGGAAAGGAGTATTTGATTTCTGTAAACGCACAGGTGTATGGGTGGACGCCTACATATGCTTTTGTCATAACAGAGTCCGATTTTCACGATAGAGATAAGATGGAACGATTTTTCCAGACTTTTGAATCCATTGATGATATAGCTGCTATTACTTTCTCTATGAAAGAAGATATTAAGTTTGCACCAATGAACACATTAACACCGACATCTTTGAACAATCTTTACCAAAACCTGATGGCTGTTGAAGTCGTATGCACAACGGAATCTTATAATCAAGTCTATAATCTTCCAATGACATCAGGCAGGTGGTTAGAATCTTCGAGCAAAAGTGGTAGTAGGCTTGAGATAGTTGTAAATAAAAAAGCGCAAAAATATTTTGCGGAGTCATCCTATGCTGCTGGAAATGTAAAAAATACACTTGCGCTTACACCTTTCAATATTGTCGGAGTCGTAAATGATGGCAGAGATTTACCTACTGTCTATGTAGATTCGATGGCAATGTTATACTTTACACCAGCAATGTGGCAAGTACAAAGCGCAAATATATACTGGCATTCTACGACAGGTCTGACAACAGAACAGATACATTCCGCCGTCAATGATATTTTAGCTGATAGTATTGGCGGTCATGTGGAAAATGCCGGACGAAGTGATGTGGGCAATACCTATGATTCGGTATTATCCATATTGCAATTAGGACTTTTAGTTACTTCGCTGCTATTACTGTTTGTTTCTGTATTAGGACAGATTAATATAGGATTATCTTCATTGGAACAGCGAACGCATGAATTGTTAATCCGCAGAGCGATAGGTGCTTCACGAACAAACATTGTGACACTTGTTTTAGGATCACAGTTAATTTTGTCAATATTTGTTTGCTTTGCGGCTATTTTGATTTCACTGATTTTGGTGCATTGCATTGGAATATTACTTCCCGTGGATTCACCAGTGGGAATACCAAGTTATCCAATCAGTGTTGCTATTATTGCTGTAACTGCTGTCTCTTATACACATCTGACGCTGCCGACGACGGAGAGAGTGTAGA
>ENA-UALB01000492-UALB01000492.1-human-gut-metagenome-genome-assembly--contig:-NODE-492-length-9531-cov-5.195230_pt1 | contig 9531 bp, 8 predicted proteins | sample MGYA00243695_ERZ654458 | MGnify/ENA primary metagenome ERZ654458 (study PRJEB26926, sample SAMN06164669) | human gut metagenome | biome: ENVO:00009003; feature: ENVO:2100002; material: ENVO:00002003...
ACAGATATGAAGTTTTGGCTTTATCTTGTAGTTTGCGAATATCCGTACAAATAGAAAAAGCCCTTTGAGAAAAGGATTTTTCCTCTCCCAAAGGGTAGTTTAACTTTTACTTAGAATTATCTTTTTTAATAACTAAGCTATAATTGCTATCATAATACAGTCCAAGTTCTCTACACATTCTATCGTTCACATTATCTAACGCTTTCTTATATTCTGCATACGTTGGAGACAGAACCATTAAATTAGGAATGAATATATCGTTATATCCTTTATTTTGTAACTCTTTCTGCATTTTTCTCTGTGCAATAAATGCTGGATGGTATTTCATTATACCGTTTTTCATTTTAGCACCTTTCCATACTTTTTCTTTTAGTCTTTCATATTCACTTTCACTCATATCACGATAATAGGCTATCATCTCATCTGCGGTTCTGGTTTCTTGTGCAATTCCACCTATCATCTTCGCACCTATTCCCATAATGAAAGGAACTTTCAATATCGTTTCATCGCAATATTCTAATATGTTTTGTAGTGCTCGCTTCTGTTCCAGAGTCTTCAACCTTACATTAAGAAATGGTTTGAAATGACTTTTAAAATAATCTCCCCATTCTTTTCCCGGTAGCAAAGACTCAATTGCATTTTCAACGGTTTGATAATCAAGTGCCTCATTTGCTTTGTCTGCGTCACCATCATCTATAAATTGCTTCAAAGCTTCAAGTTCTGAGTCTTTTAAAACTTTTTCCTGCACTTTTTCTTGATAAATACGAAGAAGAATACTTTTGTCGCCAGTTTCCAAAAGACTCTGTATGTCTTTAATACTAATACCGAGTTTTCTATATACTGAAATCTTTTTTAAAGTTTCAACATCTTGTGCAGTATAGTTACGATAACCATTGTTATCTTTATCCACTGACAGCAATCCTTTTTCTTCATAATACTTAACTGCACGCTTTGTCATTCCAACCTCATTTATAATTTCATTTAATAACATCAGATGCACCTCCTTATGATTTATGTTGATAGTATAAGCGTATACGCTGCGTGCAGGTCAAGAGTTTTTCGTCTTTCTTCTAAAAATGGGCAATCCCGATTTCAGGACTGCCCATTCATTCTGCTAATTATGCGATTTTTTCTTGCTTGCACCGATTTCTGCATCAATTGATGTAAGTTTGATGTAAATCGCTGTTTTTTTAGTTTTTTATCAAATGAAGTACGTCCCGTCTATTCGGTAAAACGGTACATCTTTACATCATCTTAATAGAGCTTTGCACCTGCTGGAATGTGATCATCAACCATCAGAAGATGGAGCTTTTCTTCGCCTTCTTCTTCGTGGATAGCACTGAGGAGCATACCGCAAGAGTCAATGCCCATCATAGCTCTCGGTGGAAGATTTGTGATAGCAATAAGAGTCTTTCCAACCAGTTCTTCCGGCTCATAAAAGCTATGAATACCGCTTAAAATGGTTCTGTCTGTGTCTGTTCCGTCATCAAGAGTAAACTGTAACAATTTCTTTGACTTCGGTACTGCAACACACTCTTTAACCTTTACTGCACGGAAATCTGACTTACTGAATGTATCAAAATCAACAAATTCCTCAAATAAAGGTTCTACCTTTACCTTAGAAAAATCAATCTTTTCAGACTCAGTTTTTACATTTTTTTCAGGTGCTTCAGAAGCTGTATTATTTACATCATTTTTCTTATTTACACCATCTAAGGACTTCATTGTCGGGAACAGCAGCACATCTCTGATCGCTGCACTGTTTGTCAACAACATACACATTCTGTCGATTCCGAATCCGATACCGCCTGTAGGAGGCATACCGATCTCCAGCGCGTTCAGGAAGTCTTCATCTGTTGTATTCGCTTCATCGTCTCCCTGTGCAAGCAACTCTTCCTGTGCTTTGAAACGTTCTCTCTGATCGATCGGATCGTTCAGCTCGGAGTATGCGTTCGCCATCTCCCATCCGTTCATAAAGAACTCGAAGCGTTCTGTATATTCCGGATTCTCCGGTTTTTTCTTTGTCAGCGGAGAAATCTCGATCGGATGATCCATTACAAATGTAGGCTGGATCAGGTGCTCCTCTGCAAATTCTTCGAAGAAGAGTGCAAGGATATCGCCTTTTTTGTGACGCTCTTCAAACTCTACATGATGCTCTTTTGCAAGTGCTCTTGCCTGTTCCAGTGTCTCCACTTCGTTCCAGTCCACACCTGCATATTTTTTCACTGCATCTACCATTGTGATTCTCTCAAACGGCTTTCCTAAATCCATCTGCACACCGTTGTACTCGATCACAGTTGTTCCAAGTACTTCCTGTGCAACGTGACGGTACAGATTCTCTGTCAGATCCATCATTCCGTTATAGTCTGTATACGCCTGGTACAACTCCATCAATGTAAATTCCGGATTGTGTCTTGTGTCAAGACCTTCGTTACGGAATACACGTCCGATTTCGTATACGCGCTCCATTCCTCCAACAATCAGTCTCTTTAAGTACAGCTCAAGAGAGATGCGGAGTTTGAAATCTTCATCCAGTGCGTTGAAGTGTGTTTCGAACGGTCTTGCAGCAGCACCTCCGGCATTGGATACGAGCATCGGTGTCTCTACCTCCAGGAATCCCTGTCCGTCCAGATATCTTCTGATCGCGCTTAAAATCTTAGAGCGGTTGATAAATGTCTGTTTTACATCCGGATTCATGATCAGATCCACGTATCTCTGACGGTAGCGGATATCTGTATTTGTCAGTCCGTGGAACTTCTCCGGCAGAATCTGAAGACTCTTGGAGAGCAATGTCACGGAAGAAGCGTGGATGGATTTTTCTCCTGTCTTTGTCTCAAACACTTCTCCTGTGATTCCGATCACATCGCCGACATCCATCTTCTTAAACTCTTTGTAAGCTTCTTCTCCGATGCTGTCTCTTGCAACGTAAGACTGAATATTTCCCTGCAAATCCTGTACATTGCAGAAAGATGCTTTTCCCATCACACGTTTGGACATCATACGCCCTGCGATAGAAACTTCTTTTCCTGCAAGCTCTTCAAAATTCTCTTTGATCTCCAGACTGTGATGTGTCTGGTCATATTTTGTGATCACAAACGGATCTTTTCCGTTTGCCTGTAAATCCGCCAGTTTTTCGCGGCGAACTTTTCTCAACTGATTTAAATCTGGTTCCTGCTGTGCTTTTTTCTGCTGTTCGGACACGATATTTTCTCCTTCCTTTTCGGGCATCCGGTACACTTTTATGTGTTCCCTAAATGCGAATTAAGACCCCTTGTAATAAAGGGGTCTGGTTTCTACTACATAGAACGGCTGATATCAAGTACTTTGTACTGAATCACTCCTGCCTGTGTTTCTACATCTACAGTCTCTCCGACTTTTTTACCCATCAGAGCCTGACCAACCGGTGACTCATTGGAAATCTTTCCTTCCAGGCTGTTCGCCTCTGTAGAACCTACAATGTTAAACTCCATCTCTTCGTCAAATGTGATGTCAAATACTTTTACTTTACATCCTACATTGATCTTGTCTAAATCAACTTCATCCTCTACTACAACTTCTGCGTTTTTCAAAATGCCTTCCAGCTCTTCGATACGTGCTTCGATATCTCTCTGCTCATCTTTTGCCGCATCGTATTCTGCGTTCTCTGAAAGGTCTCCCTGCTCTCTGGCTTCTTTGATCTTTCCTGCCACTTCTTTACGTTTTACAACCTTCAGATTTTCCAGTTCATCCTCCAGCGCTTTCAATCCTGCGTAAGTAAGTAATCTCTTCTTTGCCTCTGCCATACCTGTCTGCTTCCTTTCTTTCCTGATCTTGCTCTTTTATTTAAAACTTTATCTTCGGCTTTTTCCTGTATTTACAGGACATTTCTGCCTGTCCATATCTCTAATTCAAGTATATTTCACAATTTCAATATTATACTCAATCGTTATAACGATGTCAAGAGATTTTCCAGTTCTGCATAGCTCTCAACCTGATTGATCCGATCCCGCAGACGGGCTGCCCCATACAGTCCTTTTGTATACCACGCCACATGTTTGCGCATCTCCCGGATTCCTGTAAAATCACCTTTATACTCGATCTGGAGTCTGGCATGCCGAAGCATTGTCTGTTTGATTTCTTCCACATCCGGTCTGTCAGGAAGCCGTCCTGTTCTTTCATATTCTAAAAGCTCCGAAAAGATCCATGGATTCCCCTGAGCACCTCTGGCGATCATCACCCCGTCACACCCGGTCTGCTCACGCATGGCGATTGCTTTTTCCCCGGAAGTCACATCTCCGTTTCCGATCACCGGGATGGAAACTGCCTCTTTTACCTGACGGATGATCTCCCAGTCCGCTTTTCCGGAATAATACTGTTCTCTTGTTCTTCCGTGTACGGCTACTGCTGCCGCACCTGCTTCTTCAATGATCTTCGCGATTTCCACCGCATTGATATGTTCATCATCGAACCCTTTCCGGATCTTAACGGTAACCGGCTTTTTGATTGCTTTTACCGTCGCACTGACCAGTTCGTATACCAGCTTCGGATTCTTCATCAGTGCAGACCCTTCTCCGTTTCGCACGACCTTTGGCACCGGACATCCCATGTTGATATCCAGAATGGAAAACGGACGTTCCTCGACCCGTTTCGCCATCTCGCTGACGATCTTCGGATCTGAACCAAAAAACTGCAGCGATACCGGCACTTCCTCGGGATGAATCTGAAGCAGACTTTCCGTATTCTTATTATTATAGAAAATACCTTTTGCACTGACCATCTCCATACACAGAAGACCCGCTCCCTGCTCCTTGCAAAGCAAGCGAAATGGCAGGTCTGTTACGCCTGCCATAGGTCCGAGTACATAAGAATTTTCCAGTAAAACATTTCCTATTTTCAACTGTTTCATTTTCACACTCTAACTCTTTCTCTCGTTTCTTTTCTCAGGATCTGTACTCTACTCTTCTTCCAGATCAACCTCTTCTCCCAGATAAAACACCTTATAAAACAATTCCAGTGACTCGAACAGCTCCTGTTTTGTCTGCTGCAGCTGTTTGATCTTCAAAACACTGCCGATCTCATCAAACGAAAAATCATTCTCCTCGTGATCTACCCGAAACTCCAGATTTCCATCCTCATCATAGAAAACCATCAAGATCCCGCCTACATCTTCTGTGTAGAGTACACACATAATATTCAATTCCTGCTTGATACTTTCAGGCAGCATTTCAAACTCGGGATTCAGATAGTATTTCTGCTCATAAGAGTTCGCCGCACAAAGCACAATTTCTTCTTCCATTTTCAGTTTCCTTTCTTATATGACTAAACATATCCGTAAATACCGCGCACGGAAACTTCTCCCGCATAGACCGCTGTTTCACTTCCATCCGCTTTTCTTACAAGCAGCTCACCACCGTTATTGATTCCAAGAGCTTCTGCCTGCCATTCTCCCTTTGGCTCCAGAACCCGGACCTCACGTCCGCAATTCACAAGCAATTCATTGTATGCTTTTTGGATTCCCGAAAGATCTTCCGTTTTCATGAATTCGGCATATGCTTTTTCAAACCACCGCATAATTGCTGCAATGAGTGGACTGCGTCTGATACTGTGTCCTGCTTCAATCCGAAGTGATGTGGCAGTCTGCTTTAGTTCTTCCGGAAATTGTTCAATATTAGTATTGATCCCGATTCCAATGACAACATAATTGATATAATCAATCTCTGTGCTCATTTCCGTCAGGATTCCGCAGATTTTTTTCCCGTTGATAACCAGATCATTGGGCCACTTAATCTGTACATCCAGACCCGTACATTCCCGAAGCGCCATTGCAGCCGCATATGCCATAACCAGAGTCAACATGGGTGCTTTGACCGGTGCGATCTCCGGACGCAAAAGAAGTGACATATAAATATTCTGATCCGCCGGAGACTCCCAGGTTCTTCCTCTTCTGCCTTTTCCGGCAGTCTGCTGTCCTGCTGCTGCCAGAGTTCCGTGAGGCGCCCCCTGATCTCCCATTCTTTTCGCCTGAATATTGGTGGAATCTGTTTCTGTAAAATAATACACGTTTTGCCCTGCCCAGACAGTATCTATCTGACTGACGATCTCCTCCCGGGAGAGAATATCCGGAAGAGAAGAGAGACGATACCCTCTGTTGCGTACCGCTTCCACTTCATACCCTTCCTCTTTCAGTTGTTTGATCACCTTCCAGACTGCAGTTCTGGATACCTGGAACCGCTCACAGATCTGCTGCCCGGAAACATAGTCCTGACTCTCCCGCAGCATTTTTAAAATTTCCGCTTTCAATTACATCTCTCCCAGTGTCGCTGCCATCACAGCTTTGATCGTATGCATCCGGTTTTCTGCTTCATCAAATACTTTGGACTGTGCGGATTCAAATACTTCATCCGTCACTTCCATATCTGTAATGCCAAACCGTTCTCCCATCTCTTTTCCAATCTTTGTCTTCAGATCATGGAATGCCGGCAGGCAGTGTAAAAAGATCGCAGACTCTTTTGCATTTGCCATCACTTCTTTTGTCACTTTATATGGAGACAATTCACGGATTCTCTCTTCCCAGACTTCATCCGGCTCTCCCATAGATACCCAGACATCGGTATAGATAACATCCGCATCCTTTGTTCCTTCTTCTACATTCTCTGTCAGTGTGATCGTTGCTCCTGACTCTTTTGCATATCCGCGGCATGTCTCTACCAGTTCCTCATTCGGGAAATACTTTTCTGTTGTACAAGCCACAAAATCCAGTCCCAGCTTCGCGCAGACGATCATCAGAGAATTTCCCATATTGTATCTTGCATCACCCATGTACACCAGTTTCAGACCTTTTAAAGTACCGAAATTCTCACGGATCGTGAGCATATCTGCCAACATCTGCGTCGGATGATATTCATTGGTCAGACCGTTCCATACCGGAACCCCTGCATATTTTGCAAGTTCCTCCACAATCTCCTGTCCATATCCGCGGTACTCGATTCCATCATACATTCTTCCCAGTACTCTTGCAGTATCCTCGATACTTTCCTTCTTTCCGATCTGAGAACCGGTCGGATCCAGATAGGTAGAACCCATGCCCAAATCATGTGCTGCAACTTCAAATGCACAGCGTGTTCTTGTACTGGTCTTCTCAAAAATCAGTGCAATATTTTTGCCCCTGTAGAAATCAACCGGCTCGCCGTTTTTCTTCTTCTCTTTCAGATCTGCTGCCAGATCCAGAAGATATGTGATCTCTTCCGGTGTAAAATCTTTGAGTGTCAAAAAATTTCTTCCTTTTAAGTTCATAGTTCTGTTCCTTTCTATCTGAATCAATGTGTGTGTAAATCTCGGAAGATGTATCTGATCTTCCAGTTTCTCATAATGTGTCTGTACCAGGTCACGGAGCTGATCCACCGTATAGATCTGATATTTTGGAATGCGAAGCAGCTTGGCGCTTGCTTCCAGCATTGCCAGATACAGCTCTTTGGCAGAACACCCGATGGGAAGTTTCAGTACAAATGCCATCTCGGCTTTCTCCAGATCCGGAATCTCACACAATCTGTCCTCATACCACGTCTCCTCATGGGTCTGCTCCAGATAATACATAAATCCTTCCAGACCATAGAGCATCCGTTTTGCATCATAATACCCGATCTTTAGATTCTGCCGGCTCCTTTTGCTGTCAAATTCCAGAATACTTCCCAGCCGCACTCTCGGGCTGATCTCATGAACCTCCCCGTCTTCCGGGATATTTGCCCGGGGCTCTCTTCCCGGTCCATGGATCCGGATGGTGATAATATCCTTATACCCGCGGTTTAACAGAGAGTTCAACGGAACATTGTTGATCACGCCTCCGTCAATATAACGCTTTCCCTGCAGTTTTTCATTTTTAAATCCAAGCAGATACGCACTGGCAAGCAAAAAATCTTCCAGAGCGCCTTCGGGAATATCTTCCAGCGAAAGATCCATCTCTTTCATATCCGTCACAGAAAATGTCAGAAGACAGAACTCCTTTCCCGAATGCCGGATTTTTTCTTCATCCACCATTTCGTGAATCAGATTGCGAAGCGGGGTAACATCCACACCTCCATCCGAGAGTTTTTTCCAGAGTTCAGAGAGTACTTCTTTTAATTTTCCATCTTTGCTGAACAGATGCTGCATCCACTCATCATCCACATCCATGACTCTGGAAAACTTCATCTCTGCCCAGACCTTCTGTGCATTCTCCACACTGTCCATGCAGATCAGAGCACCGTTTAATGCTCCTACAGAAGTCCCTGCCACCGCACAGACATTCACGCCTGCTTCCTCAAGCGCTGTCCATGCACCGATCTGATAGGCCCCTCTTGCTCCGCCGCCATCCAACACCAGACCATATTCTTTTGTCAGATCTAACAATGGTTCCATACTATCACCCCTGTCAATTTCTGAAAATGGTTTATCCTCTCCTCTGCCTGCTGACTTCAAACATCAGAACTGTCGCTGCCACTGCTGCGTTCAACGACTCCACCTGTCCGCACATCGGAATCCGGATCCAGGTATCCGCACACTGTGCAATCTCTTCTCTGAGTCCGTTTCCCTCATTCCCGATCAGGAAAGCCGTTCCCTGCCTGTAATCTTCTTTATCATAGGTGTTCTTTCCATCCAGATGTGCCGCATAGCTTTTGATGTTTTTTTCTTTTAATGTATGGATCATTTCTCTCAGATTCTCCACATATACAAACGGCATCCGGTAAAGCGCCCCCATTGTCGAGCGGATCGTCTTCGGATTATAAATATCCACACAGTCCCGGCTCATGATGATACCTGTCACTCCGGCAGCCTCCGCTGTCCGAAAGATTGTTCCCAGATTGCCCGGATCCTGCAGGTTATCTAAGATCATCAGATGCGGGATAACTCCATCTGTCATCTGCTCCAGTGTATACTCCATCTGACGCACCACTGCCAGAACTCCCTGCGGTGTCTTAGTATCAGACACATAAGAAAATACCGCATCAGACAAAATCTCCGTCTTTCTCCGAATCTGCTCCCGGATTTTTAAATCTCCCCCGGAAATTGCATCCAATACTTCATTTCCATATTTTTTTTCAAAACTCTCCGAAAAATACAGGCTGACAAGACGCTCATAAGGCGTTTCCCTCACCATGCGGATCCCTTCCGCAACGAAAACTCCCTCGCGGCTCCGCACCTTGCTTTTTTTCTGTATTTGAGATAATTCTTTGATTCTTTGATTACTTGTACTTGTGATCATCTTTCCTACTTCCATGTATGAAATTTTTCCAGAACAGCGGTTGCTCCGATCAAAATCAGGATTGCATCTTTCGGAAGCGGTGCATAGGGATCCAGGGTAACCTCCACCTTCTCTCCCTGAATGATTCCGACTGCATTGATTCCGTACTGTTCCCGGATTTTTAATTCACTGAGGCTTTTGCCTACCCATTTTCCCGGAATTGCCACCTCTGCCATACTGTATTCGGACGACAGCTCGATCCAGTCCGTAAACGCAGTAGACATCAGGCTTTTTGCAACTCGTTCTCCCATGTCACTGTCTCTTATACACATCTC
>ENA-UALB01000500-UALB01000500.1-human-gut-metagenome-genome-assembly--contig:-NODE-500-length-9462-cov-3.131498_pt1 | contig 9462 bp, 8 predicted proteins | sample MGYA00243695_ERZ654458 | MGnify/ENA primary metagenome ERZ654458 (study PRJEB26926, sample SAMN06164669) | human gut metagenome | biome: ENVO:00009003; feature: ENVO:2100002; material: ENVO:00002003...
GATCTGATTTTGGTGCAAGGTGCTGGAAATATCGGCAAAATTGCGCGTTCCTTAGCTGAAATCAAACTGAAGCCGCAAAATCCGGAGGAAGAACAACATGGCTGATAAAATCGCGGTCCTGTTAGGAGGAACCTCCGCAGAGCGTGAAGTTTCGCTGAATTCCGGCGCGGCCGTACTGGCAGGGTTACGCGAAGGTAGTGTCGATGCCCATCCGGTTGACCCTAAAGATATTGATGTCACTCTTCTGAAATCAATGGGTTTTCAGAAGGTGTTTATTGCGCTGCACGGCCGTGGCGGTGAAGATGGCACGTTGCAGGGCATGCTGGAGCAAATTGGCCTGCCTTATACCGGCAGCGGCGTCATGGCTTCCGCGATTTCGATGGACAAACTGCGCAGCAAGCTGCTGTGGCAGGGCGCAGGTTTACCCGTCGCGCCATGGGTTGCGTTGACCCGCGCTGAGTTCGAAAAAGGTCTTAGCGATGAGGTAGTTGCAAAAATTTCTGCGTTAGGTTTGCCGCTGATTGTTAAGCCAAGCCGTGAAGGTTCCAGCGTAGGGATGTCAAAAGTTGAAGAAGAAAATGCTTTGCAGGGTGCATTAGCATTGGCTTTTCAGCATGATGAAGAAGTACTGATTGAAAAATGGCTCAGTGGCCCGGAATTTACCGTTGCGATACTCGGCGAAGAAATTTTACCGTCAATACGTATCCAACCCGCGGGAACCTTCTATGATTATGAGGCGAAGTATCTCTCTGATGAGACACAATATTTCTGCCCTGCAGGTCTGGAAGCTGAACAAGAGGCCCGTTTGCAGGAATTAGTCCTGAAAGCATGGACCGCATTGGGCTGTAAAGGTTGGGGTCGCATTGACGTCATGCTGGACAGCGATGGCCAGTTTTATCTGCTGGAAGCCAATACCTCTCCGGGTATGACCAGCCACAGCCTGGTGCCGATGGCGGCGCGTCAGGCGGGTCTGAGCTTCTCGCAGTTGGTGGTAAGAATTCTGGAGTTGGCGGACTGATATGTCGCAGGCTGCGCTGAACACGCGAAACGGTGATGAAGAAGACGTAAATTCCTCACGCCGCAATAATGGAACGCGTCTTGCAGGAATACTGTTCCTGCTGACAGTGCTGTGCACCGTGTTTGTCAGCGGCTGGGTAGTGTTGGGGTGGATGGAAGATGCGCAGCGGTTGCCATTGTCAAAGCTGGTGTTAACCGGCGAACGGCATTACACGCGCAATGATGATATCCGTCAGTCCATTCTGGCGCTGGGCGCGCCGGGAACCTTTATGACCCAGGATGTGAACATCATCCAGAGTCAGATTGAACGCCTCCCGTGGATTAAACAGGCGAGCGTCAGAAAGCAATGGCCTGATGAATTGAAGATTCATCTGGTTGAATATGTGCCAATTGCGCGTTGGAATGACCAGCACATGGTGGATGCTGAAGGCAATACGTTCAGCGTCCCATCCGGTCGGGCCAATAAGCAGGTATTACCTATGTTGTACGGACCGGAAGGCAGCGCAAGTGAAGTGCTGCAAGGGTTCCGCGATATGGGGCAGGTGCTGGCTAAGGATAGATTCACCCTGAAGGAAGCGGCGATGACCGCGCGTCGTTCCTGGCAGTTGACGCTAAATAACGATATTAAGCTCAATTTGGGCAGGGGCGATACGATAAAACGTTTGGCTCGCTTTGTGGAACTCTACCCGGTTTTACAGCAGCAGGCGCAAACCGATGGCAAACGGATTAGCTACGTTGATTTGCGTTATGACTCAGGAGCGGCAGTAGGCTGGGTTCCCTTGCCTCCTGAGGAATCTAATCAGCAACAGAATCAGGCACAGGCAGAACAACAATGATCAAGGCGACGGACAGAAAACTGGTAGTTGGACTGGAGATTGGCACCGCGAAGGTAGCCGCTTTAGTAGGGGAAGTTCTGCCCGACGGTATGGTCAATATCATTGGCGTGGGCAGTTGCCCATCGCGAGGTATGGATAAAGGCGGGGTGAATGACCTTGAGTCAGTGGTGAAATGCGTACAGCGCGCCATTGACCAGGCTGAGCTGATGGCAGATTGCCAGATATCCTCGGTGTATCTGGCGCTTTCCGGCAAACACATTAGCTGTCAGAATGAAATTGGTATGGTGCCCATTTCCGAAGAGGAAGTGACGCAGGAAGATGTGGAAAACGTCGTACATACGGCAAAATCCGTACGCGTGCGCGATGAACATCGTGTTCTGCACGTTATTCCGCAGGAATACGCCATTGACTACCAGGAAGGTATCAAAAATCCGGTAGGTCTTTCCGGCGTACGTATGCAGGCAAAAGTGCATCTTATTACCTGCCACAACGACATGGCGAAGAATATTGTCAAAGCCGTTGAACGTTGTGGTCTGAAAGTTGACCAACTGATTTTCGCCGGACTGGCAGCCAGTTATTCCGTGTTGACGGAAGATGAACGTGAACTGGGTGTCTGCGTGGTAGATATTGGTGGTGGTACAATGGATATCGCCGTTTATACTGGCGGGGCGTTGCGCCACACCAAAGTTATCCCTTATGCAGGGAATGTAGTGACCAGTGATATCGCGTATGCCTTTGGTACGCCGCCGAGCGATGCTGAAGCCATTAAAGTGCGCCATGGCTGTGCGCTGGGGTCCATCGTGGGTAAAGACGAAAGCGTTGAAGTGCCAAGCGTAGGTGGTCGTCCACCGCGTAGCCTGCAACGTCAGACCCTGGCAGAAGTCATTGAGCCGCGTTATACCGAGCTGCTCAACCTGGTCAACGAAGAAATTTTGCAATTACAAGAACAGCTTCGCCAGCAGGGTGTGAAACATCATCTGGCGGCGGGGATTGTGTTAACCGGTGGTGCTGCGCAAATTGAAGGTCTTGCGGCCTGCGCACAGCGCGTGTTCCATACGCAAGTACGTATTGGCGCGCCGCTGAATATCACTGGTCTGACGGATTATGCTCAGGAGCCGTATTATTCAACGGCAGTGGGGCTGCTTCACTACGGGAAAGAGTCCCATTTGAGTGGTGAGGCTGAAGTTGAAAAACGCGTAACGGCGTCAGTTGGCTCGTGGATTAAACGACTCAATAGCTGGCTGAGAAAAGAGTTTTAATTTTTAAAGAGACCGACGCACATTAAAGGTCTCAGGCGACAGGCACAACGGAGAGAGAAACTATGTTTGAACCTATGGAACTTACCAATGACGCGGTGATTAAAGTCATCGGCGTCGGCGGCGGCGGCGGTAATGCCGTTGAACACATGGTGCGCGAGCGCATCGAAGGTGTTGAATTCTTTGCGGTGAATACCGACGCTCAGGCGTTGCGTAAAACGGCGGTTGGACAGACCATTCAGATTGGTAGCGGCATCACCAAAGGTCTGGGCGCGGGTGCAAACCCGGAAGTCGGTCGTAATGCGGCTGACGAAGACCGTGAAGCTCTGCGTGCAGCGCTTGACGGTGCAGACATGGTGTTTATCGCAGCAGGCATGGGCGGCGGTACCGGTACCGGTGCAGCGCCAGTGGTTGCTGAAGTAGCAAAAGATTTAGGTATTCTGACCGTTGCTGTTGTGACTAAGCCTTTCAACTTTGAAGGCAAGAAGCGTATGGCATTCGCGGAGCAGGGTATCACCGAGCTGTCCAAACATGTGGACTCTCTAATTACTATTCCGAATGACAAACTGCTGAAAGTACTGGGTCGCGGTATCTCCCTGCTGGATGCGTTTGGCGCAGCGAACGACGTACTGAAAGGCGCAGTTCAGGGTATCGCTGAACTGATTACTCGTCCGGGCCTGATGAACGTCGACTTTGCAGACGTGCGCACCGTGATGTCCGAAATGGGCTACGCGATGATGGGTTCTGGCGTGGCGAGCGGTGAAGACCGTGCGGAAGAAGCGGCTGAAATGGCTATCTCTTCTCCGCTGCTGGAAGATATCGATCTGTCCGGCGCGCGCGGCGTGCTGGTCAACATTACTGCGGGCTTCGACCTGCGTCTGGATGAATTCGAAACCGTCGGTAACACCATCCGTGCCTTTGCATCGGATAACGCGACCGTGGTTATCGGTACCTCTCTGGACCCGGATATGAACGACGAACTGCGCGTGACCGTTGTTGCGACTGGAATTGGTATGGACAAGCGTCCTGAAATCACTCTGGTAACCAACAAGCAGGTCCAGCAGCCGGTAATGGATCGTTACCAGCAGCACGGTATGGCGCCGTTGACGCAAGAGCAAAAACCGGTTGCGAAAGTGGTTAACGACAATACGCCGCAAACCACCAAAGAGCCGGATTATCTGGATATCCCTGCGTTCCTGCGTAAGCAAGCTGATTAAGAATTAGCTGGAATTTGGGAATTGTGGCTCTTTGTGCTAAACTGGCCCACCGAATGTATAGTACACTTCGGTTGGATAGGTAATTTGGCGAGATTATACGATGATCAAACAAAGGACTCTTAAACGTATCGTTCAGGCGACTGGCGTCGGTTTGCATACCGGCAAAAAAGTCACCCTGACATTACGCCCTGCGCCGGCCAACACCGGGGTCATCTATCGTCGCACCGACTTGAATCCTCCGGTAGATTTCCCGGCCGATGCCAAATCTGTGCGTGATACCATGCTCTGTACGTGTCTGGTCAACGAGCATGATGTGCGGATTTCAACCGTAGAGCACCTGAATGCTGCTCTGGCGGGCTTAGGTATCGATAACATTGTTATTGAAGTTAATGCCCCGGAAATCCCGATCATGGATGGTAGTGCTGCTCCGTTCGTATACCTGCTGCTTGATGCGGGTATTGAAGAACTGAACAGCGCTAAGAAATTTGTTCGCATCAAAGAGACCGTTCGTGTCGAAGATGGCGATAAGTGGGCTGAGTTTAAGCCGTACAATGGTTTCACGTTGGATTTCACCATCGACTTTAACCATCCGGCAATCGACTCCAGCACGCAGCGCTACGCGATGAACTTCTCTGCAGATGCGTTCATGCGCCAGATCAGCCGCGCGCGTACTTTCGGCTTCATGCGTGATATCGAATATCTGCAGTCCCGCGGCCTGTGCCTGGGCGGCAGCTTCGATTGTGCCATCGTTGTTGACGATTATCGCGTATTGAACGAAGACGGTCTGCGTTTTGAAGACGAATTCGTTCGTCACAAAATGCTCGACGCGATTGGTGACTTGTTCATGTGTGGTCACAACATTATTGGTGCATTCACCGCGTATAAATCCGGTCATGCATTGAATAACAAACTGTTGCAGGCGGTCCTGGCAAAACAGGAAGCCTGGGAATATGTGACCTTCCAGGACGATGCAGAACTGCCTCTGGCGTTCAAAGCACCTTCGACCGTACTGGCATAACGACATACGCTGTCGTATAAATTCGACTGGTAAATCTGGCACTCTCTCCGGCCAGGTGAACCAGTCGTTTTTTTATTTTCCGATTGCAAACCACCTTCCCTGAAGCGACTTTCTCCCCACCGGCAGAGTAAAATAGCGTTCGATCGCTGCTTTCTTAAGCATATTTACCCGCGACTTGCGTCATTACTGCTGTGGTGCGAACGCATTAATGGTAATATTTGTGCGCAAAAAATGGTTTTGCATATGTAACCCCAAACGCAGGGTATATCAGGTGGCAAAAACGTGAGTGGAATACTGACGCGCTGGCGACAGTTAGGCAGACGGTACTTCTGGCCGCATCTCCTGTTGGGGATGGTCGCGGCTAGTTTTGGCCTGCCCGCGCTTGGTAATGCTGCTGAACCTAATACCCCCGCGAAGGCGACCGCCAGCAATCACGATCAATCCGCTAAAGTTAACTTTAGCCAGCTTGCTTTGCTGGAAGCGACTAATCGCCGCCCAAATTTTACCGTCGATTACTGGCATCAACATGCCATTCGCACGGTAATCCGCCATCTTTCCTTCGCAATGGCACCGCAAACGCTGCCCGTTGCTGAAGAATCTTTGCCTCTTCAGGCGCAACATCTTGCATTACTGGATACGCTCAGCGCGCTGCTGACCCAGGAAGGCACGCCGTCTGAAAAGGGTTATCGCATTGATTATGCGCATTTTACCCCACAAGCAAAATTCAGCACGCCCGTCTGGATAAGCCAGGCGCAAGGCATCCGTGCTGGCCCTCAACGCCTCAGCTAACAACAATAAACCTTTACTTCATTTTATTAACTCCGCAACGCGGGCGTTTGAGATTTTATTATGCTAATCAAATTATTAACAAAAGTATTCGGTAGCCGTAACGAACGTACGCTGCGTCGTATGCGTAAAGTGGTCAATGTCATCAACGCCATGGAACCGGAGATGGAAAAACTCTCCGATGATGAGCTGAAAGCAAAGACCGCGGAATTCCGCGCCCGTCTGGAAAAAGGCGCCAGCGTTGAGAGCCTGATCCCGGAAGCGTTCGCGGTGGTTCGCGAAGCGAGTAAGCGTGTGTTCGGCATGCGCCACTTCGACGTTCAGCTGCTGGGCGGTATGGTGCTTAACGATCGCTGCATCGCGGAAATGCGTACCGGTGAAGGTAAAACCCTGACCGCAACGCTGCCGGCGTACCTGAACGCGTTAAGCGGGAAAGGCGTACACGTGGTTACCGTGAACGACTACCTGGCCCAGCGTGACGCCGAAAATAACCGCCCGCTGTTTGAATTCCTCGGTATGACTGTCGGTATCAACATGTCTGGCCTGCCAGCGCCAGCTAAGCGTGAAGCTTATAATGCCGATATTACCTACGGCACCAACAACGAATACGGCTTTGACTACCTGCGTGACAACATGGCGTTTAGCCCGGAAGAGCGTGTTCAGCGTAAACTGCACTATGCGCTGGTCGATGAAGTCGACTCCATCTTGATCGATGAAGCGCGTACGCCGCTGATCATTTCCGGCCCGGCTGAAGACAGCTCGGAAATGTATAAAAAAGTGAACAAAATCATCCCACACCTGATCCGTCAGGAGAAGGAAGATTCCGACACGTTCCAGGGGGAAGGCCACTTCTCTGTTGATGAGAAAGCGCGCCAGGTTAACCTGACCGAACGTGGTCTGGTGCTGATTGAAGAACTGCTGGTGAACGAAGGCATTATGGATGAGGGTGAGTCTCTGTACTCTCCAGGCAACATTATGCTGATGCACCACGTGACTGCCGCACTGCGTGCACACGTGCTGTTTACCCGCGATGTTGACTACATCGTGAAAGACGGCGAAGTTATCATCGTTGATGAACACACCGGCCGTACCATGCAGGGGCGTCGCTGGTCTGATGGTCTGCACCAGGCTGTTGAAGCTAAAGAAGGCGTAGAGATCCAGAACGAGAACCAGACGCTGGCATCTATTACCTTCCAGAACTACTTCCGTTTGTACGAAAAACTGGCCGGTATGACCGGTACTGCAGACACTGAAGCGTTTGAATTCAGCTCCATCTACAAACTGGATACCGTGGTCGTTCCGACCAACCGTCCGATGATCCGTAAGGATTTACCGGATCTGGTGTACATGACCGAAGCGGAAAAAATTCAGGCGATTATTGAAGATATTAAAGAGCGTACCGCTAATGGCCAGCCGGTGCTGGTGGGTACTATCTCCATTGAAAAATCGGAAGTGGTCTCTAACGAGCTGACCAAAGCAGGCATTAAGCACAACGTGCTGAACGCCAAGTTCCACGCCAGCGAAGCGGATATCGTCGCCCAGGCGGGTTATCCGTCAGCCGTCACTATTGCGACAAACATGGCGGGTCGTGGTACCGATATCGTGCTGGGTGGTAGCTGGCAGGCGGAAGTTGCCGAGCTGCAAGACCCAACTCCGGAACAGATCGCCCAGATCAAAGCTGATTGGCAGGTTCGTCATGACGCGGTGTTAGCGGCCGGCGGTTTACATATTATCGGTACTGAGCGTCATGAATCTCGTCGTATCGATAACCAGCTGCGTGGTCGTTCCGGTCGTCAGGGTGATGCGGGTTCGTCTCGTTTCTACCTGTCGATGGAAGATGCGCTGATGCGTATTTTTGCCTCTGACCGCGTGTCCGGCATGATGCGTAAACTGGGTATGAAGCCTGGTGAAGCCATTGAACACCCTTGGGTGACCAAAGCAATTGCTAACGCGCAGCGTAAAGTGGAAAGCCGCAACTTCGATATTCGTAAGCAGTTGCTGGAATATGATGATGTTGCCAACGACCAGCGTCGTGCTATCTACACCCAGCGTAACGAACTGCTGGACGTAACTGACGTTAGCGAAACCATTAACAGCATTCGCGAAGACGTCTTCAAAGCGACGATTGATGCCTATATTCCGCCGCAGTCTCTGGAAGAAATGTGGGATATTCCGGGTCTGCAGGAGCGCCTGAAAAACGACTTTGATCTGGATATGCCGATTTCAGAGTGGCTGGATAAAGAACCTGAGCTGCACGAAGAAACGCTGCGCGAACGTATTCTGGCAAACGCGGTAGAAGTTTATCAGCGTAAAGAAGAAGTTGTGGGCGCAGAGATGATGCGTCACTTCGAAAAAGGCGTGATGCTGCAAACGCTCGACTCGCTGTGGAAAGAGCACCTGGCGGCGATGGATTACCTGCGTCAGGGTATCCACCTGCGTGGTTACGCGCAAAAAGATCCGAAGCAGGAATACAAGCGTGAATCCTTCTCTATGTTTGCATCAATGCTGGAATCACTGAAGTACGAAGTGATCAGCACTCTGAGCAAAGTTCAGGTGCGTATGCCTGAAGAAGTGGAAGCGATGGAGCAGCAGCGTCGCGAAGAAGCTGAGCGTTTAGCGCAGATGCAGCAGTTGAGCCATAAAGGCGACGATGCCGCCGCGGCAGAAGAGATGGCAGCACAAACCGGCGAGCGTAAAGTGGGTCGTAACGATCCGTGTCCTTGCGGTTCCGGCAAGAAATACAAACAGTGTCATGGCCGTCTGAGCTAAGAAAATAACTTATTGAAAAGGCGCAGACTTCTGCGCCTTTTTTATGGACGATGAAAATGAAAAAATTGCAGATCGCCGTCGGGATTATTCGTAACCAGCACAATGAAATTTTTATCACCCAGCGTGCGGCTGATGCCCACATGGCCAATAAGCTGGAGTTCCCTGGCGGGAAAATTGAAGCGGGCGAAACGCCGGAGCAGGCGCTGATTCGCGAACTACAGGAAGAAGTAGGGATCACGCCGACTAAAAGTTCATTGTTCGAAAAGTTGGAGTATCAGTTTCCGGACAGGCATATCACTCTGTGGTTCTGGCTGGTTGAAAGCTGGGAAGGCGAGCCGTGGGGAAAAGAGGGGCAACCGGCGCAGTGGATTGCGCAAGATGCTCTGAATGTGGAGGACTTCCCGCCCGCGAATGCCCCGGTAATTGAAAAGCTGATTGCGGGCTAAGGGTGTTCGTAGGCCTGATAAGCGCAGCGCCATCAGGCAAAACAACATACAACGCCGGATGCGGCGTTGCTTTATCCCGTTTTAGCAGAATTATTTCTGCTCTTCACTCCAGTCGTC
>ENA-UALB01000505-UALB01000505.1-human-gut-metagenome-genome-assembly--contig:-NODE-505-length-9367-cov-3.511813_pt1 | contig 9367 bp, 8 predicted proteins | sample MGYA00243695_ERZ654458 | MGnify/ENA primary metagenome ERZ654458 (study PRJEB26926, sample SAMN06164669) | human gut metagenome | biome: ENVO:00009003; feature: ENVO:2100002; material: ENVO:00002003...
TGGGCTCGGAGATGTGTATAAGAGACAGATGTATTGTTGATCGGAACGGTTTTGACTTCGTTTTTCGGAAGCATTCAGAGTACGCTTACAAGAATCATGGATCCCAATGAATATGACAGCCTTCTGGCAACGCTGGTAGCAAGCTTTAACAACGTCAACTCGGAAATTATTCTGGCAGCAGTCCTGGTTCTGGCAGGTATCGTGTTTGTGTTGCGAAAAGAACTTGCGCTTTTGGACGTGTTGTCTCTTGGAAGACATCAGGCAATCAATCTGGGTGTGGATTATGACCGGGCCATCCGGAAACTTCTGCTTGGAGTGACACTCTGTATCGCGACCGCCACAGCGATGGTAGGACCGATTTCATTCCTCGGACTGATCATCGCAAATCTGTCCAGACAGTTTTTGAAAACATACCGGCATTCGCAGCTGATCATGGGATCTGTCTTCTTCGGGATGTTTGTTCTGGCGGCAGGGCAGATGATTTCGGAACAGATCTTTGTATATGCGATTCCGGTCAGTGTATTTATTACAGTAGGCGGAGGAGGATACTTTTTGTATCTTCTGTTGAGGAAAAGGAGGAGTTAGAAGAGTGAAGATACGTGGAGTAAAAAAACAGTATCACGGAAAAACCGTGGTGGATTCCGTTTCTTTTGAAATTCAAAAAGGAAAAGTAACTGCTCTGATCGGTCCCAATGGAGCGGGAAAATCTACTGTGATGAGCATTCTTTCCAGACTGATCGCAAAGGATGAAGGAGTGGTAGAGTTTGAAGGAAAGAAGCTGGAGCACTGGAAGAGTAAAGAATTGTCAAAGCATCTGGCGATTCTGACACAGAGTAATCATATTGAGATGAAGCTGACAGTCAGAGAGCTGGTTGCATTCGGACGGTTCCCGCATTCGGGAGGGCGGATGACCAAGCAGGATAAAGAAATCGTTGCACAGGCGATCGATTATATGGAACTAAAAGAGTTTGAAGACCGGTTTCTGGATGAATTGTCCGGAGGACAGCGGCAGAGAGCATACATCGCCATGGTCATTGCACAGGATACAGAGTATGTCTTTTTGGATGAACCGACGAATAATCTGGATATTTATCATGCTTCGAATATGATGAAGATGGTGCGGAAGTTAAGTGACGAGCTGGGAAAAACAGTGATCCTTGTGCTTCATGAGATTAATTATGCAGCCTTTTATTCAGATTATATCTGTGCATTTAAAAACGGAAAAATCGCGAAATATGGAACCGTTGAAGAAGTCATTCAAAAAGAAGTCCTTTCTGAGATTTACCAGGTGGATTTTGAAATTTTAAATATCAAAGGAAAACCATTATCGGTATATTATTGATGACAGAAAATGGAAGAAAACAAAGATGGAGGAAGAAGATGAGAAAATTAGCAAAAGTATTATTGGCAGGAGTGGCAGCACTCAGTCTGACAGCATGCGGGCAGGCAGAAGGAACAACAGGAAGTTCTGCGGATACAACGGCAAAGGAGCAGAAACAACAGGAAACACCTGAGAAGATCAAGATCCAGTCTCTGAATGCAAACGGAGAAGAAATTTCTCTGGAAGTACCATATGATCCGGAACGTATCGCTGTTTTGGATATGGCAGCACTGGATATCCTGGATAATCTTGGTGTTGGAGACAAAATAGTAGGTTCTGCATCTACTTCTCTGGAGTACCTTTCTGATTATGTGGATAATGAAAAGGTTGCAAATCTGGGAACGATCAAAGAGGCAGATCTGGAGGCTGTGATGGAGTGTGAGCCGGAAGTGATTTTCATCGGCGGACGTCTGGCTTCTTCCTATGACGCGCTCAGTGAAATTGCACCGGTTGTATACCTTTCGACAGATGTGGAGACAGGTGTCGTAAAAAGCGTGACAAAAAATGCAGAGACGATTGCTTCTATGTTTGGGCTGGAAGATGAAGTAAAAGAAAAGACAGCCGGTTTTGATGAAAGAATTGAAGTATTGGCAGAAAAAGCAAAAGGGCATACAGCACTGGTAGGAATGACTACAAGCGGAAGCTTTAACTTAATGGGAAATGACGGAAGATGCTCCATTATCGGAGTGGAGATCGGATTTGACAATCTGACAGCTGCTGAAAGTACCTCAACACATGGAAATGAAGCTTCATTTGAAACAGTTGTCGAGAAAAACCCAGAGTATATTTTCGTGATGGATCGTGATCAGGCAATCGGGGCAGACGGGGCACAGACGGCAAAAGAAATTATGGAAAATGAACTTGTTATGCAGACAGATGCTTACAAAAATGGAAAAATCATCTATCTGGAACATCCGGCAGTATGGTACACTGCGGAAGGCGGAATCACTGCACTGGATGTGATGCTTTCTGATCTGGAGGAGTCCCTGTAAAAAGTTGTTGTGTGCATTATCCTCAAATTGTGGTACAATAGAATCAGTCTGAAATCCTGTTTTCAAAGATGGAGACAGATGAATTTATAGAACAAAGAGAGGTAATGAAAATGGAAGAACAATATACAGAAGGATGTTCCGAAGAGTCCTGTGCAGGATGTTCTCATTCCGGTTCCTGTGAAAGCCAGAAGCAGAATGCAGGCAATACGGCGCCATCCAAAGCACCGGCAAATGTAGGTTCCCAGGTGAAAAAAGTGATTGGAGTCATCAGCGGAAAGGGTGGCGTTGGAAAATCGCTGGTAACAGCTTCCCTGGCACGTATGATGATCGAAAAAGGATATACGGCAGGAATTTTGGATGCAGATATTACAGGTCCATCCATTCCGAAGATGTACGGAGTGCACGAGATGGCAATCGGAAACGAGATGGGAATGCTTCCGTGCAGCGCACCGGATGGAACAAGGATCATGTCCGTCAACCTGCTTTTGGAAGAGGAGGACACACCGGTCATCTGGAGAGGTCCTGTGATCGCAGGCGTTGTGACACAGTTCTGGTCAGATGTGATGTGGGGAGATTTGGATTATCTGTTCGTTGACATGCCTCCCGGAACGGGAGATGTTCCGTTGACTGTATTTCAGTCCCTGCCTGTGGATGGAGTTGTGATCGTCACCTCTCCGCAGGATCTGGTACAGCTGATCGTAAAGAAGGCGTACAACATGGCAAAACAGATGAACATTCCGGTTCTTGGAATCGTGGAAAACTACAGTTACATCAAATGTCCGGACTGCGGAAAAGAGATCAAAGTGTTCGGTGAGAGTCATATTGACGAGATTGCAAAAGAACTGGGAGTACCGGTACTTGGCAAGATGCCGATCGACACTGCGATTGCAGAAGCAGTAGAAGCAGAAAAATTTTATGAAGTGACGAACCCGTATTTGAAAGAAATCGATTTGTAGGGGGCTGGGAAAGAAAAGAAGGCTTGTGCTGGAAATGTGCGGAAATATGCCGTCGTCTCAAAGTGCTGAATCTTTGAGGCGGCGGCTTTTTATCACAGATTTTTATAACTGAATATTTTTGAACAGATCTCCAAGGCTTGTACCGATCTCTTCGGCTTTTGGAATCTCAACTTTTTCTACAACTTCTTCTTCCGGTTCTTCCAAAGCTTTCATGCTCAGGCTGATCTTGCCGTCTTTAATACCGATGACTTTGACCTGAACTTCATCTCCTACATTCAAAACAGCTGCAGGATTCTTGACGCGTTTTTGAGAAATCTGAGAAACATGTACCAGTCCGGAAAGACCGTTTTCCAGTTTGACAAATGCACCGTAGTTCTGTAATGTCTCTACAGTACCGGACATAACCGTACCGATTGGGATACTTGCGATCTGTGCTTCTTTTTCTTTTCTTTCTTTTTCTTTGAGAAGCTCACGGGCGGACAGTACAAGCCGGTTGCCTGCCTGATCTACATCGATCACTTGAACTTCCACATCTTTGAGCAGGTAAGTCTCCAGATCTTCAATGTAAGAAAGGGAGAGTTTGGATGCCGGAATAAATCCGCGCAGTCCTTCTACCATGGCAATGGCACCGCCATTTACGATTCCTTCGATCTTAACAGGGAGGACCGTTTTCTTTTCCATATATTCCAAAACCCTGTTCCATGGATTGGCATCGTCAAAATGATCTTCGTAATCAGCCATTGTCTCTGTGTGTCCTTCGTTTGTCAGTAATTCTTCTGTTCTTAATTCTTCGCTCATCGCTGCACCTCGACTTTCTAAAACTTTAAAACAAAAATCTCTTAAAACAGAAGATTTTTGCTTTGCATTAAAGACAGTATAGCATATGTTTTATCAAAAAGACACGGAATCTTGAAATTTGGGTTGACGAAATCTGGAAAAAATGGCAAGCTACATATAGGTTACTGTTCACACCAATAACCACTATAGAAGAAAATAAGCAAAGGAAGTTTGGATTGATATGAATAACGGAGTGAGTAATAATAAAGTGTATGTAGTAGGGCATAAAAATCCAGATACAGATTCGATTTGTTCTGCGATCGCCTATGCTGATTTGAAATCTAAGATCACGGGAGAAGATTATAGTCCAAGGCGAGCGGGACAGCTCAATGAAGAGACGCAGTATGTGCTGGATCATTTTCAGGTTGAGGCACCGAAGCTGTTGTCGGACTTAAGAGTGCAGGTCAAAGATGTAGAACTGCGTAACATTGAAGGAATCAAGGGAAGTGTTTCCATCAAGAGTGCGTGGAAATCTATGAAAGAGCTGAATATCAAGACGCTTCCTGTGACAAGGGACAGCAAACTGGAAGGTCTGATTACCATTGGAGATATCGCGACTTCTTACATGGATGTGTATGACAGCGGGATTCTCTCCAAGGCAAGGACGCAGTACCGGAATATTGCATCGACCATTGATGGAACCATCATTGCAGGAAATCCACACAGCTATGTGTTGAACGGAAAAGTCGGGATTCTTGCATCAAGCCGAAAGCTGATGTCGGAATTTGTGGAAGAAAATGATCTGGTGATCTTAGGAGACCGCCAGGAGGCACAGCAGCATGCCGTCGATTTGAATGTGAGCTGTATGGTGGTGTGTAACGGAGCACGTGTAGGAGAAGAGATTTTAAAACAGGCAGAAGAAAAAGAAATCGTGATCATTTCTTCTCCGCATGATGCATTCACGGTCGCACGTTTGATCAACCAGAGTATTCCGGTGAAGCAGTTTATGACAAGAGAGGGGATCGTTTCTTTCCAGATGGATGACTATGTGGATGATGTCAAAGATGTGATGGCACGCAGGAGATTCCGTGACTTCCCAATCCTGGATGAGGCAGGCAATTTCCTGGGATTTATTTCCAGAAGAAGATTGCTCAACAGCCGCAGAAAACAGGTGATCCTGGTGGATCACAATGAAAAAAATCAGGCAGTGGACGGTGTGGAAGAAGCAGAGGTTCTGGAAATCATCGATCACCACCGTCTGAGCAGTATTGAAACGATGGGTCCGGTATTTTTCCGAAATCAGCCGGTTGGATGTACCGCTACGATCGTTTATCAGATGTATCAGGAAGAGGGAGTAGAAGTAGAGCCGGTGATCGCATCACTCCTTTGCTCGGCGATCATTTCCGATACCCTGATGTTTCGGTCTCCGACTTGTACACCGTTGGATGAAAGATCTGCGAGGAAACTGGCAGAGATCGCAGGGATTGATATTGAGAAGCTGGCACTGGAGATGTTTAATGCAGGAAGTAATCTGAAAGGAAAAACAGCAGAAGAAATCTGTTTCCTGGATTTCAAACAGTTTACAGTCAACGATATCAACTTTGGAGTTGGTCAGATCAGCTCTATGAGCGCAGAAGAGCTGCGTGAGATCAAAACAGAAGTATCCGCTTATCTGGAACAGGCAAGAAAGACACAGGGGCTGGATATGATCTTCTTTATGCTGACCAATATTGTCGCAGAATCTTCAGAACTTTTATGCGCCGGAAACGGAGCAAGAGAAAAGATGATCTCTGCGTTTGATCTGAAAGGAAATCCGGAGATGATCGAGCTAAAGGGTGTGGTGTCCAGAAAGAAACAGCTTGTACCGACACTGGTTTCGGCACTGCAGCAGTAGAAGGAGCAAAAAATGGGAAAACAAGTATGGAAAGCCGGGAATATGGTATATCCACTCCCGGCAGTGATGGTGAGTACGGCGGACAAGTCCGGAAAGAGCAATATTCTGACGATCGCATGGACGGGCACGATTTGCACTAATCCGGCGATGGTTTATATTTCTGTCCGTCCGGAGCGATATTCGTATCATATGTTAAAAGAGAGTGGAGAATTTGTTATCAATCTGACAACGGAGCAGCTTGCAAAAGCAACCGATTATTGCGGAGTACGTTCCGGAAAGGATGTGGACAAATGGAAAGAGGCACATCTGACACCGGCAAAAGCAGAAAAGCTTCAGTATGCACCGGTGATCGAAGAGTGTCCGGTCAATATCGAATGTAAAGTTACAGAAGTGAAAAAACTGGGAAGCCACCATATGTTTCTGGCGGAAGTTCTGGCAGTACAGATTGATGAGCAGTATTTGAATGAAAAGAATAAGTTTGAGCTGAATAAGACAGGACTGATGGCATATTCGCATGGAGAGTATCTGTCTCTCGGGAAGAAGATCGGGACATTTGGGTACAGTGTGAAAAAGAAAAAGACGAAACATAAGAAAAAGAAAAAATAAGAAAAAGAACATCCCCGTGGAAGCAAAGTATGAAAACTTTTGAGTTCTGCGGAGATGTTCTTTTTAGTCACTGTTTCCCGAAATCTATTTTATAAAGTCTCAACAAATCTGTCAAATGCAGCGAGTCCTTCGTCTGTGCATTTGTAAACACCGGCATCTTCCAGGACCTGACAGAAGACCTTTCCGACTTCCTGTTCCAGAATATGCGTGACATTTTCTGCGTTGATCTCCGGATAGGACGGCAGGAAACTTTCGGTCCAGTCCGCGTGCTTTGCAATGGTCTCATTGCTTCTGATGTCTTTTTTCTCAAGAATATAAGTCTTTAACAGCTCCAGCTCATCTTTGAGACGTGCAGGGAGTACAGCAAGCCCCATGACTTCGATCAGACCGATATTTTCTTTTTTGATATGATGCAGTTCTTTGTGAGGATGGTATACTCCGAGCGGATGTTCCTCTGTGGTAATGTTGTTTCTCAAAGTCAGATCCAGCTCATATTTTCCATCCCGCATTCTGGCGATCGGCGTGATCGTATTGTGAGGCTGTCCGTCTGTTTCAGCAAAAATGAAAGCAGCTTCATCTGTATATCCTCGCCATGCCTGCAGAATGTGGTCTGCAAGGTCGATCACTCTGGTCACATCCTCAGACTGCAGACGGATCACAGAGAGCGGCCATTTTACGATGCCTGCTGTGACATCTTCAAAGCCCTTGACAGTAAACTCCTGGATGACAGGCGCTTTTTCCATGGCAAAGGTATAATGTCCGCCCTGGAAGTGGTCATGGCTTAAAATAGAACCGCCTACGATCGGAAGATCTGCATTGGATCCGAGGAAATAGTGCGGGAACTGTTTGATAAAATCAAACAGCTTGACAAAGGTCTGGCGCTCGATCTTCATCGGAGTATGTTCTCCGTTGAACACGATACAGTGCTCATTGTAGTAGACATAAGGAGAATACTGGAATCCCCACTTGCTGTCATTGACCGTGATCGGAATGATGCGGTGATTCTCTCTGGCCGGGTGATCGAGGCGCCCTGCATACCCCTCGTTCTCCATACAGAGCTGACATTTCGGGTAAGCCGAAACAGAAGCATTGCGCGCAGCGGCAATGGCTTTCGGATCTTTTTCCGGTTTGGACAGATTGATGGTAATATCCAGTGTTCCGTAGTCTGTGTCTACATTCCATCTGCGGTCCTTTTTGATCCGGTACCGGCGGATGTAATCGCTGTCCTGACTGAACTTGTAATAAAACTGAGTGGCGGATTCCGGAGATTCCTGATAATGTCTCCAGAAGTCGTTCTGAACCTGAGCCGGACGCGGCAGCAGGCAGTTCATCAGTCTGGTGTCGAACAGATCACGATAGCCGATGCTGTCTTCAATGATGCCGCGTGTAACAGCCTCCTTAAGGAGATCGGCAAGGATGTCTTTCAGCACAAGATCTGTCAGATCACAGGAGACATCTTCCCAGTTGTCTTCATGGAATACATCCAAAAGTAAGTTTGTAGTGTAAATACGTTCACATTCCGGAGTCAGTCCGGTATCAATGCCGTACTGTACCAGTTTTTTGATAGATTCATATAACATGGATAAATTCCTTCTTTCTTAGAGAGTCTCCAGTTTCTGTGCACCGCTTCCGATATCAACGGTGTAGAATTCGGCTTCGTGTCCGACCTTTTCTTTATATGCAGGTCCGATAGTATTGATGAAAGTATCGACAGCGTCATTTTTTACGATACTTACGGTACATCCCCCGAATCCGCCGCCTGTGATACGGGAACCTACAACACCCGGAATCTGCCATGCAAGATCGACCAGGATATCGATCTCTTCACAGGATACTGCGTAATCATCTCTTAAAGAGATGTGGGACTGATTCATCAGTTCGCCGAAACGCTCGATGTTGCCTGCTTTTAATGCAGATACCGCTTCGATGGTACGCTGGTTTTCATAAACTGCGTGTTTCGCACGTTTCTGCTCTACAGGATCTGTGATCACTTCTTTGAATTTTTCAAAGGTATCGATGTCCAGATCACCAAGAGCGTTGATATCCAGTTCTTCCTGAAGAAGAGAGAGCGCATGGCTGCATTCCTGACGTCTCTGGTTGTACTGAGAGTCAACAAGACTGTGTTTTACTTTACTGTTTGTGATGATGATCTTGGCGTCTTCCAGTTCTACCGGTGCATACTCATAGGAGAGTGTGCCGGTATCCAAAAAGATCGCGCAGTCTTTTTTGCCCATGGCAACTGCAAACTGATCCATGATTCCGCAGTTGCATCCGTTGAAGTTGTTCTCAGAGTACTGTCCGATCAGTGCGATGTCGGTCATGCTTAAGGCATCAAATCCGCAGAGATCTTTTGCGATTACTCCGGTCAGAACTTCCAGGGATGCGGAAGAGGACAAACCGGAACCGTTCGGAATATTTCCGTAGATCACAAGATCCATTCCACAGTCTACAGAGTATCCTTTTTCTTTTAATGCCCAGAGAACTCCAAGCGGATAGTTTGCCCAGTTGTATTCCGGCTTGTTGGTCAGATCGTCAAGAGTGGCAGTGATCACACCGAGATGATCCAGATTCATAGAATAGAGACGCAAGATACGGTCACTGCGCTTTTTGGCGATTCCGTATGTACCAAGTGTCAGCGCACATGGAAATACGTGTCCTCCATTGTAATCTGTGTGTTCTCCGATCAGATTCACGCGTCCCGGAGAGAAATAAAAACCGGCACCTTCCTGTCTCTTATACACATCTCCGAGCCCACGAGACG
>ENA-UALB01000529-UALB01000529.1-human-gut-metagenome-genome-assembly--contig:-NODE-529-length-8880-cov-5.358074_pt1 | contig 8880 bp, 20 predicted proteins | sample MGYA00243695_ERZ654458 | MGnify/ENA primary metagenome ERZ654458 (study PRJEB26926, sample SAMN06164669) | human gut metagenome | biome: ENVO:00009003; feature: ENVO:2100002; material: ENVO:00002003...
CTCTCTCCGTCGTCGGCAGCGTCAGATGTGTATAAGAGACAGCGGATAAAGAGACCATGCCAAAGCTTTATGATTGTACAGAGATAGCCAGGGAACTGGGGATCTATTCCACTAATAACAATCCACATAATCAGGCCGTAAGCGTTATTATCAAGAAATTACATATACCAGACAGCGAGATCATCATTACAGCATTTAGTCGGAATGGACATGATGATGTAACGATTCAGTACAAGCCATCCGTTTTGAAAGATATGAGATCGTGGCTGGCAGAAAACAACTACCCAACAAGAATTCCTTATGAAAATTCAAAGGGAAATCAAAAGGTTTGTACAGTAGTGTACCGCAATGCAGGCAGAGGCTGAGGAAAGGGAGGTAATACAGCATGGTAGCACCATATCAACCATTATACACGGTTAAAGAAGCGTCGCTGGTTTTGCGGGTCAATACCTCAAAGGTATATGAGCTGATAAACACTGGACAGCTGCCCTACCTGTTATTAGGGCAGAAAAAGATCCGGGGTTCGGATCTGGAAAGATTCATTGAGAAATATCCGGTCGCAGAGCCGGCAGTAGGAGGAGACAATGGAAGCAATCAAACATAACCCCCAGCCAGAGGCCCCCATCACCATCACCCCGGAGGAATATGACGACATCCTGGCACTGGGCGGCCTGGTAGGGGATGAGCTTCAGAGATACCGCCAGGACAACCGCTGGGCGTGGAACCTGGCCGCGGCGATGGCGTTCCTGCTGGGAGCGGAATCAGTGGTGCTGTTTCTGGTGGCGTATGGCGTGATCGCGCTGTGAAGGGAGGTGAGGAAGGATGAATCAGAGATTGAAGCGTAAGGCGAAGAAACGCAGGAGGCAGCAGATCTGCGAGGCCCTGGATCTGTGTTTGCAGATCAACGGGCTGCAGAAGAGTAAGCGGAGTCTTACAGGGGATCACCCCACCGCATTTTTTGAGTTTAACGGCCGTGCAGCAGGCGTGGGTGTACGTGTGTTTCGGTATGGCTGGGAATCGTATGTAGGTATAGGAGAGCGGCTGCTTTCCCGTATCACCCGTTCCGACGAACTAGGGGAGATGATCGGCCAGCTAAAGCAACTGAAAAAGGACCTGCACAGCGGCAACTGTGACGGGTTCCAAAAATAAAAAAATAACACCCTTATTATAAGGGAGAATGAGCGAGGAAACAAGATGGCAAATCGAAAAAATGATGTATTTTGCGCTGAAAATCAGTATGAGGAGGCCCTGATGCTTATGGGCCGGGTCAATGCGCTGGCAGGGATTATCCAGGCAAGCAAGTATTCCGTTGACCGTGAAGTGGTTGCGGCGGCGCTGGGCTTTGAACTGGCTGAGAATAAAGACAACGAACAGGGAGGAAAAACAGAATGAAAGTGAAAGCAAAAGAACTGATCTCAGGGCAGACGATCCGGGTGGAGTATGGTGATTACGGGAACTGGGTTAAGTTCCAGGTAGATGCAGTAAAACCGGATGGAAGATATATCGATGTGGACTGCCACGCAGGCAGCATATATACAACCCTGGCGTTGGAGCCGGAGGAGATTGTGGAGGTAGTGGAAAATGCCTAACGTGATTATGGTCAGGAAGCCCAAGGGCGTGAAAATCAACCGGGATGTACACGGGGATGCAGTGATAAAGATCAACTCAGAAGCGGCGGATACCCTGGAGCGGCTCCTCCGTGAAGCGCGGGGAAGCCTGTCAGTAAAGGAACTGGCATCCAGCATGATTAAATATGCGTCCAATGACACGATTATTAAGATTGAGGAGGAAGAATAAATGGCAAAAGTAATCTGTATAGCTGGAGAATCCGGATCCGGAAAGACAACATCCATGAGAAACCTGGATCCACAGAGTACATACTATATAGACGCAGATAAAAAGGGTCTGTCATGGAAAGGGTGGAGGAATCAATACTGCGAAAAGAATAAAAATTACCTGAAGTGTGATGATGCCAATATTGTCAGGACGTATATTAAAAAGCTTGCAGCGGACTGCCCGCGTATCAGGACGATTGTTGTGGATACCATAAATGGGCTTATGGTTGCCGATGAAATGCGGCGAAGCAAAGAAAAAGGGTATGACAAATGGGTGGATTTGGCAACCTGCGTATGGGATCTGATTGTGGAATGCTATGATTACCGGGATGACCTGACAATCGTATTTACAGCCCATACCCAGACGGAGACAGATGATGCCGGGTACCGGTTTACCCGTATCCAGACATCCGGAAAAAAACTGAATAAGATTGTCCTGGAAAGCAAGTTTACAACCGTACTTCTGTCAAAGTGTGTGGATGGGAAGTATCTGTTTGAAACGAGGGCCAATAACAGCACGGCGAAATCCCCTATGGGTGCATTTGAGGATTTCGAGATCGAAAATGATATTGTAAAAGTGATTCAGGCTCTGGAGGAATTTTAACCATGGCCGGCAGCAGGACGAAAAAGAAATGCTATCTTGTTATGCGCGGCAGGGAACCTGAAGCAAAGACATGGGCCGTGTCAGAGGAGAAGGCGATCAATAATGTAAGGTATAACCGCTATATCAGCCAGGGGATCTATGAATATGCCATGGATGATTTTGATGCGATAGAAATGTGAGGAGATGCGATATGAAAAGATTAAATGGATACGAAAAGGCACAGGCATATACAGAGAGCGAACGTCTGCCAGCTGGGGGATATGTTCTCCGCATACTGGACGTGAAGTACCAGTCCAATGACTGGGGGGATGTAATTGTCCTTTATTTTGACATAGATGAAGGGGAGCAGAAGGGATTCTTTGAAAGAAATTATAAGAACCAGACAGGGGAAGATAAGAAATGGAAAGGTACATACCGGCTCCGGGTGCCGAAGGATGATGGAAGTGAGGAGGACGAGCCCAGACAGCGGAGATTCAAGACAACAGTGATGCATTTTGAAGCGTCCAACCAGGGATACCATTGGAACTGGGACGAACAGACCCTGAAAGGGAAACGGATCGGCGCCCTGTTTAACAACAAGGAATATGATTTTGAAGGACGCCATGGATTCTTTACAAACTGCCATTCTTTAGTGACTGCAGAGAAGATCCGTTCGGGCAAGTTTGAGATACCGGCGGATACCCTGCTGAAGAAGAACAGCGGACAGCCCTCCGGATCGTGTGCGTCTTCCGTGGGAGATGGGTTTATGAATATACCGGACGGGGTGGATGATGAAGCCCTTCCGTTCAATTAAGGGGTCCCTGTATGCCGTATACAAATTTTGAGATCGACCAATGCCTGGAATCGATGGTTCTGCTGGTAGATACACGGGAGCAGCCTACAAAACGCCTGAAGGAACGCCTGGAAACTGTAGGATTGCCTTATGAGAGAACAAAGCTGGATGTAGGGGATTATTCCTGCAAATGCACACTTCCTGCCGGAGAAATTCTTGACTTTTCCGGCAGGGCGGTCATTGAACGCAAGATGAATCTGGATGAACTGTGTATGTGTTTTGGAAGAGAACGGAAACGGTTTGAGAGGGAGTTTGAGCGTGCCAGAGAAGCTGGAATAAGGGTATACCTGCTTGTGGAAGGAGAGAACTGGGAGAAAGCCTACAATGGCAAGTACCGCAGCCTCCTTAAGCCGCAGGCCCTAATTGCAAGCATTGATGCGTTCCGGGCACGGTATGGGATGCAGCTGGATTTCTGCAAGCCGGAAACATCCGGAAGGCTGATCCGTGACATTCTGTATCGTGAGCTTAAAGAATATCTGCAGGGATGTGAGTGATTTGACAGCAGATGAGATTAAGAATACATACAGTATGCGCGATATCGTGGAGCGTTATGGGTTCCATCCGAACCGGGCCGGCTTTATCAGCTGCCCATTCCACCAGGGGGACAGAACCCCGTCCTTGAAGGTGTATGAAAAAGACTACCACTGCCATGCCTGCGGGGCAAACGGGGATATTTTTACGTTTGTTCAGGAAATAGAGGGCGTTTCATTCAAAGAAGCATTCCTGAGCCTGGGAGGCGCATACCGGCCCTGCAGCCGGATTGCATCCCAGAGGCGGAGGGAACAGATAAAAAGGGAACGGGAAGAGCAGCGTGAGGCGGAGCGGGAAAGAACCGCCTGGAAATGGAGCCGTCTGGGCGAAGTCTGCCGGACCCTCCGGATGCTGGACAGGCTGATCCCTGGTATGGAGCCGTATTCGGAGGTCTGGGAGGCAGCAGTCAGCCTGAGGGAGAGGAACCGCTATTATTACGAGATACTGGCATTTGGAACGAAACAGGAACAGGAGGAAATGAGAAACAGGGATGGATGAGATCAGGAAGGAGTACAGCAGGGAAGAATTTAATACAGAAGAGCCATACCGTCTCCTGTTTGAACATAAGGACAATGGGTTTGCATACCTGCAGCTTTATAATGACTTGAATGCAAACGCAGAACGTGTCGGGTTCAGGCGTTTCGGGACCATGGTAAAGGCATATATGAAACAGCACGAAGAACGCAGGAGCGGGCTGAGCAGCGTGGTAAATAACCTGACGGATTTTAAGGACCAGCCCATTGAACTGCTGACCGGAGACTGGATTGCCAATGATGACGGGATCCTCCGGAGGAACGGCGAACAGGGGATGGATGTTGCCTGTGTGCACCCGATCCTGCCCGTGCAGCGCCTGGTAAATATTGATGACGGGACCGTGCGGCTGCGGATTATGTTTCGGAGGGATTTCCGCGGCTGGCGGGAGGTGATTGCCAATAAAAGCACCCTTTTCAGTTCCAGGGAGATCAAGAAGCTGGCAGATAAGGACATTTCGGTCTCGGACAAGAACGCAGCCTTCCTGGTGGAATACCTTCAGGACTTGGAGGATCTGAACCATAACACCATCCCGGAGGCCCAGTCCGTGAGCCATCTGGGATGGACATCCAACGGGCTGTTCAGTCCGTATATGGAAAACCTGGAGTTTGACGGCCTGGAGAACTTTCGGAAAGTGTTTGAATCGGTGCACCCTTATGGAGATTATGAGAAATGGCTCGGCATGGCAAGAAAAGTCAGGCAGGCAGGATCGGCGGCGAGGATCGCTCTGGCAGCAGCCTTTGCATCAATCGTCATTAAAGCCATTGGAAAGCTGAATTTCCTCCTGCATTTGTGGGGCGGATCTGGAACAGGAAAGACAGTGGCACAGCTTCTGGCAGTTTCTGTATGGGCTGACCCAAATGACGGGGCCGGGTATCTCCAGACATTTAACGGCACCCTTGTAGGCCTGGAGCAGCTGGCCGGTTTTGTGAACAACCTGCCCCTGATACTGGATGAATTCCAGCTTGTGAAAGATAAAAAATCCTTTGAACAAACCGTATATATGCTGTGTGAAGGAATTGGGAAGACAAGAGGGGCAAAAGCCGGAGGCTTACAGAAGACCCCTACATGGAAGAACTGCACTATTACATCAGGAGAATCCCCCATTACCCATGCTGCATCCGGTGCGGGTGCGGTAAACCGTATCATAGAAATTGAGTGCAGGGAGATGCTGTTTGAGGATGCAGTTGAGGTATTGGATGTGATCCGGTCTAACTATGGGTATGCCGGGAAACTGTTCATGGCATTTATGTCCACCGATCAGGCAAAAGAAAAGGCAGCCGGCCTCTATAAGCAGTTTTACCGTGATATAGGGACATCCAGCACGGAAAAACAGACCATGGCAGCTGCAATCCTGCTGACAGCCGATGCGCTGGCTACGGAATGGATCTTCTGCGATGGCAGGGGTTTGACGGTTGGGGATATAGAACCATACCTCCATTCCAGGGAGGCGGTAGATATCGGTGCCCGCGGATATGAATATATCCAGGATTTTTATGTCAGCAATGCTGCCAGGTTTGACCCCAGCGCAGATCCCTGCTACGGCTCTGTATCCGGTGATGAGGTGCGTATAATCAAGAGCGTGTTTGAGCGCATCTGTGAAGAAGGGGGATACAATCCAAGAGCGTTGCTGTCATGGCTGGATCAGGCGGGAAGGCTGTCAAAAGGGAAGGATAACCTGTATAAATCTGCCAAGGTCAACGGAAAGGCGGCCCGGTGTGCGTGTATCAACATGGCTGAGAAGATTTACCCGCAGGAAGAATTTATCCCTGTGGAGGACGGCGAACTGCCGTTTAAATGAAGCCGTTACAGAATCCTGAGGCAGGGTTACAATTTAAAAAACGTATTTTGTAACCGGAAAATCCAGTGTTTATGCGGGTTTGAGGGGTGCGGTTACAAAGTTACAAAAGTTACAGGTTTTTTATAAGCTTATAGGAAGGCATATGTATGTGAAAGAAGTCAGACAATTTAATCATCTATGTGCCTCGCGCGTATAGGGAAAAAAGTGTTGTAACCTTGTAACTTTGTAACCGGTCATAAAAAAACCAGTATTTATGCGGGTTTGAGGCCTATCATTTGGTTACATGAAGCTGTAACGCATTGTGACGACAGGAGGAAAAATGGATAATAAAACTATATCAGATATCTTCGTGGATGTCTATAACCGGTTCTGGATGAAATGGCGCGACCGTGTGCCGCCAGAAGATTCAGGGGAATGGGATGTACTGAGAGCGGAAGCAGATGCAATCAAGGAAAAGTACGGGAACCATATGGTTCGGAAGTGGGAAGGTACATCCCCTACAACGGAGGAAGAGCCGGTAGCGTCTCCACTTGTTAATTTTGTTATGGATGAACTGGAGGCCAGAAGCAGAAAGGGGCAGAAGAAATGAAACAGCCAAAGAGTGAACCGGTCTATATCTGCAGCATATGCGGGAAGGATATAGCCGGGGATCATGTATATATCAAAACAAGGAGAGGAACAGAGCTGCATATCCATTATGGGTGTATGCCGGTAAGGAAAGGAGAAGACGATGAATGAATATGCGATTGAATGGACAAAGGATCGGGACTATGCAGGTGTGACGGTTCCCAGTGGTACAGCTTGGAAAACGAAACTCCTCCGATATGCAGAATCACATCCAGAGGATGTAAAGGTTATAGCGGTTAATGAAGACGGTTCAGCATTTTTTCATGTACCAGTTGCCTGGATTAAATGCAGTCCTCCAAGGAAGGTTTCAGAGGAGCAGCGGGTAGCAGCAGGGGAACGTTTTCGTCAGATGTGGGAGAATAAGAAAATAGATGGGATTGAATAGATAGAGATGTTGGAGGATACAGAATGAAGCATTTTGAATGGATTTATGGTTGTGAGGGAGAAAAATATGGCGTCTGGAATAGTGTCCGCCGGGAATTCCAGTTTGGCATCTGCGAAGATACGCCGATGCTGGCCGAAGCCAGATTGTTTCAGCGAATAGGAGATGATGCCCGAAAATACAGGTTTAAGATCCAGAGGCTGCCGAAGGATCAATATAGACACCAGAATGATGATGGCGTTTTGAAGAGTGAGAGGAAGGAAAATAGCCATGGCAAAGATTTTGACGCAGGGAAAAGAAAGATTTATGTGCCCAGTATGTGAGAATGAGATGATTGAGCTGGGGCAGAATTACTGCCAGATATGCGGCGAGGCACTTGAGTGGGAGGAGGAAGGCGAGAATGAAGAGATTAACACAGAAAGATGAGCAGGGAAATTGGTGCTTGAAGGGTGTGTCATGGGAACAGCTGCATGAAGGACAGGTAATCACCAAGCCTTTACGGGAGCGGCTGTATGGAGCCCTCTGGAAGTTGATGGAGTATGAGGATACCGGTCTGGCACCGGAAGAAATCAAGGCGTTAAACGCGAACAGAAAAACATCGGAGCACCGCTGGATCCCGGTGGAGGAGAGGCTGCCGGAAGACGGGACATACCTTTGTACACTTGACGGAGAATTATGTGGACTGGATGAACCATTTACAGGAATGTGCGGGATTGAGAATGGAAAATGGGACGAAGAGGGCTGTGTAATAGCCTGGATGCCGCTGCCGGAGCCGTACCAGGGCAAGAAAGAAAATCAGGTTTGAAACCTTGACATTTAGTGATAAGGAGATACGAATATGAAGAATACATTAGGAGATTTGAATAATCATTTGTTCGCTCAGCTGGAAAAATTGAATGATGATGATTTGAGCGGAGAAGAACTTGAAGCGGAAATTAAGAGATCAGAAGCAATGGCGAAGATCAGCGATCAGATCATCAAGAATGGAGAACTCCAGTATAAAGCAATGGTACATATGGATGAATACGGATATGAACGCCAGAAGGTAGTGCCAGAAATGTTGGAAGTTCGATCGGGAGGACGGTAGATGAGGCGGAAATGGCCAGACGAAGTAGTTGGGTGGTTACGTGTGAGTGTTCCGGGGAAAACAACGAAAGAGGTTACTGTTCTAATAAACCAGCAGGGGTTTGATGAAAAGTATGATATGACTTTTACGGAAGATTCCATAAAGGGGGCAAAGAATCGGTACGGTATTAAGAGTGGGACGCCGGGTGGGAACCCTAAAGGTTATTCTTCCAAATACCCAGTAGGTATGCAGGGATATATACGGAGCATTGCACCGGGCAGAACCGCAGAAGAAATTGCAAGAATGACAGCAGAGCATTTCGGGATAGGGTTTTCTGCTAGGCAATGCAGGGCGTACAAGAAAAATCACGATATTGTCAGCGGGCTTGATTGTAGGTTTCAAAAAGGTAGCATACCGGCAAACAAAGGCAGGCCTATGAGCAAAGAGCAGTATGAGAAGTGCAAGGCGACGATGTTTAAAAAGGGAAATGTCCCTGCAAACCATATGGAAGTTGGAGAGTACACGCATACGACAGAGGGGTACCTTATCCGGAAGGTAAAAGAAAAAGGGACGCAGCGGGAAAGGTTTGAAATGGTGCATCATTTTGGGAAGATTTTTAGGAAAGGTTGAGAGGTATGCCCTGTCTCTTATACACATCTCCGAGCCCACGA
>ENA-UALB01000536-UALB01000536.1-human-gut-metagenome-genome-assembly--contig:-NODE-536-length-8781-cov-6.133624_pt1 | contig 8781 bp, 7 predicted proteins | sample MGYA00243695_ERZ654458 | MGnify/ENA primary metagenome ERZ654458 (study PRJEB26926, sample SAMN06164669) | human gut metagenome | biome: ENVO:00009003; feature: ENVO:2100002; material: ENVO:00002003...
CGGCATTTGACAAACTTGGCTGAGTGATGAAGAGTTGTTTTGCAGCCTCGTTCATACTGCCCGTTTCCACGATTTTAACGATGTAGTGTAATTGTTGTATTCTCATAGCCTTAGTTTAGCTCAAAATCGTAAATCCCGCAAGTAGTGGAAATACTATTGATGTGAAAGCGATAAAAAGACAAACTTTTGGATTAAAAGTCTAAAAATAAATGGAAGAAGTTTTTCCAATGATAGCGTTTCCAATTTTTAATGCTTAAAAGATTATTTTATTTGGAAATTACATCTAAAAATGGATAAAATTTGAAAAATGTACAAAAACTTACGCTAAAAAGCGAATGATTACATTACGGTAACCTTATTTTCGAAAACATAACAAACCCATAAAAACAGTATTTTTAAAAGAAGTAAAACGTTATCAAAACTAATATTTATAAAAAAGTATAAGAATTATCATGTAAAGTTATAGATTTTTTAGAAATTGCAATAAGCCTTATAAAGTGGTAAAATAGGAACGTTAACAAATTCTTTAGAAAGCGGAGATTTATTAAAATGCCGACTTACTCACATCATCATGGTAGTCACCATGGTCACCATCACAGTAGTCATCATAAGCACCACAAGAGCTCACGGCGGCGCTCTCGGTTTGCTGATTTGAAGATTGTGAATGCGGCGCTTTTAGTCCTGTATGCTGTACTTGCTGGTCTTGCCACATATATGATGTATGCTCATCATATCTTGGCATTTAGGCATCTTAACGTTGTTTATAGTATTATATTAGTAGCTATTTTTGTTTTGTGTTTAACATTGAGCATTCTTAAAAAGAGCAGGGTTCTAACAACAGTACTTTTGGTTGTCTTTTCTATCATTGCTGCAGTTTCCCTCTTTGCCTTTAAGTCATTGGTCGATGTAGCACATAATATGAATGAAACAGCCTCTTACTCAGAGATTGAGATGAGTGTGGTTGTTCCAAGCAATAGCTCAGTTAATGATGTATCTGACCTCACAAGTGTTCAAGCGCCGACAGATGCTGACGGTCGCAATATCAATGAACTGTTGTCTCATATTAAGTCAGAAAAGGGAGTAGATTTAGCGACAGAAAAAGTTGATTCTTATCAAGCTGCTTATGAGAACTTAGTTAATGGATCAAGTCAAGCTATGGTCTTTAACAGTGCTTATTCAAGCTTGCTTGAAATGTCTTATGAGAACTACCAATCAAATCTTAAGACCATCTATTCTTATAAGATTAAGACAAGTATTAAAGATGAAGCCAAAGCACATGATTCAAATGTCTTTAACATTTACATCAGTGGTATTGATACCTATGGTTCAATTTCAACGGTTTCACGTTCAGATGTCAACTTAATCTTAACAGTCAATATGAATACTCATAAGATTTTGATGACGGAGACGCCTCGAGATGCTTATGTTAAGATTCCAGATGGTGGCGCTGATCAATATGATAAATTAACCCACGCTGGTATCTATGGTGTTGAAACCTCAGAGAAGACTCTTGAAAACCTCTATGGGATCACCATTGACTACTATGCTCGTCTTAACTTCGATTCATTCTTGAAGTTGATTGATGCACTAGGTGGTGTAACGGTTTATAATAGTCAGGCATTTACAAGTCTTCATGGTAACTATGATTTTCCAGTTGGAAATGTGACTCTTGATTCTGATAAAGCTCTCGGTTTTGTTCGTGAACGTTATAGCCTCGAACATGGTGATTATGACCGCGGTAATAACCAAATGAAAGTCATTCAAGCAATCCTTAATAAAATGACTTCGTTAAAATCAGTTTCTAATTATTCAACGATTATTTCAAACGTACAAGATTCAATTCAGACAGATATGAAACTTGACACTGTGATGAAATTGGTCAACAGTCAATTGGATTCAGGTAAGAAATTCACTGTTACATCACAAGAAGTAACAGGTACAGGTTCTACTGGTGAGTTGACTTCTTATGCCATGCCATCATCAAGTCTTTATATGATTAAACTCGATGATGCTAGTGTTGCTAAAGCTTCGCAAGCTATTAAAGATGTTATGGAAGGTAAATAAGTTAGATGATAGATATTCACTCACATATCGTTTTTGACGTGGATGATGGACCATCTACTATAGAAGAAAGTTTAGCTTTGATTGGGGAAAGTTACCGTCAGGGCGTACGCACCATCGTCTCAACGTCACACAGACGACGCGATTTGTTTAAGACATCAGAAGAAAAAATCTACGAGAACTTTAAACAGGTCAAAGAAGCAGCAGAAGCAAAGTTTGACGACTTAACTATCCTGTATGGTGGAGAACTCTACTATAATAATGCTCTGCTTGATAAGTTAGAACATCATAAAGTTCCTCGAATGGCAGGTACCCAGTTTGCTTTGATTGAGTTTAGCATGACAACACCATGGAAAGAGATTCATGAGGCGGTCAATAAAGTCCTCATGCTTGGTGTGACACCTATCATCGCTCATATCGAACGTTACGATGCACTTGAAAATCACGAAGAGCGCGTGCGTGAGCTGATTAACATGGGGTGCTACACACAGATTAATAGCGCACATATCTTAAAAGCAAAACTCTTTGGTGATAAATACCGTAAGTTCAAAAAGCGCGCACGTTATTTCTTAGAAAAGAACGTGGTTCATATCGTTGCTAGCGATATGCATAATCTAGATGCTCGTCCGCCATATATGGATGTGGCGCGTGACATCATTACCCAAGAGTTTGGCACAAGCCGTGCTTATCGACTCTTTGAAGAAAATGCTAAAACCTTATTAGAAAATAAAGATTTATAGGAGTATGTATGAACACAAATGACAATGCAAGTATCGAAATCGATGTTCTCTACTTGCTAAGAAAGTTATGGAGTAAAAAATTCTTTATCGTATTTGTTGGTCTTCTTGTTGGGACAATTGCGTTACTAGGTAGTGTTTTCTTCATGAAACCTAAGTATACCTCTACGACACGTATCTACGTCGTTAGCCGTAGCAGCGATACAAGTCTTACTAACCAAGATCTTCAAGCAGGGTCTTACTTGGTTAACGACTACAAGGAAGTTATCACATCAAGTGAAGTCTTGTCATCAGTTATCGACCAAGAAAAACTCTCAATGTCTGTTGGTGAACTTTCTAAAGACATTGCGGTAACTATCCCAACAGATACTCGTGTCATTTCAATTGCTGTTACAGATACAGATGCGCAAAGAGCTTGTGATATTGCAAATACTGTTCGTGAAGTTGCGGCTGAAAAGATCAAAGCTGTTACAAAAGTTGATGACGTGACAACCCTTGAATCTGCGACAAAACCAAACCACCCATCATCACCAAATGTTAAGAAAAATGCTGCTATTGGTGCTCTTGCTGGGGTATTCTTAGCTGTTGTTGGTATCTTAGTAGCAGAAGTACTTGATGATCGTGTGCGTCGTCCAGAAGATATCGAAGAAGTCCTTGGTATGACCCTTCTTGGTGTGGTACCAGACGTCGATAAATTATAAAGAAAGGAATTGTATAACTCATGCCACAATTAGAATTAGTTAGAGCTAAAGCTCAAATGATTAAATCATTGGAAGAATACTACAATTCTATCCGTACCAATATCCAATTTAGTGGTCGTAATCTTAAAGTAATTGCATTAACTTCTGCTCAACCGGGTGAAGGAAAATCAACGACATCAGTTAACCTAGCTATCTCATTTGCACGAGCTGGTTTTCGTACCCTTTTGATTGACGCCGATACACGTAACTCTGTCATGTCAGGGACTTTCAAATCACAAGAACGTTATGATGGTTTGACAAGTTACCTATCAGGTAATGCTGAGCTATCTGATGTTATCTGTGATACGACAGTTGATAATCTTATGGTCATCCCAGCAGGGAAGATTCCACCAAATCCAACGTCTCTTATCCAAAATGATAATTATGAAAGAATGATTGAGACTGTACGTGGTCTTTACGATTATGTCATTATCGATACACCACCACTTGGCCGTGTTGTTGATGCGGCAATCATCGCTCACAGTTCAGATGCAAGCCTTCTTGTTACCAAATCTGGTGTTGATAAGCGCCGTTTTATTACACAACTAAAAGATCAATTGGAACAAAGTGGATCAGTTTTCCTTGGTGTCATTTTAAATAAATTTGACTTCAAAGTAGATAAATACGGCTATGGATATGGCTATGGATACGGCTACGGTTATGGAAAGGACGAAAAATCATCAAAAGATGGTAAAAACAAAAAGAAAAAGTAAATAATTAGTTATTGTAAAAAAGTTAAAAAGTTTTAGAACAGGGATTTATTGGGAGTATGTATAGCGAAGATTCAATAAGAAAGGTTTATTACTTTCTAGCGGATATCATAGCTTTGGTCATGAGTTATGTTATCCTAGATATCGGTTACTCATATTCATTTTTTGAGAGTAAATTTTTTGCGATTATATTTGGCCTCTTAATCGTCATTGCCAGTGTAATAAATGATGAGTATTCAGTGATTCCAAAGCGTGGCTACCTTGAAGAAGCAAAGTGCTCAGTTGCTTATGGGACGAAGGTGACAATTTTATTTGCCTTTGTTTTACTTCTTGGGAAGTTCCGCTTTATCAAGGATATTGCTGAGATTTCATACAGTTTTATTGTATTGCTATTTATCTTGGTATCGGCACTTGTCTTTGTATCAAGATCGGTTTTCAAAGTTTTCCTTAGAAACCGTAAAGAAGTGGCTAAACGCGTATTATTTGTGACGGACTTTAAAGAGAGCGAGACTATCGAGAAAGAGTTGAAAGCCTCACACTACGAGATTGAAGCTTATATCAGCAATCATAGTCATGGTGATGCTTTGGTCTTGCAATCAGCTTCAGCGATTCGTGATTTTGTCGCTAACCATCAAGTTGACGAGATTATCGTTGCTAAGCGTGGCAAGGACGATTTTTCTGAGTTTACTCGTTGCTTAAAACTTCTTGGTATTCCAACAACGGTTGCCATCGGGAACTTTTCTGATTTCTATGTTGGAAATAGTGCTATTAAGAAAATTGGCAATACCACTTATCTGACAACTGCCTTTAACATTGTCAGGTTCCGTCAGTTAGTGGTGAAACGTTTGATGGATATTGCGATTTCAATCGTTGGTCTTATCCTTACAGGAATTGTGGCGATTATCATCACACCGATTGTAAAAAAACAATCGCCAGGGCCATTGATGTTTAAGCAAAAACGTGTTGGTAAAAATGGTATGGTCTTTGAGATTTACAAATTCCGAAGTATGTATACTGATGCTGAAGAACGTAAAAAAGAACTGTTAGCGCAAAACGATTTGGATACTAATTTGATGTTTAAAATGGAAGATGACCCTCGAATCTTTCCGTTTGGACACAAGCTTCGCGATTGGTCACTTGATGAACTACCACAGTTTATCAATGTGCTAAAAGGTGAAATGTCTGTTGTTGGGACTCGCCCACCAACGCTTGATGAATATCGCCATTATGAATTACATCATTTCAAACGAATGACAACAAAACCTGGTATCACAGGACTTTGGCAGGTCAGTGGGCGAAGTGATATCACCGATTTTGAAGAAGTCGTAGCACTTGATATGAAGTATATCCAAAACTGGAGCATCAGCGAAGATATCAAAATCATTGCGAAGACATTTAAAGTTGTATTGATGAGAGAGGGAAGCAGATAACATCTGCACCCCTCTTTTTATTTAGTTTAGGAGAAAAAATGAAAAGCGTTTATATCATTGGTTCAAAAGGAATCCCAGCTAAATATGGTGGATTTGAAACCTTTGTTGAAAAGTTAACTGAAAATCAAAAAAATAAGAATGTTAAATATTATGTAGCATGTATGCGTGAAAACTCAGCTAAGTCAAATATTACAGCAGATGTTTTTGAGTATAATGGTGCAACTTGTTTTAACATTGATGTTCCAAATATCGGTCCAGCAAGAGCAATCGCATATGATATTGCGGCGCTAAAAAAAGCTATTGAGATTTCTAAAAGCAATAAAGATGTAGAACCTATTTTTTATGTTCTTGCATGTCGAATTGGTCCTTTCATTAATAAGTATAGAAATCAGATTCACGCACTAGGTGGTCAGTTATTTGTTAATCCTGATGGTCATGAGTGGATGCGTGAAAAGTGGAGTGCTCCAGTTCGCCGCTATTGGAAGATTTCGGAATCTTTAATGGTGAAAAATGCGGATTTGTTAGTTTGTGATAGTAAGAATATTGAAAAATATATTCAAGAAGATTATCAAAAATACTCACCTAAAACAACTTATATTGCTTATGGTACTGATCTTCACAAATCATCACTAACATCAAAAGATAGAATTGTTCGTGAATGGTTTTCAGAGAAGGGAGTTTCTGAAAATAACTATTACTTGGTAGTTGGTCGCTTTGTTCCAGAAAATAACTATGAAGCAATGATTCGTGAATTTATGAAATCTAATACTAAAAAAGATTTCGTCTTAATCACTAATGTTGAACAAAATGCCTTTTATGAAAAATTGAAAAAAGAAACTGGATTTGACAAGGATTCTCGTGTTAAATTTGTAGGAACTGTTTATAACCAAGAATTGTTGAAATACATTCGTGAACATGCGTTTGCCTACTTCCATGGGCACGAAGTTGGCGGAACGAATCCATCACTTTTAGAGGCGTTATCATCTACAAAATTAAATCTTTTGCTAAATGTTGGATTTAATAAAGAGGTAGGTGTGAACGGTGCTGTGTATTGGGATAAAGACAATCTTCATGATGTTATTGAAAAATCAGAAACTTTATCTCAAGAACAAATTGATGAATTAGACAAATTATCAACAAAACAAGTTCAAGAGCACTTTAGTTGGAATTTTATTGTTGATGAGTATGAAGGATTGTTTGGTAAATAATGAGAATACTACACTACACTATTGGTTTTGCTCCTGAAAGAACTGGTGGATTAGTTGGATACGCTACCGATTTGATGGAAGAACAGGTAAGACAGGGTCATGAGGTTTATGCACTTTATCCAGCAAATCAATTTTGGTTTGGAAGAAAAATAAAAATCAAAAAGGCATCTATGATTCAGGGAATAAGACGGTATAGATTATTTAATAGTTTACCTATGGCTTTATTTGGTGGAGTAGCTTCTCCAGATGATTTTATGCAAAGTTGTGATCCATCTAGGTATCAAGAGTTTTTAAAGAAATTAAAACCTGATGTTATACACATCCATTCTTTAATCGGCTTGCATAAAGAATTTTTGGAAGCAACAAAAGATTTGAGGATTAAAACTGTTTATACAACACATGACTACTTTGGTTTAGCACCATTACCTAGTTTTTATTATAATGGTGTGTCGTTCGATGAAAAAAATAATAATCTTTCTTGGAATATAATGTCTGCTGATGCTCTGTCAACAAAAAAACTGAGAATTTTTCAATCAAGTTTTTATCCGACGGTTCGAAAATGGTTGAAAAAAATGAATAAGAACCCTAAGCATAAGCCTTATCAAGAAATTTCATCAATTAAGGAAAAAGTTGACTATTCTAAATTACGAAACTATTATGCTGACATTTTTTCATTAATAGATACTTTTCATTTTAATAGCTGTTTAGCCAAATCCATATATGAAAATAACTTACCTTTTAAATTAAATGGTGAAGTAATTTCAATTACTAACAAAAGAATAAAACAACATGCTCATCTGATTCAAAATAAGTCTAAACAAGTTGTGGCTTTTATTGGACCTGATGAAGACTATAAGGGATATTTTGAATTTTTAGATTATGTTTCTGGCTTAAATCGAGAGAAGTATGAAATAGTAACGTATGGGCATGTTCCAAATCAATATGCTCCATCTTATATCATTCAAAAAGGAAGATTTTCTCAAGATGAGTTAGATGCTGTATATAATAATATTGATATTCTCATTGTTCCTAGTAAATGGAAAGAATCTTTTGGTTTGGTTGTTCTCGAAGCACTTTCATATGGTGTAAACGTCTATGTTAGCAAAAACATCGGAGCTAAAGATTTATTAGATGAAAGTAATGTCTTTGAAGTATTATGTAATTTGAGAATAAAGAGCGAAGGATATCGTTCTATAACAATAAAAACGGTTCATGAACATGTTGAAGAATTAGTTAGTTTATATGAGGGATAGATGGATAAAAATCGAATAATAAAAAAAATTACTGGTAAAAATTTAAGTTTAGATTCAGAAGTTTCTATTTACTACTTAGTTCAAAGAGGACTTCCTTATATTGTTGGTTTACTTAGAGGTGCGTTTAGGAGAGTTGGTTTAAAACATTCTGGTAAAAAGTTATTTCTAGGAAAAAATGTTAAACTGCTTTCGAAAAATAATATTTCATTTGGTAATAATGTTAGAATTGATTCGAATACTACAATTGATGCATTGTCTAAAAAAGGAATTATTTTTAAAGACAATGTTAAAATTGGTGAATATTCAAAAATTATTGGATCGGGTTCAATATCAGATATTGGACAGGGTTTGAAAATTGGAGAAAATACCTCTTTTTCAGAAAATACTTTTTTTGGAGCAGCTGGTGGTATTGTGATTGGCGATGATGTTATTGCAGGGCAAAATGTTAGATTTCATGCAGAAAATCATAATTTTTCAGATAGAGAAAAATTGATTCGTGAACAGGGAGTAAATCGAAAAGGGATTAAGATAGGGAATAATTGCTGGATTGGTGCAGGTGCCACATTTTTAGATGGTTCCGAGGTAGGTAATGGTCTGTCTCTTATACACATCTCCGAGCCCACGAGACGGAGCTACATCTCG
>ENA-UALB01000552-UALB01000552.1-human-gut-metagenome-genome-assembly--contig:-NODE-552-length-8551-cov-3.900188_pt1 | contig 8551 bp, 9 predicted proteins | sample MGYA00243695_ERZ654458 | MGnify/ENA primary metagenome ERZ654458 (study PRJEB26926, sample SAMN06164669) | human gut metagenome | biome: ENVO:00009003; feature: ENVO:2100002; material: ENVO:00002003...
CGAGATGTAGCTCCGTCTCGTGGGCTCGGAGATGTGTATAAGAGACAGGCCCCAGATCCAGATATCTGTCAATGTATTTTTCATAGGACTTCTCTGCATACGGAGCCAGAATCTCCTCCACGCTGGGGACGGTAAATCCGCCGTACTGCTGACTGGCTGCGCTTAAAACGATGTCTCCGATCACATCAAAGGCCACATCCAGGGTCTTTGGCTCATTATACCAGAGATTCCCCATCTCGAAGCCTCCGGTCAGCACCTCCTTTACGTCAAAAAGACAGCAGTTCATGGTGTCACGTCTGGCAGACATATCGTGGATATAGATATAGCCTTCACGACAGGCCTGAAGTTCTTCCACGGTCATGAAAAATTTCTGGTACAGGGACTTGTTCAGTTCATTAAAGATCAGGCTGCGCTTGGTTGAAACCAGGGCGCTGTCCGTGTTGCTGTTCTCCTTGTCTCCGATGTACATGATGGACTGACTCTTCTTATACACCTCGTCCAGCATACGCACAAAGTCCTGCTTGTAATTTCGGTAATCACGATAGCTCTTTGCCACCAGGGGATTTACCTTCTCCAGAGCCCCCTCTACAATATTGTGCATCTGCGGGATCGGAATAAGCTCCTGGTCCAGCTCCTGTACCTTCTCCTCCACAAAGTCACAGATAAAATTCAGCTCTGCCCTGGAAAATGTGATCATGGCACGCTCCGCGGATTTACTGATGGCGGAAATCACCTTCTGAACGTTAAAATCTTCTTTCGTCCCGTCTTTTTTTACTACCTTAATTCTGGTCAGATTCATGGTTTCACCTCGTGTGGTATGTTTGGCTTTTATACTATATATTGTGTTTATTTCACAGAACGCATACACTATGTATTGTGTTTTGCAGCTGGTGATATCTTACCATGAATGACGGGAGGCGTCAAGACGGCAGATGGAAATCCGCGGTATTTCCCATACAGAGCTTATGTTTAACATTTAACGGTGGGAAAGAACAGCCGCCGCTGCAGTTAACAGTGATGGCTGTCCTTCGGCGAAACAGGCCGCTTATCCTTCCGGTCAGGCCGGATAGCCTTCTCACAGCTTACTCACTCCCACCCCCATAAGCAGCAGTCCGCTAACCCATCCCAGGTCTCTCTGCCGCTTTCCGGAAAGGCTTCTTCCGATCCTGAGTCCGCCCTCCATCATAACCGTTCCCACCGCAAACGCCAGAAATACCGTTATCCATACTTGGCCCTCTGACAGAGCGGCGGCAGCTCCTGCTGTCAGACTGTCGATGGACATGGCAAAGCCAAGAAGCAGGATTTCCTTCCACTCCAGACTCCGGGAGCCGTCTGCATCCGCCGCCATGGGATCGCTCCAGATCTGAACGATTACATGAAGACCTGAACGCGAAAAATGAAAGCGGCAGCCGCCATGGCAGCGGTCTCTGATCCATTTCCGCACCGTATAATCCGTCATACGGATCAGGCCGAGAAAAAACAGGCTCCCGCCGCAGATGATCCTGGCTGTGGTGCCTGGAATCCATTCTGCTGCAAGAGAGCCTGCCGCCATAGCCAATCCCAGACAGGCGCTGCATATCCCATTTAAGAGAAGCACTTTTCCCGGACTGACCTTTATTCTGTTTGCTCCGTAAGCGAGACTTGCTCCAAAGGTGTCAGCGCACAGGGCCAGCACCAGTATCAGACTCTGAATCATAGACCGCTCCTTTTCCATACTGTTTTAAAAAGGTTACGATACTATATTCCAATTTGTCCTGGAAGGTGCCAGCGCCTTAACCTGTCCTTTCTTGACCGGAGCTTACTTTGCCTGTTTGCCTATGCGTTTCCAATAATCCTTTGTCTGCGCCGCTATGACGCCGCTTAAAGCCAGCACCGCTATCAGATTAGGAATAGCCATCAGCGCATTAAAGATATCGGCAATCGTCCACACCGCCTCCACAGTCATAAACGGCCCGATAAAGATAGCCAGGATATATAAAAACCGATACGCTGCAACCGCCCGTTTGCTTCCGTTTGACAGATATTCCAGACACCGCTCACCGTAATAATTCCAGCCGATGATCGTCGTAAACGCAAAAAAGATCAGACATACCATCAGCAGGAATGAACTGGCCCAGGCAGGAATCGGAAGGCCCTGATTAAAGGCGTAGGTCGTCACTGCCACCCCCTCCAGCCCCGTTTCATAAGCCCCTGTAAGCACAATAGAAAGCCCGGTCATAGTACAGATTACAATGGTATCAATAAAGGTTCCTGTCATGGACACCAGACCCTGACGCACCGGCTCTTTGGTACGGGCCGCCGCTGCTGCGATAGGAGCGCTTCCCAGACCAGCCTCATTTGAAAAAATACCTCTGGCAATCCCCTTCTGCATGGCAAGCAGCACCGCACCCAGGGTCCCCCCGCTGCAGCCCGAAGCCCAAACGCGCTTTCTACGATCAGTCTAAAGGCCCCCGGTACCTTTTGTGCATTTACAATCAAAATCAAAACACAGGCAGCTACATAAAAAATTGCCATAAAGGGGACAATGATTTGTGAAACCGTAGCGATCCGCTCCAGCCCTCCAAGAACCACCAGCGCTACACACACTGTCAGAACCAGTCCCGCGATCAGTACAGCCGCCGAATATTCTCTTCCAAACACCCCCACAGTCCAGCTTTTTTGACTGTCAAAAAAGTCGCCTACCGCTGACGTGATCCCATTTACCTGGGTAAATGTACCGATTCCCAGAAGGCCAACGCCTGCGCCGAAGAAGGCGAAGATTTTTCCCATCCATCTCCAGTTCTTCCCCATTCCGTTTTCAATATAGTAAAACGGCCCTCCCAGCACATGACCGGTCTCTTTATCTACCATCCGATAGCAGATCGCAAGCACTCCCTCCGCATATTTGGTGGCCATTCCGAAAAACGCCGCGACCCACATCCAGAACAGCGCTCCGGGGCCTCCAGCCACAATGGCAGTAGCCACACCTACGATATTGCCCGTGCCGATGGTTGCCGACATGGCGGTGCACAGCGCCCCGAAGCTGGTAACCTCTCCGTGTCCCTCCTCCTCATTCTGCACCATGTAGCGCAGGGCGGCGGGAAGCCTTAAAATCTGCATCCCCTTCAGGCGGATCGTCAGGTAGATTCCTGTCGCAAGGATCAGCACGATCAGCGGGACGCCCCATACAAGATCGTCAAAGGTGTTCAAAGCCGTGTTCACAAACTGAAGCATTTTCTTGTCCTCCATTCCGTCTCTGCATCATGTACTTCCGAAACCTCCCTATGGACGATCCTGGGACTTCCGCAAATACGCTCTTTTACTTTACCACAGTAATGTATCACACAGACAGAGGATTTACAAGTTTTTTTCTTTATACAAGCTCACTCATTTTCCTTCGGTATTTCATCTACGGTAAGCTGCAGCTCCTCTTCCACCTCGGCCCGGATCACTGCCTCCTGCTCCGGGTTCACATCCGGCAGGTCTCCCAGAGAGCCGACGCCGAACCGGCGCAGAAATTCCTCCGTAGTAGCAAACAGGGACGGACGGCCCGGTGCGTCCAGACGGCCGGCCTCGTAGACCAGATCGTACTCTACCAGACGGTTCACCGCATGGTCAGACTTCACCCCTCGAATCTTCTCAATCTCCATCTTCGTCACCGGCTGACGGTAGGCAATAATGGACAGCGTCTCCAAAACCACGTCTGACAGCACCTGTTTTTTGGGCGCAGCCGCTACGCGGATCAGATTTTCATAATACTTAGACCGGGTACACATCTGGTAGCTGTCCTCCAGTTTAAGGATCTCCATCCCCTTCTTTCCCGTCTGATACCGTTTCATCAGCCGTTCCGCCGCACCGCGGGCCGTTTCCCTGTCCTGACCGATAGCCGCTGCCAGCTGACGCAGCTCCACTGCGCCGCCCATGGTAAACAGCACCGCTTCGATGACTGCCTCCTGATCCTTTTCATTTTCTACGGGCTTACATTCTCCGTATATTCCGTTATTTTCCATATCTTATTCCTCAAACCCATCCAGACCTCCCAGGTCCGGTTCCTCTTCCATTCCTTCCGGCTCCAGCGCCTCGATATCCATGTCGCCGAAGGTTTCTTCCTGCGTCAGATGGAGTTTTCCAATCTTCATCAGCTCCAGAACTGCCAGAAAAGTTACTACCAGTTCCAGCTTATCTGCCTGCCGCTCCAACAGCTGGCGAAAACTGAAACGTCTGGCCCGCCTTGCATAGGCTAACACCAAACCGATCTTCTCCTCCAGGCTCACCGGCTCCCTGCGGATGATGCCGAACTTACTTCGGATGGGGTCCATCTTATTTTCCTGCCGCTTCATCACCTGCTCAAAAATCCGTTTCAGCTTTGCCAGAGTAAGCCCGTCCAGAAGTTCATCCAGATCCACCGGAGGCTGGTACCTTGCCACCTCCGGCGGAAGGGTGGATGCCTTGTAAAAATGAGTCAGCGCCCCCTCTTCCCGGTCCGCCAGTTCCTCTGCCAGCAGCTTATACCGCTTATATTCCAAAAGCCGCTGTACCAGTTCTGCCCTGGGATCGATCTCCTCCCCTTCCTCGTCCACTTCCTTTGGAAGGAGCATTCTTGCCTTGATATCCAAAAGGGTAGCGGCCATCACCAGAAAGTCACTGACCACGTTGAGATCCTCCCGCTCCATCTGCCTCACATATTCCAGATACTGAGCCGTGATCTCCACAATGGGAATGTCGTATATATCAATCTTATTTTTCTCAATCAGATGGAGCAGAAGGTCTAAAGGCCCCTCAAAATGCTCCAGTTTATAGGTAATCGTCTCCATATTTACATTATCTTCCTCTTTAACCGGATGGCCAGCAGCTGCGGCCTGTTATTAAGCCGGATATTGATAGAATGAGTCCCAAGGCCCCGGCTCACTGCCATATACCGTCCCTCCCGTTCATGGGTTCCCACACACACCGGCAAAAAAAACTGGTACTGGGGCGTCATCACGCCTCCCAGCCCTGGAATCCGTATGGTTCCCCCGTGAAAATGGCCCGACAATGTCAGATCCGCTCCCCATTTTCTGTATGCATCAAAAAATAAAGGGGAGTGGGCCAGAAGGATCTGAAAGCAGTCCTTTCCCGCCGCAGGCCCCAGTTTCTTTTCCACATACTCAGGCTCCATGGATGCAAGTTTTCCCGAATTGGCCTTTTTATAAAAGCAGGGATCGAGATTCACCGCTGAAATGCGCACTTCTTTTTTTAACACTGCCGACTGATCGGACAGACAGATGATACCCATCTCCTTCAGCCGGCCTATATACCGCTCATAATTCCCCCCATATTCCTTCCGGTTCCAGACCATACGGTTTTCATGGTTGCCGTTTCCGCAGTATACCGGATACCGGGCTGCTAGTCTGGCAAGAAGAGCCTCAGATACCGCCGTCTTTGCTCTTCCCTTCTTTGTGACGATCAGATCGCCCCCGCTTAAGACGGCGTCGGGTTTCACCGCATCAATGGCTGCCAGCAGCCTTTCATTGTCCCTTCCAAATGTATTCTCATGAAGATCCGACAGGAATACAAAAGTCCAGTCCCTGGTGATCTTGTCCGTTTCCACAGAAACTTCTTCCAACGACAAGGCCTTTCTTTCATACTCTGACCGGGCCAGGAAAGCTGCTGCTGCCGCCAGCCCGCAGCCCGCTATCAACCTGTAATCCAGCATACAATCTCTCCTTTAACAAGCCTTCAGCGAATAAAACATTCACGCCGGGCAGCCTCAGCGCAGCAGGCTGCAGCTTCTGCGGCTCCAGGCCGTGTGTTCCTTCGTCCGAGGACGGTATCTGCGTAAATTATAACATTGTGCCCTGGGTTTGTCATGGACTATTTTTAATTCCCCATTCTGTCGTTTCGTCTGTATCCACTTGTACTGATATCCATATTATGATATAATCCGTTTATTGATAATATACTGTTTAAGGAGGAATTGGTCAATGATTCAATATGACCGTTTATGGGCTACCATGACAGATCGGGGTATGACCCAGTATAAGCTGATCAAGCTGCACGGTTTCAGTGCCGGACAGATCGGCCGGATGAAGAAAAATATGCACGTTTCCACTCATACCCTGGAGACACTCTGCCGGATCTTAAACTGCCGGATCGAGGACATTGTAGAATATACGCCAGAAGAGGCCGCGCCAGCAGACGCACTCACAGCCAACACCGCTTTGCTCACAGCAGACGCAGCGGCACACAGGCCCAATGTGAACATCCCGGCGCCCGATCCGACCGCCGTTTCTGCCCCCCAGGCCCCCCAGGCCTCCAGCTCTGAAAACAAAGAAACTGCAGCCCCGCCCAAAGCCTCTAAAGCCAAAAAAGGCTCTAAGACTAAAAAGTCATCTAAAAAAGGAGAAAAGGGTTCTAAAAAGTCCAAGAAAAAATAGGAATCAAATGGCTGCTGCTCATAAAACAAATAAACTGGAATCAGGGCAGCCGCCATAAGCAGAACAAAAAAAGCGGCGGCATTGAAAAAACGATCCCAAAGCCGCCGCCAGTTAATGAGACTATACAGAGCACTAATCAAACATTCTGCTATTCCAGCGGAACAATCATCTTCTTTAATTCTTCCAGTTTCATATCATCCACGTTAAGAAAGAGTGTGCCGGCTGCTGCCGTTTCAATTCCCAGTACCGCTGAAAGATTTCCGGCTAATTCGAGATTATACCATTTACCATCATACTCAATCGTATCAAAACAGAGCGCATAATACTTTCCGTTAAAGTTTACAACAGCCACTCGGCCTGTAATTTGATCTGCTCCGTAAATTTCCGCAAGCATGGACAAATTTTTCTGATTTGATTCTGAATTATAAAAGTCATTTAACTGCTCCGGCGGAATAAAGCCATTTAATTCAACTGTACTAAAATCGACTGAAGATAATTGTTTCGTTAATTGTTCTAAAAATTCCTTTTTTTCTGCTTCTGACCGCAGCACCTGGGGCTCACTTGAGCTTAATGTCGAAGCTGCATCACAAAGCGCTGAGTATTGATACCGGATTGAATTTACCACATTCGTTTTACGCTTTTCAATATTTAAGTCTTTGGTAATATCGTTTACAGCAGGCCAGGGAGCCTGTAGAGACTGAAAAATCCCCATATGTTCCAGATATGCCTGTAAATCATAATTTTCTACATAATGCTCTATCACAAAAGTGCCTAACATCTGGTCTAAGTTATCTGCTTTCAAGCCGTCTATATAGGCTGCAACTGCACGTTCCGGCGAATCATATCCTCCCGATTCCACGGTTGTCCCACTTGTGACTGATTCATTTACAGCTCTTTTTGGATTTCCCGTGCAGGCAGAGAGGCTGAGCATTCCAAACAGCACAATCGACAATAAAAGCTGTTTCCTTTTCATCTTTTGTTTCCCTCCTGTTTTTACTTAAGATCCAGTTCCCATGGCAAAGAGCAGGGGCCGTTCAGATCATTTCTCAGCCTAAAGCACAGCGCCTCTCGCTCGGCAATATCCTTCTGCCATCCGTCTCCCTGTTTCCTTCTCCATTCCCTATAGCCTTTTAAATAGCTGTCATACAGTTCTGTCCACGAATGATAGAGAGCTTGCATGAGCTGTCCGACTTCCATTGATTTTTCCATCATTTCCTCGCGTCCGATATAACCGCCGATAAAGCCCATCCCAAGGATCTGGCACGCGCGGCATAAATCCCATGCGCCCCATGCAATCTCTTCATCTGTGCAGGAGTCTTTTTCTTTATAAGATGAGGTAAGCCAGAGTACCATATCCAAAAGAGAGTTTTTATCTGTCACCTCCCAATCCCGGCGGAGCATAACACGCATGGAGGCTCCTTCTTTCTTATTTTTTTCTTTAGAACCCGCAAAATAATGCCAGTCTCCATCAGCATATTCAGACCACATGGCGTAAGTGCCTGTAATCCACCGCTCTGTATCTGTTTTTGGCAGCGCGGTATTTTCTTTGTCCTTCTTTTGAAAAAATCCTAGAAATCCCATAATAAACACTCCCTTATTTTTATTTTACTTTTTATATTTATCAACTAGATCTTCAAGTTCATTTTCATATTTATCTATAAAGTCATGAAAATTAATATTTTTCTTTTCAATCAAAAGTGACAGTTCATATAAGAATTCCGGAATTTCTTTTGCTAAAATCTGACCATATACTTTTCCTAGTCTAGCACTTCCCTCTTCAAACGAACCATTTATATGAATCTCAAATGTATCCTGAAGTTCATCATTAACTTTTTTCTTCTTTCCAGTAAGACCTATAAGGCAAGCTTCATGTATTCCACAAGAATTTCCACACCCAGAAATATGTATTCTTGGCAATACATCTTTTGTATAATTCTTTTCTTTAAAGTACTCTATAATCTGATTAAGCATTTTCTGACTTTCTAAAAGTCCGATTTGACATGTTGGAACTCCTATACATGATATACTTTGCTCTAAATGTGTCTCTCCACCAAGATTTTGAGTTTCATTTAACAGTTTTTCTGCTTCTTCTCCATTTAGATTTCTAATATACATTCCTTCAGTCATAGTTAATCTAATTGATATATCCTTCATAC
>ENA-UALB01000573-UALB01000573.1-human-gut-metagenome-genome-assembly--contig:-NODE-573-length-8207-cov-3.161923_pt1 | contig 8207 bp, 9 predicted proteins | sample MGYA00243695_ERZ654458 | MGnify/ENA primary metagenome ERZ654458 (study PRJEB26926, sample SAMN06164669) | human gut metagenome | biome: ENVO:00009003; feature: ENVO:2100002; material: ENVO:00002003...
ATCTACACTCTCTCCGTCGTCGGCAGCGTCAGATGTGTATAAGAGACAGAGGTATTATAGGTTAAGTAAAGTCCGCATAATAGTAGGGCAAGGACAGCGAGTCCAGCTAAAAGCAGTTCTTTTTTTGGCAGAGAAAATTTCATGCACGTTTCCTCCCAACCAATAAGTAAATAAAGATTAAGCTGCCTAAAATACCGACCGTCAAGCTGACGGGTATCTCATATGGTGCGATGACAATGCGGGAGAGAATGTCGCAGACCATTAAAAATAGACTGCCGCTCACTGCGGTAATCCATAGATTCTGCTTTACATGATCTCCATAAATAAGCGAAACGATATTCGGCACGATCACACCTAAAAAAGGCACGGTTCCCACCATGATTAGAACCAGTCCGCTAGCTGCTGCAACGAGGCCAATCCCAAGTGTTTGGATCAGGCGATAATTCACGCCTAAATTAATGGCGACATCTTCGCCTAAGCCAACAATTGTGAAATAATAAGCAAATAAATAGATAACCAAAAACAGTGGGATCGTCAGATAAAGTAATTCATAGCTGCCTTTAGCCACTAGTGAAAAATTCCCCTGCAACCACGAAGACATGTTTTGGATCAGCTGAAACTGATAAGCAAAAAAGGTAGCCACTGATCCGACAATATTACCGAACATTACCCCTAATAAGGGTAAAAAAATCGGCTCCTTTGTTGGGAGCAACCGACTTAACCCCAGAAAAACCATCGTACCAAGAAAGGCAAAAATAAATGCGGCCAAAGTCCGAACAGTCGTAGAGGCATTTGGCAAAAAGAGCATGACCAACAAAATTCCTAAACGGGCACTATCCATCGTGCCAGCAGTGGTTGGTGAAACGAATTTATTTTGTGTGAGCTGCTGCATAATCAGACCACAGATACTCATCGTTGCGCCTGCTAAAATCAAGCTGACGGTACGCGGTATACGTGTAGTGGCAAGAATCAGCCACTGTTGTGAATCGCCTTGAAATAAAGCCTGCAGCACCAAATCTTTTACTCCGATAAAAATAGAGAGAGCGCTTAACAAAAATAAAACCAAAAGAATTCCGATTTTTTTCAATAACTCATCTCCCATCTCCTTGCGCAATTGATAATGATTCTCATTCTCTCTGTTTATAAAGTTTAGGTGAAAAACCAAACAAATGCAAGTTATTTTTTAACGATTGTTTCGATGAAATCACTTTTCATTCTCCTGGCTTAATACGGAAGTTCTTATGTTTCGGAAGATAGTATGGATCATGTGTAATCATTTAAAAAATAAAATTTGTAAAAAAAGACTGGGAATTTCTTCCCAATCTTTTAAGTAAAAGGTTCTATTTTCTTTTTAAACGTGACAAGAATCGCATTCCTGGTCGAAGTAAGATTCGGCATATACGAATGGGTTACGAGTTCCCAGCCTTCGATTGCACGACTATGAATCAAATCATCTAGATGACCTGAATTCCATGTACTGGCACTCTTTTTATCATTATATGCTGAGTAAAGAAGGAGAAACGCAAGCAGAAATGATTGTTTCGTAAATTGTGTAAAGTATTAGATCGAAGCCCTTCTTCTAGTTATTTAGAAACTCTAGTTTTTAATTGATTATTGGTCTCTGTCACTAAGCATTTTTTTATACGTCGCTTGCTTCGTTTCTAAAAAGACTAGATGTTCATCGATTTTTCGTCTTTCTGACAATAGTCGATTTCTTTGAGTCGCTAAAAGCTTCATGCGTTTTTCAATCGTCTGGTCTCCTTGACTACGCAGCTCGGAATATTTTTGGATCGATTCCAGTGGCATACCGGTTTGCTTTAATCGGTGAATGAAACGTAACCATTCAATATCGGCTTCGCTATACTCGCGATAACCGTTTTTATTCTTTGCAGGAGCACTGATTCCTAGCTCTTCATAATACCGCAGGGTAGGGATACTAAAACCAGTTATTTTGGCAACCTCACTAATTTTGTACATCGAACTTCTCCTTCGTCGTAGTAATTAAAAAATCCTTGCTGTAAAGCCTACTTGATAGTTTATAGTACTTTACCATAAAGGAGGCAGGAACTGCTATGAGTGATAAAAGATTGGAACAAGGAATTAAAAATTTGCAGGAGATTGATGGGGAAGCTGGAGAACGAGTGATTGAGAGTCTCGAAACGATTGCACCAAATGTCGGGCGCTATATTTTAGAATTTGCCTTTGGAGATATCTATAATAGTGACACCTTATCCTTTCGTGAACGGGAAATTGTCACGATCACTAGTTTATTGACCCAAGGAGATACTAAAAATCAATTAATGGTTCATATTAATGGGTCGTTGAATGTTGGTATTACAGAAGAAGAGATTATTGAGATTTTTACCCATTGCATCCCTTATGTGGGGTTTCCAAGAGTACTCAATGCAATCACAAGCGCTAAAGAGGTTTTTGAGTCTAGAAATCGCAATTTAGCATGATTGTGACGATCATTTTTTCACAAACTATTGACATTCCCCTATCAACTTAGGTACCGTTAGAACTGTAATAGTGAATGCGTTATCAAAAAGGAGGAATAGGTTATGTTTGATTTAAGTGGAAAAGTAGCTGTGGTAACTGGCGCCAGCAGCGGATTAGGTCGCGATGCGGCAATTGCGTATGCCGAAGCTGGAGCAGATGTGGTTTTATTAGCTAGACGTTTGGAACGTTTAGAGGCATTAGCAGAAGAGATTAAGAAGATGGGTCGCGATGTTTTAGCGATCAAAATGGATGTGACAGATGAAGAAAACGTCAAAGCGGGCATTCAGCAAGCTTATGATCATTTTGGACATCTAGATATTCTGTTGAATAATGCAGGGATCGCGGTGCATGGCGGCGTAGATTCCTTAACCGTAGAGGCCTTCGATAAATCAATGGACGTGAATGTCAAAGGAATCTTTTTAGTTAGCAAATATGTTGTTCAGCACATGATCGAAAATAAATATGGCAAGATTGTTAACGTAGCGTCAATCAACGCAGTGATGGCGGACAAAGCCGATATTTTCATTCGCCACTCATACAATGCCAGTAAAGCAGCAGTCGTTGGCTTAACCAAAGGAATGGCTGCCAGCTACGGAAAACATAACATTACCACCAATGCAGTTGGACCAGGGCTGTTTGAATCAGAAATGACGGAAGATACTTTATTCAAATCGGATGATTTCTTGACCATGTACAATACGATGAACCCGATGAGTCGTCCGGGAAGACGCGGAGAATTGAATGGAACCATTCTTTATTTCTCAAGTGAAGCATCTAGCTATACCAACGGACAGTTCATTATTGTTGACGGCGGAACCTCCATCGTTTAAATCAATTAATGAGGCACTTTCTCAAAAAGGGGAAAGTGTTTTTTTATTGTTTGATGCAGTGTTTTATCAAGATAGAGCCTCTTTCGTCACTATTTTTGCTACAATTAACAGGTACATACATAATTGAGTGGTTGATTAGGAAGAAATAGGGAGGATATCCATGAAAAATTGCTCCAATTGCGATCATGAAAATCTGGACGATGCACGCTTTTGCGAAGAATGCGGACAGCCTTTTACGGTAGATATAGCTGAAAATAAAATCCAAGACGTTCACTTTTGTTCAAATTGTGGAGAAGCAATCCAAGCGAAGGAAGTCTTTTGCTCCAATTGCGGACGACAGCTAAAATTAATCAATAGCCCAACGACTAAAGTGAGAAAAGAGCTATCTAAGAAACAAAAAATTGGGCTCCTCAGCCTGCTTGCTGTAGCGGTGTTGCTCATAAGCGGGCTTTTATTTGGTCGTTATTATTATAGCTATCCGCAGCAATTGAATCGCTTAGCCCAAACCTTCAAAACACAAGACCCAAAGAAAATCTCAGAGGTCGTTATTTCAGAAGATCCTAATTATAAAGTCTCCGCAGCGGAGTTGAAAAAATTTATCACCTATTATCAGGAGGACAATCATAAAGCCGATTTTGCTGATTTTCTGATCGATTTGAAAAATGATCCGGGCCAATTAGCGGATTTTTCGCTTCATCAAAGAGGACGGTACTTCGGGATATTCCCACGCTATCAATTAGTGATTCAACCTGTTTATTTGACTGTTATAGCAGATCAGGCGAATATCCAGCTATCACTCGATGATAAGAAACTGGCGACATCAAAAAGCAGTAACGATCAGACAACTTGGGGTCCTCTCACACCAGGCAGTTATCAAGTTACAGGGAAATCAGGTGGTGAGCAGTCTTCAGCTACCCAAAGGCTGATCCGCTATCATAATCCTGATTTTGAGACAGATAGTCATGTTACTGTCAGCCTTCATAAGATTTCTTTCAAAGTTACCTCAGATAGAGAGGGTGCAAAAGTTTTATTAAATGATCAAGCCATCGCGACGATCAACAATGGTCAAGCGGAGATAAAGGATGTGGTCTGGCATCAGGGGATGACGGTTCAGTTAAGCTTTAAGGACAACAAGGCTGATTTGAAAAGTGAAACCTATCAAATTGCTGCTGGTAAATATTTAGCGGCAGAATATGATGCGAATCGTCATGAATCAGAAATTCAGCTAGATTTTTAATCAGACATGATGAAGCAGTGTAAATGAATAATACAGGAAAGAGGAGAGCCAAATACTAGGCTCTCCTCTTCTTGAATCAATAGCATTTGGCGCAGGCTGTTAACCCGCGAGCTTGAGCTTCTTCCAAAGTAGCAGGCGAGTAGGTACCATTGCCGCATTTATGAGTGTGGTATTTACTGCCGGTGGGAGTAACGTAAACCGTTTGTCCTTGAGCAGGTTCCGCAGCCTGCTGTGCTTGGAGCTCTTGCTGAACACGAGCAGCTTCCTCTGCTTGAGCTTGTGCCGCTGCTTCTTGAGCGATGCGCTGTTCTTCAGCCTTTTTCGCTGCCGCTGCTTCTTCGGCGATTCGTTTTTCTTCGGCTTTTTTAGCAGCTTCCGCTTGTTCCGCTGCGCGTTTTTCCTCGGCTTCTTTTGCTGCTTGCTCTTTTCTTTGCTGTTCTTCTTCCGCAGCTTTAGCTTCTATTTCCTCTTCAAGTGCTTTTATATGAGCAGTCACAGCCGCCTGATTGTATCCTTTGTCAGCCTGCGCGTAATTTTCGATACTCCAAATATTCTGTTTTCGTTCTTTGGCCTGTTGCTCCGCTTTTTTGATCTTGTCTTGATATTTTGTGTTTTTACTTTTAGTACTGCGAACCATTCCCAAGCCTTCCCCGGCAAGGGTTTCTTGTACGAGCTTGCCATCTGCCCAAACATAAACCAGTTCTCTTTTTTTACTATCACGCTTCTTACCTTTGTCATACTCGATCTGGATTTTTTTCGCATTTTTAAGTAATTCTTTTGTCCGATTTTTGGCTTCTTTTGCGTAAGGGCTTTCCTTTTTTAGGTCAGGTGTGTCAATCAGTAAATATTTAGCCGTCACGTTTTTACCATTTTTTAATTTAAAGCGTGTTGTATCACCATCAATATATTTTTTGACTTTGACCGTGACTTTTTTGTTGGCGACTCGTTTGATCTTTGTCTTTTCCTCAGTTTTTGTTTTCGCAGCCTCTACTTGATATTGTGGTGTCGGCGTAGAAAATAGAAAACTAAATAATAGTGCAAAAGTAACCCCCAACTTAACCCCAATTTGCTTTTTCATTTGTTATCCTCCCTTTGTTAATTGTTTGAAAATAAACATTTATTGATATGTGTGTACTTAAATAATACTATATCTCTTTACGAAATTGTTATAAAAACGAAAAATAAACTTTAACGTTGAGTTGCCAGATAGGGAGATAAAGATATGCAGATATTATAGGAAACAAATAACTAAATTAGTTATTTAAGACAACGAGATAAATCTCTCAATCTTCAATAGTCCAAGAGCTGTCACTTTTCTGTCGTCTATCTATATGCCCTTGCTCTGCGGATAGGACAATTTAAAGGTCTTTTCATTTTATAAAATGGGATCTTATTTCTTGAAAAGAGAGGTTGATGGGTTATTGTTAGGTATCTAATTATTAGGGATTGAATTTTTTTAGTTGACATTCTTTTTTGAGGCGTGTATATTCTTTTCGAACAGTTAGATATCTAATTATTTTGCAAAGGAGGAATTCTTTTGGATAAAATGGTCGTCTCAAATTTAATGCGATCGATCATGAATAAATCGCGTGAATCGATGGAACAGCGTGTTAAAGAGATGGACGTCAGCCCGCAGCAAGGACGAATGATCTCTTATATCGCGCAAAACGAAGACAAGGGGCTAATTCAAAAGGACTTGGCAGAAGCGTTTCAACGCCGCGGAGCCAGTATCACGAGTATGCTTCAGGGGTTAGAGAAAAAAGGCTATATCGAACGACGGATTCCAGCAAACAACGAACGGCAAAAGAATATTTTTGTATTACCTAAAGGCAAAGCGTTGGTTGAAGAAACAAATGAGGCCTTTTATGCTGCCGAGAAAGAATTAGTTCACGCTTTGAGCGAAGAAGAAATCCAACAACTAACAGAGCTGTTAAGAAAAGTCGATCGCAGCCTCTAATCAACAAGCAGCTTAGGCTTGCTTGCAGCAAAATAGTTAGAATTCTAACATTTAAAAACCTAATAGAAGAAGGAATTACCATGGAAGAATTTGAAGTGAATGAATCAAATATTTACTACTTAAAAGAAAGCCCAATTCGCAAAGCCATTGCCCATCTATCGATACCAATGATGGTGGGAATCTCAGCGACAACGATCTACAATTTGATCAATGCGTACTTTATTGGTTTAATCCACGATACGAATATGATGTCTGCAATTACCTTAGCGATGCCTATTACGATCATTTTGATGGCTGTAGGAAATATGTTTGGAGTCGGTGGCGGCAGTTTTATCACACGGCTGCTCGGCAGCGGGGATACCCAAAAAGGGAAGAAAGTTGCTGGCTATTCTTTCTACGCAAGTATCATTCTAGGAATAATCATCGGTATTGTGGCGATTATTTTTATGAATCCCTTTGTTCATTTGCTGGGTGCGGATGGTCAAACAATTCTTTATACCAAACAATATGCAACGATTTTATTTGCTGGTGGTGGAGCGTTTATCCTGAACTTTGCCTTAGAACAAATGGTTCGTTCAGAAGGGGCTTCAAAAGAATCAATGTATGGGATGTTCATTAGTGTCGCGGTTAGTATCATGCTAGATGCTTTGTTGATTTTAGTCTTTAACCTGCATGTGATCGGTGCTGGGATCTCGATCGTGATCGCAAACCTTGCCTCTACAACTTATTATGTATGGTTTTTGGAGAATAAAAGTGAATCATTAAAGGGGTTCTTAAAGCATTTTAAACTCTCTTTGAAGGATCAATTAGAAGTCTATAAAATCGGCGTTTCTGAATTGTTTAAATCGGCATTTATGATTGTCACAACTTTATTATTGAATAATTTTTCCGTTGAATATGGGGACAATGTCGTTGCCAGCTTTGGTATCGCTGTTCGAATCACTCAATTGCCAGAATTTTTGACAATGGGCTTATTCCTAGGAGCAATGCCGCTATTCGCCTACAGTTTTTCTGCCCATAATACGAAACGTTTAAAAGAATCGTTGAAGGAAGTTTCATTATGGATCGGAGGAATCTCCATTTTCTTTGCACTGATTGTTTACCTATTCCGGGTACCGGTATTGGGGTTATTTACTAGCGACCCACGTATGATCCAAGTCGGATTAACCATCTTGGCTGCGCAATTGGTTTCCTCAGTATTTAATGGCTTTTCTGGTCTGTTTACCGGCATCTTCCAGGCCTCTGGCTATGGATTTCAGACAGGTGTGATGTCAACGATCCAGGGCACCTTTTTTATTCCAGTTGTTTTGCTATTGCATCATTTCTACGGTTTGGATGGTTTGATCTGGTCAATGACAATTACAGAAGGTATCGCCTTTGTTGCTGGTGTGGTTATGATCATCCCTTATTTGAATAAATTAAGTAAAAATGAGCTGCCAGCTTTTCAAAAGCAATAATAAGATGAACTAAAGAAATACCTCGATATTTTGAGGTATTTTTTTTTGTGAGCAAAAAACCTTGGTATTACTGAGAAGTATTCTTGGAATTGTCATTTTTGTTATTAATAATTAAAAAGTAGGGTTGTATAAGGAAGTAATTAAGCTGTCCTTACGGTATTATTTAAAAATAAAGATTATTTAATAATACGCTTTTTTGTTAGGGAGGAAAAACAGACGTCAACACA
>ENA-UALB01000589-UALB01000589.1-human-gut-metagenome-genome-assembly--contig:-NODE-589-length-8084-cov-6.535808_pt1 | contig 8084 bp, 3 predicted proteins | sample MGYA00243695_ERZ654458 | MGnify/ENA primary metagenome ERZ654458 (study PRJEB26926, sample SAMN06164669) | human gut metagenome | biome: ENVO:00009003; feature: ENVO:2100002; material: ENVO:00002003...
ATCTACACTCTCTCCGTCGTCGGCAGCGTCAGATGTGTATAAGAGACAGGTAATACATTCATGTATCCTTTACTTTGCTCTTTATCGTAATCAAAAAGTTTTCCTAAATCTCTTAAATCACTAAACTCTATTTTTAAATCTAATGACCCTCTACTTACTTTAGAAGCTATCTCTGTTCTAATTGCTCCCTCTAAAAAATTAAGATTATATGGAAGTTTTATTTTTAAATTCAAATTTTTGTTATTTACACTTTTAAGTTCCATGTTCAAAGCATACTTATCATCTTGATAAGACAACTTTGAATATCCTGTCATACTTCTCATTACAACCTCCAGAAAGATAAAACAGATATAGGAATAGGCGACAATGTCGCCTATTCTACATCTACTATTACTCTTGTTCCATTAAATCTTCTTCTATAACTTTTGCTTTTATCTTTTTATAAGCACTAAATCCAGTTCCAGCTGGTATCTTCTTACCGATAATTACGTTTTCTTTTAATCCTTCTAAGAAGTCAACTTTTCCTTCAATAGCTGCATTTGAAAGAACTTTAGTAGTTTCTTGGAATGAAGCTGCTGATATGAAACTTCCTGTATTAACAGCTGCTTTAGTAATACCTTGAATAATTGGTTCATATTTGATTATAGCTTTTCCTTCAGCTTGAAGTTTTTCGTTTTCTAACTCTACTACTCTCTTTTCTACAACTTCATCCTCTAAGAATAAAGATGCTCCTGAATCAACTATTCTTACTTTCTTAAACATCTGTTTAACGATAATCTCAATGTGTTTATCATTTACAGTAACTCCTTGGTCTCTATACACTTGTTGTACAGATTCTAGGATAAACTGCTCAGCTGCTACAAGTCCTTTAATATTTAGAACGTCAAATGGAGAAATAGCTCCTTCTGTTATCTTATCTCCAGCTTTTACAAGCATTCCATCAGTAACAACTAGACGCTCTCCAACTGGTACTAAGTACTCTTTATAATCACTTGAATCAGAAACTGATTTAACTAAGATTACTCTCATACCTTTCTTCTTCTTACCAGTTACTTCTACCTTACCTTCTATTTCAGTAAGCATTGCTTTTCCTTTAGGATTTCTAGCTTCAAATAGCTCTTGAACTCTTGGAAGACCTCCAGTGATGTCTTTTGTTCCTGCTCCCTCTTTAATGATTTTAGCAATGATTTGTCCTTTTTTAATCTCTTCCCCTTCCCTTACCATTAAGTAAGCTCCGAATGGGATAGTATAGCTTCCTTTTGTATTTCCTTCAGCATCAAATACCACAACTCTTGGGTTGATATCTCCAGATTCTACAGGTTTAATTGCCATAAATTCTGTAACATCATATTTTTCGTCATAGTTTTCTTTTACATAAAGTTCTCTATACTCAATTCTTCCATCTTGGTCAGCAATAATAGGGATATGGAATGGGTCGAATGTAACTAATGTTTCTCCAATTTCAACTTGTTGTCCCTCTTTTACTTTTAAGATAGAACCTGATGGAATCTCATAATCATAGTTTCCTATAATTAATTTAGCAGATTGACTAACTACTATTTCGTCTCCATTTTCCTCATTTACTAGTATCTTAACGTCTCTATAAGCTACCTTACCTGAATTTTCAGCTCTAACTCCACTTACTACTGCTGCTGCTGTTGCAACTCCTCCAGTATGGAATGTTCTCATTGTAAGCTGAGTACCTGGTTCTCCGATTGATTGAGCTGCAATAACTCCAACCGCTTCTCCAAGTAATATCTCTTTATGGTTAGATAAATCCATTCCATAACATTTTCTACATACTCCTTTTTCAAGAGCACAAGTTAATGGAGATCTTATCTTAACTTTTCTAATTCCTAATTCATCTATTTTCTTAATTAGTTCTTTTCCAATTAAAGTATTTCTTGGAGCTATTACTTCTCCTTCATATACTAAATCTTCTGCAAGAACTCTTCCGTTTATTCTTTCTTTTAACTCTTCAATTACCTTACCTTCAGAGATTAATTCTCCTACTTCAATTCCTTGATGAGTTCCACAATCTTCTGCATTAACTATAACTTCATGTGATATATCAACAAGTCTTCTTGTTAAGTATCCTGAGTCAGCAGTTCTTAGGGCAGTATCTGCTAGTCCTTTTCTAGCTCCGTGTGATGACATAAAGAACTCTAATACTGTTAGTCCTTCACGGAAGTTAGCTTTGATAGGTACCTCGATGATTCTTCCTTGTGTATCGGCCATGTTTCCTCTCATTGCCGCTAACTGTCTCATCTGAGAAATGTTACCTCTGGCTCCTGAGTTCGCCATCATGTAAACTGGGTTGAATTGATCTAGTCCATTCATCATTGCTTTAGTGACTGCATCAGTTGCTTCAGACCATACAGTGATTGTTTTTCTATATCTTTCTTCGTTAATAATTTTTCCTGCTTTATAATCAGCTTCGATTTGTGCTACTTGCTCATCTGCTTTTGCTAGGATATCTTTCTTAGCTGCTGGAATTTCAAGGTCTTCTATACCAACTGATACTCCTGCCATAGCTCCATAGTGGTATCCAAAATCTTTAATCTTGTTGATTAATTCAGCTGTTTCAGTAAATCCATGCTCATCATATAACTTAGCAATAAGTTTCTTTAATTGAGATTTACCAAAAGTTTGGTTATATTGTTTATCTACTTCAGGTAATAATTCATTAAACATTAATCTTCCTGGAGTAGTTTCTATCATTTCACCATTTATTCTTACTTTAATCATAGCATGAGTATCTAATACTCCATTATGATAAGCAGTTAAAGCTTGAGCTATATTAGAGAATGCTTTTCCTTCTCCTTTAGAACCTGGTCTTTCTTTAGTCATATAGAAACATCCCATAACCATGTCTTGAGATGGAACTGCTATTGGCTCTCCATTTGATGGAGAAATAATATTATTTGGAGCTAACATTAATAGTTTTGCTTCCATTATAGCTTCTGGAGATAGCATTAAGTGAACTGCCATTTGGTCTCCATCGAAGTCAGCGTTGAATGCAGAACATACTAATGGATGAAGTCTAATTGCTTTTCCTTCTATTAATACTGGTTCAAATGCTTGAATAGATAGTCTGTGTAGAGTCGGAGCTCTGTTAAGTAGTACTGGGTGATCTTGAATTACATCCTCGATTACATCCCATACTTTATCATCTGCTTCTTCAACTAATTTCTTAGCTGTTTTTATGTTAGAAGCTAGCTCTCTTTTTACTAACTCTCTCATAATGAAAGGTTTATATAACTCAAGAGCCATTTTCTTAGGAATTCCACATTGATTCATTTTTAATGATGGTCCTACAACGATAACCGATCTTGCTGAGTAGTCAACCCTTTTTCCAAGTAGATTTTGTCTAAATCTTCCTTGTTTTCCTTTTAACATATCAGAAAGAGATTTTAACTCTCTGTTATTTTGAGCAACTACTGGTTTTCCTCTTCTTCCATTGTCTATTAAAGCATCTACTGCTTCTTGAAGCATTCTTTTTTCGTTTTTAACAACTATTTCAGGTGCTTTTATTTCTAATAATTTTTTAAGTCTGTTATTTCTATTGATAACTCTTCTATATAAATCATTTAAGTCAGAAGTTGCAAATCTTCCTCCATCTAATTGTACCATTGGTCTTAAATCAGCTGGTATTACTGGAACATTTTTAAGTATCATCCATTCAGGTTTGTTGTTAGAAGCTATAAAATCTCTTACTATTTTTAATCTCTTAACAACTTTCTTTCTCTTTTGAGATGAACTTACATCATCTAACTCTTTTTCTAACTCTACTCTTAACTCTTCAAGATTGATTTTCTCAAGAAGTTTTAAAATAGCTTCAGCTCCCATTAAAGCTTCAAATCTATTTCCATATAATTGCTTATATAATTTATATTCTTTTTCAGTTAAGATTTTTCCTTCTTTTAAATTACTTTCTCCAGTTTCAGTAACTACATATCTAGCAAAATATAGTACTGATTCTAATTCTTTTGGAGATAGTCCTATTATAAGTGACATTTTATTTGGTGTCCCTTTAGAATACCAAATATGAGAAACTGGTGCAGCTAGAGAAATGTGTCCCATTCTCTCTCTTCTTACCTTAGATCTAGTTACTTCTACCCCACATTTTTCACAAACTAGACCTTTATATCTCATTCTTTTATACTTTCCACATGCACATTCCCAATCTTTAGTTGGTCCGAATATTTTTTCACAGAAAAGTCCATCACTTTCTGGATTTAAAGTTCTATAGTTTATTGTTTCAGGTTTTGTAACCTCTCCGTGAGACCATTCTTCAATTTTCTCAGGAGATGCTAATCTAATTCTTATTTTCTCAAAACTTCTAATTCCCATTAAATACAAAGCCTCCTTATTGAGATAAAGCTATAAACGACTAGAAATAAGCTAAAGAGTTTACCTCCTTAACTTATTTTCTAATCTTAAAATATCAATTATTTTTATTAATCTTTAAAGTCATCTAAAGGAGAGTACTCTGTTAATACCTCTTCTTTATTTAACTCTTCATCTACGTTTATTATATTATCTTCACTATCAAATAGTTCTACATCTAATGCTAGTGCTTGGAACTCTTTTAATAATACTTTAAATGATTCTGGTAAGTCTGCTTCTGGCATCTCTTCACCTTTTATGATAGCTTCATAAGTTTTTGTTCTTCCAGTAACATCGTCTGATTTTACTGTTAACATCTCTTGAAGTATATTAGATGCTCCATATGCTTCTAATGCCCAAACTTCCATTTCTCCAAGTCTTTGTCCTCCGAATTGAGCCTTTCCTCCTAGTGGTTGTTGAGTTACTAATGAATATGGTCCAATTGCTCTTGCGTGCATCTTATCTTCAACTAAGTGGTGTAGTTTTAACATATACATTCTTCCTACTGTTACAGGATTATCAAATTTATCTCCTGTTCTTCCATCGTATAAGTCAACTTTTCCACTTCTAGGGAATCCTAATTTTTCTAAATAATCCTTAACTTGCTCTTCAGATGCTCCATCAAATACTGGAGTTGCTATATGTGTTCCACCATTATAGTTACCCATAGCCATTCCTAAGTGAACTTCTAGTACTTGTCCTATGTTCATACGTGATGGCACTCCTAGTGGGTTAAGTACAACATCTAAGTGTGTCCCGTCAGCTAAGAAAGGCATATCTTCTGCTGGTAATACTCTTGATACAACCCCTTTATTTCCGTGACGTCCTGACATCTTATCTCCAACAGTAATTTTTCTCTTTTCTGCAACTAATATTTTTATAGCTTTATTTACACCAGCTTTTAATTCATCACCATTTTCTCTTGATAATTCAAGAATTTCTACTACTGTTCCTTTTGAACCATGAGGCATTCTTAAAGATGTATCTCTTACATCTCTTGCTTTTTCTCCAAATATTGCTCTTAATAATTTTTCCTCAGCAGGTGGTTCAGTTTCTCCTTTAGGAGCAGTTTTTCCTACTAGGATATCCCCTGGTCCTACTTCAGAACCTATAGTTATAATACCATTAGCATCTAGTTTTCTTAATGCTTCTTCAGAGATATTTGGAATCTCTCTAGTGATTTCCTCATCACCTAATTTAGTATTTCTTGCTTCTATTTCATACTCTTCTATATGAATTGATGTAAATACATCATCTTTTCTTAATCTATCAGAAATTAAAATAGCGTCCTCATAGTTATATCCTTCCCAAGGCATGAATGCCATAAGAATATTTCTTCCTAGTGCTAAGTCTCCACCTTTTGTAGCAGGTCCATCAGCAAGTATACTTCCTACTTTTACTTCCTCACCTAATGATACTAATGGAGTTTGATGTAAACACATTGAAGCATTAGATCTTTCATAATTTAATAATCTATACTTATGTTCTTTTCCATTTTCATCTTCTATAATAATTTTACTAGCATCTACATAAACTACTTTTCCATCTACTTTAGATACTACTAATGCTCCAGAATCTACAGCAACTTTTCTTTCAAGTCCTGTTCCAATATAAGGAGCTTCTGTTCTTAATAATGGTACTGCTTGCCTTTGCATGTTTGATCCCATCAGTGCTCTGTTGGCGTCGTCATGCTCAAGGAATGGAATTAATCCTGCAGATACAGATACCACTTGTTTAGGAGAAATATCTAAGTAATCAACTTTTTCTCCTGTTATATTTACTATTTCATGTCCAAATCTACAAACAACCTCTCCTAAAAGCTCGTTGTTTTCACCAATTTTAGTATCAGCTTGGGCAATAAATAATCCTTCTTCTTCGTCAGCTGCTAAGTACTCGATTCTATCAAAATCAGCTTTTCCATCTACTACTTTAATGTAAGGAGTTTCTATAAATCCATATTTATTGATTTTAGCATAGATAGCTAATGATCCAATAAGACCGATGTTTGGTCCCTCTGGTGTTTCTATTGGGCAGATTCTTCCATAGTGAGAGTCATGTACGTCTCTAACCTCGAATCCTGCTCTTTCTCTTGAAAGTCCTCCAGGTCCTAAAGCTGAAATTCTTCTCTTATGAGTTAACTCAGATAATGGATTTGATTGGTCCATGAACTGAGATAATTGACCAGAACCAAAGAAATCTAATATTAAAGCATTTAATGGTCTAGTATTTAAAAGAGATTGTGGAGTTAATGTTTCAGAGTCCTGAATAGTCATTTTCTCTCTTACCATTTTTCCCATCTTAGAAAGTCCAGCTTTAATTTGCATTAAAAGTAACTCTCCTACTCCTCTTACCCTTCTATTTGATAGATTATCTATATCATCAGTATGTCCATTTCCATTATTTAAGTTAATTACATACTTCATTGTAGCTATGATATCTTCTTTAGTTAAAAGTATCTCATCATCAGGTACATTTAACTTAAGTCTTTTATTCATCTTATATCTTCCAACTGGCTCAAGGTCATATCTTTGAGGGTTGAAAAACATTTGTCTAATAAGTGATTTAGCTGATTCTATAGTAACTAAATCTCCTGGTCTTAACTTTTTAAATACTTCAGTTACTGCATCTTCTTTTGTTAATGTAGTATCATTTAATACTGTATTTGCTAATAATTTATCTTCTGGTTTAACTTCCCAATAAACAACTTTATCTACTTTAGCATCTATTATAGTTTCAATTAAAGCTTCGTCAATAACTGCATCTACTTCAGCTATTATCTCTCCAGTTTCTTCATCATAGATATCTTCTTTGATGAAACTTCCTTCAAATTTTGTTCTAAGAACACTTACTAACTCTTCTCTATTTTTATATTTTTGGAATATAGGAGTTAATTCTAATTCCTTTGTTTCTAAAAAGTAATCTTTAATTTCTGTATTGTTCTCAAAAAAATCAATAGCCTTTAAGAATACAGTTGCTAATACTTTTTTCTTTCTGTCAATCTTAACACTTAGGAAATCATTCTTGTCAGTTTCAAATTCAAGCCAAGTTCCTTTATAAGGAATAATTTTTCCTGAAAATAGGTCTTTACCAGTTTGAATATTTATCTCTTTATTAAATGATACACCTGGTGATCTATGTAATTGTGATACAACAACTCTTTCAGCACCATTTATTACGAAAGTTCCTCTTTCAGTCATTAAAGGTATCTCTCCAAAATATACCAATGACTCTTGTATCTCATTTCCACTTTTCTTATTTATAAGTCTTAATCTAACTTTTAAGGAAGCTGAGTAAGTCTTACCTCTTTTTTTACACTCAAGTTCATCATTTAATGGTGGTTCAGCTTCATGTAACTCATAAGCTACATATTCTAACTTGATATCTCCATTAGAAGATTCAACAGGGAAAATTTCTCTAAAAGCTGATTCTAACCCCTTATCTTTTCTATTATTTGGAGCCTCTTTAGCTTGTAGAAAATCTTCATAGGAATCCAATTGGAACTCAAGAAAATGAGGCATAGTTCCTCTCTCTTTTATCCTTCCAAAATTCAATCTTTCAACGAGTTTCCCCATTAATTCACACCCCTTATCAATCTTAAAATTTAATACCTAATCATTTGCAAATAACAGGCTAATCTATTTCCAAATGATTAATTCTGTCTCTTATACACATCTGACGCTGCCGACGACGGAGAG